>Ga0209083_1000163_pt1 | contig 103031 bp, 89 predicted proteins | sample AM7aDNAmetaG_FD_184132 | JGI IMG/M metagenome (GOLD analysis project Ga0209083, IMG submission 184132) | Freshwater microbial communities from Finland to study Microbial Dark Matter (Phase II) - AM7a DNA metaG (SPAdes) (version 3) | ecosystem: Environmental > Aquatic > Freshwater > Lake ...
ACGGCAAGGCCGGAATAGGGCAGGGCTTCACGTTCTGGCAGCACACCGCCATCAAGCAAGGCACGGGCGACCGGCGCAAGCTTTCACGATCTGACAGGGCAAGGCTGTCGAGCGCACCACGGGCAAGGCTCCACGATCTGGCGAGAGCCTTAACCGTCGAAGGCCACGGGACTGGCGAGAGGAATCCTGCCCTTGGGCGGTCTGGTTGGATGGTGATCGAAGCCACGGGCAAGGGCGGAACCTCTACCAGGGGGAGGGAGGATGCCACGGGCAAGGCCATGTTTCAAATGTTGGGGGTGTTTTCCGAATTTGAACGGGCTATGATCCGCGAACGGGTAAACGCGGGGCTTGCCCGTACCAAGGCCAACGACAAGACACTAAGCCGACCGAAGTCCAAAGTCAGCGAAGAAAAGGCGATACAAGCGACTTTAGCCGGGGGCATAGGAATAATCCTCAAGACCGCCAAGAAACACAGTGTAGGCACGTCGTTTGTGTAACAAATCAAGGGCAGCTTGTACGAAACTGCATAACCGCAATTTAGAGTGTGAACCGTGCTGCATTCGATAGCGGCGAAAAAAACTCCCTTTCCAGCCTAGATTTACGGCTAAATTGGCGTATTATTTCTCGATTTGACCTTCACACTCTTTCAAGACATGACGCATAGGGAAAAATTATATGTCCCACAATCTCGACGAAAGTACCGGCAAGCCAGCAATAGCCTATGTAGGCGATGTGCCTTGGCACGGTCTTGGGCAGGAGTTAAAGAAAGATGCTTCGATTGAGGACTGGATAAAAGAAGCACAGCTAGATTGGCAAATCTTACGCGAATCGGTTCGCTATCGCTTTGGTGATAAAATACTGACCATGCCGGATCGTCATGTTTTGCTTCGTAGTGATAATGGAAATCCACTGTCAATTGTTTCTGATGATTATAAAATTGTTCAGCCTAAAGATGTTGTTGAGTTTTATCGTGATCTAGTCAAAGATTCTGACTTTACCCTTGAAACAGCCGGGGCACTTGATGAGGGTAGAAAAGTCTGGGCTTTAGCAAGATCAAATTATACCGGCTTCGCAAATCCTGAAGGCAATGAAGATCAATTATATGGCTTCTTACTCCTTGCCACCTCTTGCGATAAAACATTGGCGACTACTGCTGCATTTACCAGTATACGAGTGGTTTGTCAGAACACGCTGCAATTTGCGATGGAGGAAATCAAAGGACAGCCACCCACGAAAAGTATTAAGGTTCCACATAATCATCGTTTTGTTGAGAATGAAGTCAAGACTAAACTTGGACTTATCAATACTGCATGGGAAACATTCATCAATAAAGTCAAGCATCTGACGCAAATACCCATTGAAGACGGCGAGGTTTACGATTTTTATAAAGAGTTATTCATCCCCGCTGATCCAAAGAAGAAAGAACAACTCTCCAACAAAGCTGCACTTGAAATTCAAAGCTTGATGTCGTGTTTTAAAAATGGAGTTGGTCAAAATTTGACAACGGCTAAGGGTACAGCTTGGGGGCTTGTCAATGCAGTGACCTATTACGTTGACCATGATAGAAAAAGCAGCAATCAAAGCACACGGCTGGATAGTGCGTGGTTTGGCAGTGGCGCACAGTTAAAAGAAAAAGCTTGGAATGCCGCCATAGAAAAATATTGCATTACAGAGAGTTGAAAATTTTTATGATCGTTCTCACGTTCCTGCGTGGGAACGCAAACAGACCGCTCCAGCGGTTATTGGACGCAGAACTTCAAATCATGCGTTACCACGGAGACCGTGGGAACGATTAAATATGAAAAAAGGAACAGATGCCAGAGCTTAATTTCAAGGGCAAAGAGTTTGTCCATAATCATCACTTGGCAGTGCCACACCGTCCACTGATACCCGATGCCGCCAAATCGCTAGGCGAAGTCAAGATGGACGGCAACTTGATTATTCACGGCGACAACCTCCATGCCTTGAAAGCCTTGTTGCCGATGTACGCGGGCAAGGTGGATTGCATCTTCATCGACCCGCCTTACAACACCGGCAATGAAGGCTGGTGTTACAACGACAAGGTGAACAGCCCGATCATGCAAGCGTGGCTCAGTGAAAACCCGGTGGGCATTGAGGACGGCTTACGCCATGACAAATGGTGCGCGATGATGTGGCCGAGGTTGCGGTTGTTGCATGAGTTGCTGGCGGAAACGGGCAGTTTTTGGATGACGTTGGATGATAATGAAATTCATCGGGCAAGGATGATGTTGGATGAAATATTTGGTGTAACTAATTTTCTTGGTGTTGTGATTTGGGAAAAGGCTGATAGCCCAAGAATGGATTCCGATATATTTTCCACTAGTCATGATTATTTAGTAGTGTATTCAAAAAATATAAGCAAAGTTCTATTTCAAAAATTAGATAGAGACAATGAAATTGTATTGGAACATTATAAAAAAAGTGATGATGATGGTAGAAAATACTATTTAAAACCTTTAAGAGCCATGGGTGGGCAAGGCGAAACACGAGAAGCTAGGCCAAAGCTTTATTTTGGTCTTACTGCTCCTGACAATTCGGTAGTTTTTCCAAAATTAACAGATGGGGGAGATGGTGCATGGCGTTGGGGGGAAACCAAAATTGCCAATGAAATACAGAGAATTGAATGGGTAAAGGGTCAAAATGGGTGGACTCCATATTTCCGTATATATGCTGATTCTGGAGAAGGTAGACCGCCAGAGACTATTTTCTATAATATTGACGTAGGAAGCTCAAGAACAGCTAAAGCAGAGATAAAACAATTATTTGAAGGCGGTTCAGCGTTTGATACTCCTAAGCCTATCAGATTACTGCAACGAGTTTTGGAAATAGCCACTGATGATAATTCAATTATTCTTGACTCCTTTGCCGGTTCCGGTACTACCGCCCATGCCGTACTCGCGACGAATGAGAAAGACGGCGGCAATCGCAAGTTTATTTTGGTGGAATGCGAGGACTATGCCGATAGTTTGACCGCCGAGCGGGTAAGGCGGGTCATTAACGGCTATGCCTACCAAGGCAAGCAACGGGAAGAGTTATTCAAAAAATCCCTCACCTTCACCGATTTCAAAAAATCCAAGGAATTACTGCACCGCATTGATGGCATTGAAAACTTGGAAGCCCACCGTTTCGACAAGATCGAAAGGACCGTGAAAAATGGCGAGTTGCTGGTGGAAGGGGTTAACACCATCACCGCGCAAACCGAAGGCTTGGGCGGCAGTTTCACCTATTGCACCTTGGGCGAGGCGATTGATTTAGACAAAATGCTGACGGGTGAAAGCTTGCCGAGTTTTGGGCAGTTGGGGGCGTTGCTCTACCACATGGCAACCAACGAAGCCAAACCTATCGTCGAAGTCGTGGAGGAAGTCGCTGGTTGCGGCTATTTGGGCGAATCAGCCCATTTTCATGTCTGGTTGGTGTATCGCCCGGACATGGACTTTCTGAAATCGCGGGATGCGGCGTTGACGCTGACCCGTGCGCGTGAATTGTCCGCCGCCAAACCCGGCAAACGCCATTTGGTGTTTGCCCCGGCTAAGTTTGTTTCGCAAAAACTGCTGGACGAGGAAAAACTACCCGTGGAATTCTCGCCGCTGCCTTGGGCTTTGTATCGTATCGAGAGAAGCTGACATGGCATTGCGGGAACTCGATTATCAGGCGCGTGTACTCACTCGGTTGGATGATTACCTGACAGAACTTTCATCCCAAAAGAAACGCGCCGATGGCATTGCCGCCTTGGCTTTGCAACAGCCGGAATTGGGTTTAGAAATACCCGATTTTACCAAGAAGACTTGGGAATTCATTAAGTCTGCTGGCAAGTTGCCGGAGGCTAGGGCTGGCATTCCGTTTTCCCCCCGCTTGGACGGCATAGGCCGACCCGTGCCGAACATCGTGTTCAAAGTCCCCACTGGCGGCGGCAAGACCTTCTTGGCGGTATCGGCCTTGTCCAAGATTTTTAGGGGCTACTTGGGCAAGCATAAGGGTTTTGTGTTGTGGATTGTACCGAATGAAGCGATTTATACCCAAACCAAACGGCAATTGAACGACCGGCAACACCCTTACCGGCAATTGCTGGACGTGCTGTCAGCGAATGCCGTTAGGTTCTTGGAGAAAGACGATCCTCTCAATGCACAAGAAGTTGAAAGCCATTTGTGCGTGATGTTGCTGATGCTGCAATCATCCAATAAGCAAAACAAGGAATCGTTAAAAATGTTCCGTGACCGGGGCGATGTACATGGCTTCTTTCCGGCAGAGGGCGATCAAGAAGCCCACGCCGAAACGCTGAAACGCATCCCCAATTTGGATGGTTACGACTTGGCGGGTTCCAGTTATCCGTGGCCCATCATCAAAGATTCGCTCGGCAACGCCTTACGCCTGATACGCCCGGTCGTGGTCATGGACGAGGGGCATAAAGCGGTGTCTGTATTGGCCTTTGCCACCCTGTACGGCTTCAACCCGTGTTTTGTGCTGGAACTGTCCGCCACGCCCAAGGATGTCGCCGCCACTGGCGGCAAGAAACCGAAACCCGCCCGTTATGCCAATGTGCTGGTTGAAGTCAGCGGCTTAGACCTTGACCGCGAAGGCATGATTAAGATGCCCTTGAACCTAGACCCGCGTGAAGGTACGGACTGGCGCAATACGCTGGCGGCGGCTTTGCAAAGGCTGAATGAACTGGACCAATCCGCCCGCCAATTTTATGCCGATACGGGGCGGTACATCCGGCCTATCCTGCTGGTGCAAGTGGAGCGAACCGGCAACGATCAACGCGATGGTGAGCATATCCATGCCTTGGATACCAAGGAATGGCTGATTTCTGTGGGTGGCTTGGATGAAGCCGAAATCGCCATCAAAACGGCGGACACTAACGATTTAGCCAACCCGGAAAATCTGGACTTGTTGGCAAACACCAATCGGATAAGGGCCATTATCACCAAATCGGCCTTGCAAGAAGGCTGGGACTGCCCATTCGCTTATATTTTGTGCGCCTTGGCGGTCAGTTCCAATCTGTCCGCCATGACGCAACTAATAGGCCGCATCCTGCGCCAACCCCATGCGCAAAAAACCGGCGTCCCGCTGCTGGACGAGAGTTATGTGATAACCCATCATGGGCAAACCGCTCAAGTCGTCAAAGCGATTAAAGACGGTCTGGAAGAGGTTGGCATGGGCGATCTGGTCAAAGAAATTCGCTACGGCGACGGCGACAAGGGCAAAGGCCCGCGCCCGGTGCAGCGCCGGGGGAAATTCGCCAAGACCGAGATTTACCTCCCCTTGGTGCTTGCCGTTAAGGACGGCCAAACCCGCCCGTTGGATTACGAGCAAGATATTTTGTTTGAACTGGACTGGCAAGGCTTGGACGTGTCGCCGCTGGTTGCGTTAATTCCCGACAATGCCAACAGTGCCGAACATCAGATGCGGCGAATCCGGCTGACGGATTCGCAGAAAGAGCCGATTGTGGATGAAGTCATCGGAGCCAGTCCTGAACGCTTGGTTTTTGATGTAGCTTATGCGGTTCGCATGATCTCCGACATCGTGCCTAACGCTTGGTGGGCGAGTGAAATTGTAGCCCAAACCATTGATGGCTTGAAAGTTAGGGGTTTTGATGAGGGAAAATTAGGCGAAATTTCCGGCCTTATTGTCGAAACGCTACGCACTTGGCTGGGCAAGCAACGTGACACCCAAGCGGAAAAACTGTTTAGGGAAGAAGTTGCGGCGGGAAGGGTTCAGTTTCGCTTGCGCACCGATGGGCATAATTGGCGGATGCCTCTTCAATCAGAAACCTTTGAACCGCTGGGTTCGGAACAACTATTGGGCAAAAGCGGCGAGGCATTGGAGAGAAGCCTGTTTGCGCCAATCTACAAGGGCGATTTTTCCAGCCAAGACGAAAGGGAGATTGCCGTTTATCTGGATGCCGAGGATGCCTTAGATTGGTGGCACAGAAATGTGGCAAGATCACAATTTGCCTTACAGGGCTGGCGCAAGGAAAAAATCTACCCGGATATTATCTTTGCCGTGCGTCAAAACAAGACTGATCGCAAGCTGGTGGCTTTGGAAATGAAAGGCCAGCATTTAGCGGGCAACGACGACACCACTTATAAACAGGCGGTTTTGCAGTTGATGACGGAAGCCTACCGCATCGAACAAAGTCCGCGTGTGGGCGAACTGGAATTGGTCGTTGAGGATGGGACCAGTTTCAAGTGCGATCTGGTCTTGATGACCGAATGGAAATATCGGTTGCCGCAGTTTTTGAAATAGCGCGGAAGCAATAACGAATCGTAACGTGGGCGGGGCTTCACGGTCTGACAGCACACCGCCACCAAGCAAGGCACGGGCGACCGGCGCAAGCCTTCACGGTCTGGCAGGGCAAGGCCATTGCCGTTAACACCACGGGCAAGGCTCCACGATCTGGCGCAAGCCTTCCAACCTCAAGACCACGGGACTAGCGAAAGAAATCCTGCCCTTGGGCGGTCTGGTAGCATGTTGATCGAGACCACGGGCAAGGCCGGAACCTCGATCAAGCCAGACGGCAAGGCCGGAATTATGCCGGGCTTCAAGTCTTCCAGCATACCGCCACCAAGCAAGGTACGGGCGACCCGCGCAAGCCTTCACGGTCTGGCAGGGTTAGCCGATTGCCGAGCGCACCACGGGCAAAGCGGTTTCTGCCATCCTATGATTTGTCATCATGTCTCCCACAAGATACAATCAAGCCATGAAATACGAACTCCAAAGCACCCAAACCTTCAACCATTGGCTTGCCAAGCTGAAAGATAGGACGGTCAAGAACCAATTGCTGTCAAGGCTGGCTAGGGTTGAAAACGGACATTTCGGAGACACCAAGCCGTTATCCGCCGACTTGTTCGAGTTGCGCTGTTTCTTTGGAGGAGGAATCAGGTTGTATTACACCATTCGCAATCAACGGGTTGTATTGCTACTGGCTGGCGGCGACAAATCCAGCCAAAGCCGGGACATTGAAAAAGCCCAAGCTATTTTGAACGCATTAGGGGATTGAGCCATGCCTGAAACCATCACCGCTTTTGACATTGCCGAACATCTGGAAACCGATGCCGACATTCAAGATTTTTTGCGCGAAACCGCCATTACCGGCGATGCATCTGACTTCATCCATGCGTTAGGCATTGCCGCCCGTGCCAAGGGCATGGGCGAAGTCGCCAAGCAAGCCGGGGTGACAAGGGCAAGCCTTTACAAGTCGCTGGCTGATGACGGCAACCCACGGTTTGAAACCATCACCAAGATTGTCGAAGCGTTAGGATGTAAGCTGGTAGTATCATGAATTTCTGCTTTCCATCGTATAACGTACAGATTCATGCTATACTGAAACCATATGATAACAGTACATGAGCGCAAACCATGAAGACCAAGAGCCAAAAACGCATAGCCCTCTATTTGAGAGTGTCCACAGACGGGCAGACCACCGAGAACCAACGCCTTGAACTTGCCAAGATAGCCGAGCAAGCAGGATGGGAAATTGTTGAAGTGTACGAAGATCAAGGCATATCAGGGGCGAAAGGCCGCGACCAACGCCCTGCATTCGATAAGCTTTGCAAAGATGCAGCACGGCGTAAATTCGACATGATAGCCGCATGGAGCGTTGACCGGCTAGGGCGAAGCTTGCAGCACCTTGTGACCTTCTTGGAGGAATTGCATGGCCTAGGCATTGATCTTTACCTACACCAGCAAGGCATAGACACCACCACGCCAGCAGGAAAGGCCATGTTTCAAATGTTAGGCGTTTTCAGCGAGTTTGAACGCGCCATGATACGGGAACGGGTAAACGCCGGACTTGCCAGAGCCAAGGCGGAAGGAAAGACTCTAGGAAGGCCAAAAACCCCGACCGAAACCGAACAAGCCATTATCCAAGCCTTAGCCAAGGGCGGTAAGGGAATGCAGAAAATAGCCAAGGAGTTTGGCGTAGGCACGTCAGTTGTCCAAAGACTTGCCAAGGCTGAGGCCGCTTGATTATGGCCTAGATCATATCAAGTCCATGGCAAGGCTTCACCAATTGGCGCGGGGTTTTCATCTATCAGGGTGATGCCAAGCGAGAGCAATCCCCCCTGTTGGCGGTTTTCTGGCAAGCTGTACTGTGATCGAGGAAATAAGAAGTCCTTAGTTTCAACCATACCACTCCCAAACTGGAATCAAGTAGAACGCATTGGTAAAAATCATTAAGATTATTGTTGATATAAAATGTTAAGTTGAATGGCTACAAAGTTCTAAAAGAGGGGGGTACATCCCTTCGGTGGGGGCATAATTGGGGGCATCAAGTAAATGTGTAATTTATATTTTATAGTAAAAACAAGGAAATGATGTCTTGATGTGATTGAGACCTCACCTCCATATCGACATCCAAAGCAATCCAACAGAGTCCCGAAGCCCACACCGCGTGGGCTTTTTTCGTTTATACTAATTCAATGTAGATTAGCCTCCAAATATTCCCTCCGAAAATCAAAAATCGCCTGTAACCGGGCGCGGATGAATAACGCATGGACCAGATGGCCCAGGCAACCCCAAGGCATGGCATAATGCACTATGTCTTCCATTTCAACGCCTCCCTCAACCTCGTTAAAGCGGTGCAGATGATGCCAGAAGCGGAACGGGCCGATGCGCTGCTCGTCAACGAACTGATGCAAACGGATTACCTGCTTGATCTCGGTGACCCAAGTCATGGGGATGCCAGCAACCGCTGCGATGCGGTAGGTAATGATTAGCCCAGGGTAGATTTCATCGGGAACAACAGAAGTGATGTGGAAACGCAAGAAGGCTGGGGTGATTTGTTCTAAGTTGGTGGGTGTGGAAAAGAAAGGCCAAGCCTGTTCCAAGGTAATGGGCAAAACCTGCTTGCGTGTTAATGTGTAAATTTTCATTTTCGATTTTCTTACTCCAAGCGAACTCAATGACCGATTAGAGTTCAAAGCTTTAAAGTAGGTTCCATCAACGAGGCCAATATGAACTCACCCAGTCTGACGGTTTTATTTGACGGCGGTTGCCCCTTGTGCAGCCGCGAAATCGGGCACTATCGAAAATTGACAAGTTTGGTCCCAATCCAATGGTTTGATATAACCTGTGATGATTTGATGTTACGACAATTCGGCGTGAAACGCGAAGATGCCATGGCCGAATTTCATGTGTTTGATGATAAAGGCCAACTCCACAAGGGCGCGGACGGTTTCGTCGTGCTGTGGCAGGCATTGCCTTATTATTGCTGGCTGGCAAGCATATCCCGGATACTCCATCTACTACCGCTAATGCGTAAATTTTACACCCATTTCGCCCGCTGGCATTTCAAGCGGCGTTGTCAATCGGGTTTTTGCAGTTAAACCAAAACTTGATATTAAACTTAAATGAGCATTCTATCTTCTAACAATATCTTCGCCAATATCGTGCGAGACCACCAATTTTGGCACAGAACCGCCGAACTAAGGGCCAAGCTGGTGCTTGGCGCTCCCAGTAGGAACGCCAAGCACCAGTTTGGCAAGAGGAGCTTTTTCAATGCCCTTTGCCTGACTGCCTTGGCATTTGCCTGGTTCAGCACCCCACTGTTGGCGGAAGAGATCGGCTGCGTCACCACCGCGTGGAAGCTGCTTGGTGCCAGTCATAAGGTTTGTGTTGATGCCTTCGACGATCCAAAGATTTCGGGTGTCACTTGCCACATCAGCCAAGCGCGCACGGGAGGCATTTCCGGCGGACTGGGGCTGGCGGAAGACCCTTCACAATTTTCCCTGGCCTGTCGGCAAACGGGGCCTATCACCTTGCCCACAAAAGTACCCGCGAGTGAAGTTGTATTTTCCGAAGGCACCTCGCTGTTTTTCAAATCGACCAACATCACCCGGTTGTGGGACCAAAAACATAATACTCTGATCTACCTCGCCATTAGCCGCAAAATAATCGAAGGCGCCCCGTTCAACAGCATTTCCACCGTGCCTATAATGCCTTGGAGATTGCAATAGTATGAATATGAACCTCAGCCTGTATGAAACGCGTGTGCTGGGTTGCTTGATCGAAAAAGCAATTTCCACGCCCGATCAATACCCTCTCTCGCTCAATGCCCTAGTCAACGCTTGCAACCAGAAAAGCAACCGTGACCCCATTTTGGAATTAAAAGAAACCACCGTACAGGACACTGTCGATGGCTTGATAAAAAAGTTTCAAGTAAGCAGGGCTTCGGGTTACGGTAGCCGTGTCACTAAATACCAGCATCGTTTCTGCAATAGCGAATTTGGCGAATTGAAGCTTTCGGAAAGGGCCGTGGCCATCCTGTGCGAGTTGTTTCTGCGCGGTCCCCAAACACCGGGGGAGTTGCGAACTCGCACAGACCGATTGCACAAGTTTGCAGATGTCACCGAAGTCGAAACCGAACTCGAAAGCCTCTCCGCCCGTGATGAACCACTCGTGATGAAACTCCCACGGGAACCCGGCAAGCGCGAGTCCCGGTATGCCCATCTATTCAACGATGCACCCCACGCACCCAGCCTATCCACGGATGAAAGGGAGTCCTGTGATGCGGCTGGTTCTGACCGGGAAAGGCTTGCTGCCTTGGAAAAGCAAGTCCACGAGCTTCAACTTGGCCTTGAGGAACTCAGGCATAAAATACTTCGATCTATGGGGTGCGATTAAAAGTGATGCTCACCCTCTCGGCGATGCTTTAAATTACGCCAAGAGTGCAAGGCTTGCCTTGCTTATCCCAACGCAAGGCAAGCCTTGCACTCCCGCATCACGTTTAATCGCACCCTCGATCTATCCGCGAATGAGGGGCTTGGTCACGCATAGTGTATAATCCATAAATCGAAAGCAAAAATATACCAGTGATATAAATATCTAGCCTATTACAGCATTTTCAACATCAAAGAGTTACTTGGTAGTGGGTATGATATCACAGGCTATTCGGTTAACCTGAAGGTTTAACGGAATGTCTGTTTTAGGTATATTTTTAAGATGAAAATGCTGTATATCAAGATTTCTCTATGCTTCACATACCTTTTGCAGAAATGTATGCCAACCAATCATTTAAACGCGTATAATAATGCGCCTATGGGCTTCCCTCAACGTAAGCGTTCACTACCCCTGTCTTTATCCTGGGAGCGCGGCCATCTTGGCCGCCTTCAGCGGGCGAGACGCCCACGTTCCCAGGGGGGAGTGAACGCTTACCCCTCAACGCGGTAGGGCGCAACAGGCGTGTTCCGTCGTTTTGGCAACGTCTTTTGTTGACCGTCAAAACGGCCTATGTGCCATTTTTTTCACCGCTAGGAGCCCCGATTTGCATTCATGTACAGCGTTTTTTCTAAACAAAGGAAAAATAATAAAGGACACTCATTCAAACTATCCTGTGTGTCTGTGCTTTGCAAAATGGTATAACCCAACAAGTAACTATTCGATATTAAAAACGCTGTAAATGAAAACAATAATAATTATTCCAACTTACAATGAAGGCAATAATATAACCCTTCTTATTTTGGCCTTACAAGTACAATTCAAAGGAATGAAGCATGATATGCATATCCTTGTGGTTGACGATAACTCGCCTGATGGGACGGCCAATGATATAAAGCGATTACAATTAGGCTTTAACAATGTCCACTTGCTAATGGGTGAAAAAAAAGCCGGACTGGGTGTTGCCTATACCAGAGGCATGTCGTATGCCATGGAACATTTGGGGGCTGAGGTGGTTTTTGAAATGGATGCTGATTTTTCACATAAACCCGAAGATGTCCCCAGACTGATGGCCGAAATTGACAAGGGTGCCGATTTTGTCATAGGTAGCCGATATGTACCCGGCGGCAGCATACCGAAGGAATGGGGGATTCGTCGCAAGGCTATCTCCAAATTTGGCAATATCGTGGCGAGATACCTTGCTGGAATATACTCAGTCCGCGATTGCACTGCGGGCTTCCGGGCAATACGCACATCAATATTACGTAACGTGGCATTTTCTGATTTAGGCGTGAAAGGCTACGCTTTTCAAATCGCCCTTTTACACCAAGTGTTGGTGCTTAAAGCTAAAATTGTCGAGATACCGGTTGACTTCTTAGACCGGAGCGCAGGGAAATCCAAGCTTGGTGTTAAAGACATCATTGAATTCATCCTCAATGCCTGGTGGATTCGATTCGACAGCTTAAAAACTTTTATCAAATTTGCCATCGTGGGTGCCTCGGGTGTGGTAGTCAACCTCGGCTTTTTCACATTGTTTCTGATGCAGGGCATTAATAAATATGTAGCTTCCCCGATGGCAATCGAAATTTCCATCATATCCAACTTCCTACTGAACAATTTCTGGACATTCCGTGGGCGAAAGACGAAAGACCGTGTAAGAATTCGCGGATTGAAGTTCAACGTGGTCTCATTTCTGGCACTGGGAGTGAGTTACGGGACATTTGTAGCTTTGTCGATCTTTTTCCCCAATGTCGCACCCCAATTGCACCAATTAATCGGTATCGTCCCCGCCACACTACTCAACTACTTCCTCAATTCATACTGGACATTCAAAGAAGTGGATGAAGATTAAAACTATGCAAGCACACCCTGGGCATCTCCAGCGCCGACTCGGACTTACCAGTGCAATCTCTATCACCGTGGGCGCTGTCATCGGTTCGGGGATATTTTTAAAACCCTTAGTCATTGCCCAAAGCCTGCCCTCGGTGACTTGGATTTTCATGCTTTGGTTTGCGCTAGGCATTGTTTGCTTATGCGGAGCCTTTGCTTATGCCGAATTAGGTTCAATGTTTCCCGACGCGGGTGGGCAATATGTGTTCCTGCGTGAAGCTTGGGGTGAAGAGGCCGCTTTTCTTTATGGGTGGGTGTTCTTTTGGGGAATCAACAGCGGCACTATGGCAGCTTTGGCGACCGCCTTCGCCGATTATTTGTTGCCACTTTTCAATCTCGACCCGGCGCACCGGGAAGCCCATTCTTGGCTTCCCGGTGGCATCGCTACGCTAATGATTATCCTGCTTGCCTTGGTTAATCATTTCGGCGTGATATTTGGCGCGGCGTTGCAAAATCTATCGACCTTTGCCAAGCTGGGCGCACTGGGTCTGATCGTCATCGGTGGCCTGCTGATTACGGACCCGGAAAATCCAGCGACTTTCTTTACCATTGCACAAAACCCGACAACCGAGTTGCACATAGCCGGTGTGCTCACGGCTTTCATCGGCATATTCTGGGCCTATGAAGGCTGGTATCAACTCCCTTTCAACTCCCAAGAGTTGAAACGCCCCGAGCGTAACCTACCGCTGGGTTTGATTGTGGGCCTGTTTATCGTGATTGCCTTCTATATTGCCATCAATGCCATTTATCTGCATTGGGTGCCATTCCAGGAAATGCGCGGGTTGCCTTTGGGGGCTAACCAGCAAGTGCCCTATCTTACCGTAGCCAGGATTTTCTCACCCCAGGTGGCCAATTATCTGACGCTGCTAGTGGCCATTTCCATCTTGGGCGCGGCCAATCCGAACATGCTGTCTTCGACACGGGCTTTTTATGCGATGGGCGAGGATGGATTGGTCCCCAATGCGTTAAATTGGATACACCCGAAATATGGAACGCCAACAATCGCCATTTGGACACAAGCCATTTGGGCCGTTTTCATCGTGCTTTATCTGGAAAAATTTCATGACATTACGGCATTTGTGGTTTTTGACAGTTTTATGTTTTACTGCCTCACCGTCGCAGCGGTTTATCGACTAAGGTTTACCCGGCCAAACCATGACAGACCCTATCGTTGCGGTGGATACCCCATCACCCCGGCCCTGTTCATCCTCGTATCCATTGGCTTCATCGCCACTTTGTTGCTTAATCCAGACGAACGCAGGCACGCGCTGGTTGGACTGGCAATACTGGCCGCAGGAATACCTTATTATTATCTAATGTTACGCATTCGTAGGCCGGGCCTTTAACTTAACCGTAACCTGGATACCCATGGGCTGCCTAATCATGCTATGTTTATAGAAACTCTCAATCATCCACGGAACACATCATGAACGAAAAAGAACTTGTCGCACACCATGCCGCTAAACTGGTCCAAGACGGGATGTTAGTAGGCTTGGGTACTGGCTCGACCGCCAATTATTTTATTCAAGAACTCGCCCACCGCTGCACGGAAGAGGGTTTGAAAGTGACAGTTGCGGCCAGTTCGGTGGTCAGCACGATTAAAGCGCAAGCCCTTGGATTGCCGTTGGTGGCTTTGGAGCATCTCTCCAAGCTCGATCTCTATGTCGATGGCGCCGACGAAGTGACCCCCGACCTGACGTTGTTGAAAGGCCGGGGCTTCGATCTAGTCAAGGAGAAATTGATGGCGCGGGCGAGCGACAAATTTCTGGTTCTCGCCGATCCTAGCAAACGGGTGGACCGCATCGGGGCGCGTTTCCCGATACCTGTCGAAGTGATGCCGTTCGCTTGGACCTTGGTCAAACACCGGCTAGAAACCTTCGGCGGCCGCGGAGACCTGCGCCAAACGGCCAATAAAGACGGGCTGGTGGTCACTTCTTACGGCAGCCTAGTTCTGGACATGGCGTTCGATCCGGCACTGGAAGCTGCGGAACTCAATGCACTTCTAAACGACACGCCGGGGGTGGTTGAGCACGGCATTTTTAGCGGCTTGGCGAGTGCAGTTTTCGTTGCTGTTGCTGGAAAAGTGGAAGAACACTGGGCGAAGTAAAATCAGACTTGCCATGTGCGCTTAGGATTGCAACAATCCTCCTATTTACAACGATTACAGGCTCAGATTATGACTTCTCCCCAAGACCCTTCTTCTTCCGAACTCCATGCCGAAGTCCTCGTCCTTGGCGGCGGACCCGGTGGCTATACGGCGGCCTTCCGGGCGGCTGACTTGGGCAAACAAGTCGTGCTAGTGGAACGCTACCCGGTATTGGGCGGCGTATGCCTCAACGTCGGCTGCATCCCGTCCAAAGCCTTGCTACACTTGGCCCACGTCATCCATAGTGTGGAAGAAGTGGAATCTTTTGGCGTCAGTTTCGGCAAGCCGGAACTGGATTTGGACAAGATACGCGATTGGAAAAACAACCGGGTGGTCAAAACGCTGACCACAGGTTTAAGCGGCCTCGCCAAGCAACGCAAAGTCACGGTGCTGACCGGGGAAGGCCGTTTCAGTTCCGACAAGACCTTGAGCGTCACCACGGCGGAAGGGCTAAAAATAGTCAATTTCACAAATGCCATCATTGCGGCAGGTTCGCAACCGACGAAGATTCCCGTCTTCCCGAATGACGACCCGCGCCTGATCGACTCGACCGGCGCGTTGGCACTCGCCGACATCCCGAATCGGCTGTTGATTGTCGGCGGCGGCATCATCGGGCTGGAAATGGCCAATGTCTACCACGCTTTTGGCTCAAAAATCACTGTCGTCGAGTTAATGGACCAACTCATTCCCGGCTGTGACGCAGATTTGGTCAAACCCCTGCACCAGCGCATCGCCAAGCAGTACGAGAAAATTTTCCTAAAGACCAAAGTGATGAAGATCGAGTCCTTGGATGAAGGCTTGAAAGTTTATTTTGAAGGCGAAGGCGCACCGGAGTCCGATGTTTTCGACCGGGTGCTGGTGGCGGTTGGCCGCAGGCCTAATGGCAAACTGATTGGCGCAGAAGTCGCCGGTGTCACAGTGAACGAAGCGGGCTTCATTCCTGTGGATGACCGCCAGCGTACCAATATCCCGCATATTTATGCCATCGGCGACATTGTCGGCAACCCCATGTTGGCGCATAAAGCCACCCATGAAGCCAAGGTCGCGGCGGAAGTCATCGCCGGTCACCACTCCGCGTTCCAAGCCCTGACCATCCCCTCGGTGGCCTACACCGACCCGGAACTGGCTTGGATGGGCCTGACCGAAACCTCGGCCAAAGCGCAAGGGATAGAATACGAAAAAGCCAGCTTTCCCTGGGCCGCCAGTGGCCGTGCCTTGGGGACAGGCCGTCGGGAGGGTTTGACCAAGTTGTTGGTGGACAAAGACACCAAACGCATCCTTGGTGCCGGCATGGTCGGACCCAACGCCGGCGAACTCATTGCCGAGGCGGTATTGGCATTGGAAATGGGCGCGGATGCAGAAGATGTCGCCCTCACCATCCACCCCCACCCGACGCTGTCGGAAACTTTTGCGTTTGCGGCGGAAATGATCGAAGGGTCGATTACGGATATTTATGTCAAAAAGTGACCTTATATGAGTATGCCAAACACGATAACTCACGACCAAGACTTTTCCGCATGGGCTTTTCAAAATGCCGAACTGTTGCGGCAGGGCAGGTTTTTGGATTGTGATGCGGCAAATATCGCTGAGGAGTTGGACAGCATGGGGCGTAGCGTGAGGCGTGAGTTAGCAAGCCGGTTGAGGATTTTGTTGATGCACATGCTGAAATGGCACTACCAGCCAGAACGGCGCGGAACCAGTTGGCGTTTGACCATCCGCAACCAGCGCACGGAAATCCGTGATTTGCTGAAAGAAAACCCCAGTTTATCAGCCCAATTGCCGAATGAGTTACTGACCAATTACGCAGATGCCCGCGAATTGGCAACGGATGAAACGGGGTTGCCGGAAAACACGTTCCCTGATGAATGCCCTTTTAGTTTGGAGGAAACCCTTAATCAAGCGTTTTGGCCAGATTGAAGCGGAACTTGAAGGAATTCCTAAATAACTAACCGTTAATTAAAGCTATGCCCGAAGAAACCCTCACTGGAACTTTGCTGCTTTCCTGCCCGGACCAACGCGGATTGGTGGCCCGCATTGCCCAATTTATCTTTACCCGCGGCGGGAATATTATCGACCTTGATGAACATGTGGATACGAACGAAGGTTTGTTTTTTTTGCGTGTTTCGTGGAATATGACAGGCTTTGCCCTAAGCGGGGACGAAGTCTCGAATGAATTTCAGCCTATGGCGGAGGAATTTCAAGCACAATGGACCATTAAACTCAGCCGGACTCAAGACCGGCGCAGACTGGCAATATTCGTTTCAAAATACGACCATTGTCTGCAAGAAATACTATGGCGGCATGAACTGGGTGAATTCCAGGCTGACATTTCGCTGATTGTCTCCAACCACACTGATCTCAAATCGTTGGCTGATCTGCACCATGTTCCATTCCATGTTTTTCCCATCAATAAGGAAAACAAGCTGGAACAAGAACAAAAGGAATTGTCCTTATTGAAAAATGAAAATATCGACACGGTCATTCTTGCCCGTTACATGCAAGTGCTGTCGCCAACGTTCGTCGCAGAATATCCCAATAATGTTGTCAATATCCATCATTCGTTCCTACCCGCTTTCGCGGGTGGAAACCCCTATAAACAAGCCTATGAGCGAGGGGTGAAGATTATCGGCGCAACCAGCCATTATGTCACCGATAATTTGGATGAAGGACCGATCATCGAACAAGACATCATTCGAATTTCCCACAAGGACACTTTAGCCGACTTAATCCGCAAAGGCAGGGATTTGGAACGCATGGTGCTGGCCCGTGCCTTGCGCCTGCATCTGCAAGACCGGATTCTGGTGCATGGAAATAAAACGGTGGTGTTTGATTAAAAAAATCGCCCAGCTTGAAGCTGGGCGATTTTTTTAAATACGCTTCCCTGGCTTATGAAGGCAAACGCGGTAAGGCGCAATAGCGGTACTCCGCGTATTGCGCCGGATGTAGAATCTTGCCGACTATCGCATCCGGTTCGTTACCATTAAGCCACAACCAGTTCCGCCGCCATAGCCAGACATTCGGCGCAATACGCGGCGTAGGCCGCTATTGCGCCTTACGAGTTGTAATGAAAGCATTAAATTAATATAACTGAGTATGGGTTTTTGATGAGGGTGACGTGGTTATGACTAAGTGCCTATTTGGACTATAACACCGGGACGGAGCGATGGGAGAATCTGAATGACCGAAAGCATCAGCGGTTCCAATACTTCGATAGCGTTGCTGGCGGCGACCAACACAACGACGGCTATGTCATAGCGTTCAAGGCTTTGCTGGAAGCTAAGATTGCGATCCACAGTCAGGAATACGTCAAAATGCTCTTGGGCCAAACCCAATAGATGGCCGTTTTTACAGCCGGCCCAGCCGCACTCAGGCACAGTTTTCACCTCATGCCCGGCTAAGCTACGCTTCAACTTCTTCGGCAGACACTCATCAAGCAGCACGCGCATGGGCCAGCACGGCATCTTTAGCCTGCTCCAAGGCCGCAATAGCCTGTGAGCGGTGTACAGTCGGGAAGTCATCAAGAAAATGCTCTAGCGGATGGCCGGCTTCGAGATAATCAATCAAGGTTTGAAAGGGGACGCGGGTATCGCGAAACACCGGGGTTCCGCCCATAATGTCAGCATCGCTATGGATTACAGAGGGAGGATTCATTATTGTCACCTGTTTGGGGTGGGTATCGGTTTGGTTATTTTACACTTGTTACGATCTGTGAACACAATGCAATACAGCCGAGTCCGGCATTCATCGTGTTTCCCCGTTCAACATCCTCTCAATATCCTCTTTCGCAAAGCCTATCTTCTTTGCCACCCGGTCGGCATGGCTGACAGTGGAAATGCCTTCGATCAGACGGAACGTGGGTTTATCGTCCTTGAATTCCACCTGCCGGGCCAAGCCGATGTTGCGCTGTTGGAAATGTGCCACGAGTTCGTGATTATGGGTAATCAATAATGTGGTGGCACCTTTCTGGCGGAAGCCGTTGAGAATATCGGTTGAAATCTCGATCTTTTCCTCATGGGTGGTGCCTTCCGACAACTCGTCCATGATGACTAGGCTACGCGCAGTGGAGTTCATAAATACATCCTTGGTGCGTTTGAGTTCGGTGCCAAAGCGGCCCTCGCCATCAGCCAGATGGCTGATTTCAGGTGTTTGGTAATAGATATGGTCGGCCACAGCCAATTTGGCTTGTTGCGCGGGTACATAGCAGCCTATCTGTGCCAACAATTGGGTTTGTGCAAGGGTTTTGCAGAAGGCAGTCTTGCCGCCGCTGTTGGGTCCGGTGATTAATGCCAGCCGCTCTTCATCCAAGCCTAAGTCATTTCCTACATAGGCCGGATTGCCTTTGGCGAGGATAGGGTTGTAAACATCCTTCAACATTAGCGTATGGTGGTGCGAATCGGTCATTTCCGCCAAAACGGACGGATGGCCAAAGGCTTCTTTGTAGCGGATGAATGAAAACAACTCGTCGATGCCGCCCAAGGCATCCAGTGCGGCTTGCACTTCGGGCGAGCGTTTGAAAATGTCCCTAAGCGGATAGATGCAGGCATCCCGGTCAAAACCGCCGACTATGGGAATGTAAACCAGACCCAAAGGCATTAAGAACAGCCACAAGACCGGGGAAATTGAAGCCGTCATTTCCAGTAGCAAGGGGACGAATTGCAACGCTAATAAAACAAATAAAATACCGACAGCAAACAGTCCCGGCTTGAACAGTGACGGACGGAATTTAACGGCAGGCGTATACCAGCTTTTTTCTGCTTTGCTGAGTATTTCCTTTTCGCTACGGTATACTGGACCTTGCATCAGGGCATGGGCGCGTGATTGAGAAAAACCGCGAAACGAATCAAGCAAGGCAAGCAGGTATTGGCTTTTCGGTGTGGGCAGGGCCACCGCTTCGGCGGTCAGATTCAACATAAAGCGGGTTCCCTCCAAGTAGGATTCATAGCCAAACCCGACAATTTCAAGCGTATGGGCTGGGCTGCCAATTGCACCTAAAAAACTGGCGTAAAGCAGGTCATAAAAACTTCCTTCGCCTTTTTGGGCATGCAATAAGAGTTTTTCCAGCCCGTCCCTCAAGATGCTGTTGGCTTCAATTTCCGCAAGAGCCGCTTGTTTGGCGACAATGTTGTCAAAATCCCCCAATGGACGTGCAAGGGAACGGTATAGCACCGCTTGCCCAGTGCGGGTGACTGAGTAGTCAATGGACTCGAACAGCTTGTCGACTTCGACGGCACTGAAAGTCGCCTCGTCAATGACGCCGGTTGCGGACTTGAATGGTGCGGATGATGGTATGGTGGGCGGGGATTGATTGTCTTTTTGCAGAAGCGTCGGATAAAACGGATAGGCGATGGGTTTCATGGCGGGGGACTCTCCGGCTGGGTGGGGTGAATCATGCCTACTTTATCAAAACTAACTCCTTAAATCATAGCCGGCTCTCGCATACTGGCCCCAAGACCGATAAACTTGTAGCATATTTTCGCTTGGCGAAATGCCGGGCGATTTCACGACACGATTGGAGAAAAGGATGAAAGTCCACCTTGAAAAACACGACAACCTAGCGACTTTGGGTATTGCGGGCTTTAGCTACGCAGACCTTTACGAACCTAGCCGATTGCGCGACTTGACGTTGGTTTTTGACCGCGCAGTGCAAGAGAAAGACCCGGATTTGTTTGAAGAATTCCAGACTTATCGAAACTGCCGGGGCGAGGGCATGTCACCGGCGCACATTTCCGATTTGCTGGTCAAAATGGCCCCTATGGTGGGCGAGTTTATCGCTTGGTTGTTCCATGTAGAATCTTCACGGTGTGGGCAGATGCACTCTGCCAACGCCGAGTTTGAGGGTATCTTCACCTATCGCAGCGAAATCGTCGCCAAGCTTGCCGCCCGTTACAAGGGCCAGAACCCGGAAGACTGGGATATCGCGGCCATCCGCCTTCAATTCGATGCGTTATTGCGTGCCTTGGTCCCGACCGCTTTGGTGGAAGGTGACCTTGAAACAGCGGTAGCCAGGCTGGCGGTTGAATTGCTATCCCTATCGCAAAGTGAAAACCCCGTAGTCGATTCCATTCGCAATGGTTTGGAGGGTAACCCTAAGGCCAAAGAGCTTTTCGCAGACTCTCTGGCGCTAGACGACGCGGCTTTTATTGCGGCACTGTTTGAGTGCGTCTGCCGCTGGAGCTACGCCGCCGCGAGGAGTGACGTTGTGACATCTGAAGTCGCCGATTGGGTCAGCTTCAAAGTCCCCGGAAAAACTGATTTCAACCATCTGGTGGAACACGAAATTGTCGAGCGCAATGGCTACAAGGCATGGGCCATACATCCCGATCATCAGCGCCGCAGGCAAGGTTTTGCGCTAACTGATCCTCGCTTCGGCGACCGCCGGGTAATGTACGAGGTTGACCATTGCATTTATTGCCATGACCGCGACACGGATTCTTGCTCCAAGGGCATGAGAAACAAAAAGGATGGAACCTACAAGAGTAATCCACTGGGAGTGGCCATTACCGGTTGTCCGCTGGAAGAGAAAATTTCCGAGATGCATGTGTTAAAAAGGCAGGGCGATAACATCGGGGCATTGGCTTTGGTGATTATTGACAATCCGATGTGTCCTGGCACCGGTCATCGTATCTGCAACGAATGCATGAAAGGCTGCATTTACCAAAAAACCGAGCCAGTCAATATCCCACAGATTGAAACCAACGTGTTGACCTCCGTGTTGTTCATGCCTTGGGGCTTCGAGATTTACAGCCTACTGACCCGGTGGAACCCGCTCAACGTCAAGCGCCCCCATGCGCTACCCTACAATGGCAAGAATGTTTTGGTGGCCGGCATGGGTCCGGCCGGTTACACCTTGTCGCATTATCTGCTTAATGAAGGTTTTGGTGTGGTCGGCATTGATGGCTTGAAAATCGAACCTTTGCCCAAGGAACTGATTGGTGACGGTGACAACCCTCCTAAGCCCATTTTTGACTTCAACGAGCTTTATGAGGAATTGGACAAACGGGTCATGTTGGGTTTCGGCGGGGTGGCCGAGTATGGCATCACTGTGCGCTGGGATAAGAACTTCCTTAAAGTGATTTACCTGACGCTACTTCGTCGCAAGGCATTCCGTTGTTATGGGGGGGTTCGCTTCGGCGGCACCTTGACAGTCAATGAAGCCTGGGATCTTGGTTTCCACCACATTGCGATTGCATCCGGGGCGGGTAAGCCGACAGTCATAGAACTGAAAAACAACCTGACCCGAGGCATCCGCAAGGCTTCCGACTTTTTGATGGCTTTGCAACTGACCGGGGCAGCCAAAGAATCTTCGCTAGCCAATCTGCAAGTGCGGTTGCCGGCGGGGGTTATTGGCGGTGGCCTGACCGCCGTGGACACCACGACCGAGTTATTGGCCTATTACCCGGTACAGGTGGAAAAAATTTTACACCGTTACGAGCACCTCACTGCCCATAACGGTGAGGATGCAGTGCGTTCCCGCTATGATGCCGAGGAAATTGGCATCCTTGACGAGTTCCTCGCCCATGGCAATGCTATCCAAGCCGAACGTCGGCGCGCCGAGTCGGTTGGCGAGAAACCCCATTTCATGCCGCTGTTGGAACAATGGGGCGGCGTTACCCTGTTTTATCGAAAAGGCATCAAGGATTCCCCGGCTTATCGCCAGAATCATGAGGAAATCGCCGAAGCATTGGATGAAGGCATCCGTTTGGCGGAGGGTATGAGTCCCTTGGAAGCCATTGATGACGAATACGGTCATTTGCGGGCGGTGCGTTTTGAAACCTTGGAAGAGCAAGAGGGTCGCTGGCGTACTGCCGGAGAACTTGAAGTGCCTCTGCGCAGCCTGTTTGTGGCGGCCGGCACGTCTCCCAATACCATCTACGAAAGTGAGCACCCGGATACCTTCGTGATGGATAAAAAGTTTTACCAGCGCCACGAACTGGATTGGAACCCCCAGCCTAGCCCTTTGCAGGAAGATGAGGTCCAAGGTGCGAAGCAGAGTGCCTCGATTCCGGCATTGCTGCCTATGGCCGACGCGACCGGCCCAAAGTTGGGCAAACCCGCGCCGTTCACTTCCTATCATCGCAACGGGCGTTATATAAGCTTCTACGGCGATAACCATCCGGTATATGCTGGCAACGTGGTTAAGGCCATGGCTAGTGCAAAAGACGGTTATCCTTATATAGTCAAGTTGTTCCAGCAAGAACTTTCGACCCTGCCGTCTGACTTGCAGGCCGAACGCGATCAAGATTTAGCTGAATTCCAAGCCAAGTTGGACGGCGATCTGCAAGCGCGTATCGTGGAAATTCGACGTTTGACCCCCACCATCATTGAGGTGATCGTCAAAGCGCCGCAATCGGCCAAACACTTCCTGCCCGGACAGTTTTACCGGGTGCAAAATTTTGAGTCACTTGCACCCGTGGTGCAGGGTACTGTGTTGACGACTGAAGGGCTGGCGCTGACCGGTGCGTGGGTTGACAAGGAAAGAGGCTTGGTTTCACTCATCGCCTTGGAAATGGGTAGTTCCTCGCGTCTTTGTGCCACTTGGAACCCCGGCGACCCTATTGTAGTCATGGGAGTCACCGGCACACCCACTGACATTCCCAGGGGGCGGACAGTCATGCTGCTTGGTGGCGGTTTGGGTAACGCGGTGTTGTTCTCCATCGGCAAGGCGATGCGGGCCGCTGGTAACCAAGTCATCTATTTTGCAGGCTACCGCAACCGGGCCGATGTTTTCAAGATCAGCGAAATTGAGGCTGCCGCCGATCTTATTGTCTGGTCGGTTGACAAGCGTGAGGGTAACACCGCCATTGAACCGACCCGACCACAGGACAAAACCTTCGTCGGCAATATCGTCGAATCCATTGTGGCCTACGCCAAGGGCGAACTGGGCGAAACCCCAATCCATCTGGACGATGTGGACCATCTCATCGTGATAGGCTCCGACCGGATGATGGACGCGGTTAAACAAGCCCGCCACGGTGTCCTTAAACCGTACTTGAAGGAACACCACGAGGCCATCGGGTCCATCAACTCGCCCATGCAATGCATGATGAAAGGCGTTTGCGCCCAGTGTTTGTGCAAGCACATCGACCCTGAGACTGGCAAGGAGTATTTCGTTTACTCTTGCAACAACCAAGACCAAGACCTCAACCGGGTGGACTTCCCCAACCTCCGCGCACGCCTGAAACAGAATTCAGTGCAGGAAAAATTGTCGTCAATGTGGCTGGATTATTTGTTGGGGAAAAACCTACCGGCTTGAGGAATCGTAGGGGCGGGTTCCAACAGCAATCCTCAGGTTGTCTCAAAGCCCCGTCATTTCGGCAGGGATGCCGAAATCCAGGCCAAGGACGGTGACAAGCCAACGGATTTAAGCCTATCATAATCAACCAGTTTGCCATCCATGGTCGCTGGATTTCTGCATCCCTGCCGAAATGACGGGGTTACATTTAGCGTTTCTGGACCAAACTGAGAATTGCTGGGGTTCCAACCCGCCCTTGCTATATTGTTGATCTTAGGTTACGAACCCGCCCCTACGGTTGAGGGTCGGAATTAGTTTAGAAATTTAAAGGCTTACCATGAACTCTATACTCAAATCCCAGTCCGCCCGCTACACCGTCGCCGACTATATGAACTGGCCCGACGAAGAACGCTGGGAGTTGATAGACGGCGTGGCCTATGACATGTCACCTGCGCCAACCATCAAACACCAGAACATTGCAGGGCGCATATACAGCCGTTTTGAGCAAAAACTGCGAGGCAAAACCTGCCAACCGTTCATTGCCCCGGTGGATGTGGTATTGTCGGATATTGACGTGGTGCAGCCCGATGTGATTGTCGTCTGCGATCCCAACAAAATCACCGAGCGCAATATTCAAGGCCCACCGGATTGGGTCGCCGAAGTGTTATCGCCTAGCACGGCCCGTAAAGACTTGCGCGAGAAAAAAGCCTTGTTCGAACGCTCGGGGGTCAGAGAATATGTGATTTTTGATCCGTTAAATGGTTTAGTTCAGCGGTTTGTGCTGACTGACGGGGCTTATGGGGCGGGGCAAATCCTAGATAGGCAGGAAAGCTTGGAGCTGGGGTTTATGCCGGGTGAGTTTTTGCCGTTGGCGGAGGTGTTTGGTTTGACGCAGCAAGGGGTGAGGTAAACTGTGTGACAAATTGCCCGTGAGTAGCGAAGCGGGGTAGGTATTTGTTGCCTACCCCTGCTGGCTTGATGGTTATGCAAACTTCCTAGCCGATCTTTGCTGGCTTGCGGCTTTGTTTTGCATCTGCCTTTTCTCTGCTTCTGCGAAACGAGCCAAAGTCTGCCGCATTAGCGTTTGATATTTAAGCCCGTTGGCATCGGCAATAAACTTGAAATCCTCAATCAGAGCCTTGGACAGTCGGATGGACCGACGCTGGAGCGTCGCCGGAGGCATTTCCACGCAGGTCCGTAAGTCCGTATAAGGGCGCAATAGCGGTACTCCGCGTATTGCGCCGGATGGGAATCGTCCAACAGTCGGCGCAATACGCGGCTGGCCGCTATTGCGCCCTGTAAAACACTACAGCCCACATGGCAAGTGTTCTAACCGGGCCTTATTTGCATCCCGCAGTGGACAGCCATTGGGACAATTGCCCCACATCCTGTAGCACCCCGTTTGGACCGAGGTAGTAAACATGGTTATCCACGGAAGATACGCCCACATAAGAGTTTGTGTTCTTATAGTAACGGTAGGTATAGGGCAACTGGACCTGGGTGGGCGCACCCGCTGGCAAGAACAGTTTGGAATAAGCCGTCTCGGCCCAATTTAACAGACAAGTGATTGGAGGGGTCGAATTCGCCGCCGGGTCGATCTGGAAGCTAAATATCGGCCGTGCAGGGTTGGTGGTCGCGTTGTATTCTTGGGCGGTGTTCTGGGCCGTGGCAGTGATGCCATAGCTAGTCACCGTCAGCCTACCGCTGGTGCTGACATCAAGGGCGTTGTAGTTGAACGTGTCAGGGCTATAGAAATCCACAGCCGAAGGAGTGGAACTGGCGTTCGGGTCGTTCTCGCGGCGGACGTTTAACAGCCCAGGATACCCCAGCAAACCAAGCGGTTCAATGCCTGCGGCTTTCTGTGCATTGTAAATACTATTGGCAAGCTGCTGGGCTGCGGCAAACGTGTGATTAACAAAAAAGTCAGGCCCGGTCGCGCCCAAGGGCCCAGCCACAATTTCAAAGGTGTATGGCACCTTCACATAACTGGCTTGGTTTTCCGTGTCCCCGGTGGGCGAGTAGGTGAGTTCGTTGACACGGTTCTGATGGTCGTCGGTCGTTAGGAACACCACATTGGTGATTTTGTTGTCGGCTATATATTTCAATAGCGCATTACGCTCGGCTCGATAGCCACCCATCCACGATTTGCCGCCGTCTGAACTGACCGGGCTATAAGGGGATGAAGCGCCATTGCCATCCACTCCACTGCCGAAGCTAGGCAGATTGCTCAAGGTCAAAGCCCCGCCTATGGGTCCAATTTGATCTATCGGGTCGGATATTGCAATGAACTTCCATATAATGCCTGCGTTCTGCGCGGCTAGCAAGGTTTGTTCCAGCAAAGCAAGCTGGGTTGTGCCAATCATGGTGCGGCTCGGGTTATTGGCGCGTGGGGCAGTCGTGTCGTCGGCGTTGGCAGCGGTTTTAAGACGAATGTCGCGGTAGGAGCGGTCGTCCACATTGATGAAACCCACATTACTTCCCCAAGCTTGGGCCAAGTAGAGTTGCTTGGTGCCATTGCTGCGAGGATCGTTAGGGGCGTTGATCGTTCCACGGTCCGCAATTGGTTGGTAGTTGAGATAAACCTGCTGTAGCGTCTGGAAACCCTTGCTTTGGTTGATGAAAGGACCCGTCGTATTGACATCGTTGGCTTGCACACGCGCATCCACGCCGGCACCCGTAGCCATATCACCGACTGGCCCACCCGCCGGCGCACCGCCATTGATATATTGGCGATTGCCAAGCTCATGGTTGTCATACAACGTATAATTACCTTGGGCCGCATAAAACTGTTGCAAGCCGTTCTGACCACCTGAATTCACAGGTAGAAACTGCTCACGGTACTTTCTAGAGTAATCATTGAACAATTGCGCTTGGGTCGCACCGGTGGAAGACGGTGCTGGCACTGTGCCGGAAAGGGTGACTGAAGGCGAACTATTAGGCCCGGCGGTTCCACTGGTGACACCGGCATTGCTGGCCGTCTCGTAAATCACATCACCGAGGTTGACGTAAAAATCGAAGTTCTGCGCGGGGATGGTGCTTGACAGGGCATAGGGACGCATCAGCCCATCCATGTCCCCGCTAAAGCCAAAATGCACTGGTGCGTTCGTGCTGATGTCGGGCGCAGTCTTGAACTTGCCTATGCCGCTCAGTTCGTTGTTTGAGCCAACAAATTGGTAGTAATAAACGGTTCCCGGTTGCAGTCCGGTCACCGGGACTTTCAGCGTAAAATCCTTGCTAGAATCGGTGGCAAGTCCTGTGATGATGATAGGGCTTCTGGACAGAGAGGGATCGGTGGAAACCCAAAGCGTCAAATTGGCGGATGCCGTGCCGTCCACGGCGCGGGTCCAGACCACTGCGCTGTTGCTAGATGCATCACCCGAAGAGACGCCCAAGTAAGAAACAGCCGCAGAAGCGGTCAAGGGCATGGTAAAGCCACTGACTGCGACCGAAAACACAGAATATCTAATTAACTGTGAGATTTTGTGAATACGGACAGGAAAATTCATAATGAAGAAATCCAAGGTTAAATTGTAGAGTAAACAAAAAAATTCTTACAAATTTTAGTAAAGGATTGTTACCGAATGATGAAATAACGGGCATGGTTCAATTTGCCATGTCACTGGGTTTAGAATCCCCTCATTTGGAAAAAACGATAAGGCAACGCAATGAGCATCATTCCAGACGATCTAAAATATGCAAATAGCCACGAATGGGCAAAATTGGAGCGCGGTAGGGCGGAACCATGGACGGGTTCCGCCAAATGTTGGGGTCAGTAGTCAGGGCCAAGGGCGGAACCATGGACGGGTTCCGCCGAATGTTAGGCTTGGTCGTCAGCATTCTTATCAAGCATTTGCGCAGCCGACTGTCTACCGTCCATGGCCTGGATTTCGGCATCCCTGCCGAAAAGACGGGCTTCTGTCTACTTGTGTACCACGATGAGAGTCGGAGCTTGGAAACGGGAATCAAACGTTATAACTTCCGCCGCCTTGCCGCTAGGACATGCTCGGCAAAAGGCGTTTGACGGTCCAAACCCTCGATTTCGCAACGCCCTCCACTCTCGATGTAATCTTGGCGGAAGCGGTCTATCAATTCCATTACGGTATGGTCGATCAGGTAAGCGTCGGACAGGTCGAAGATGACCGTCTTGCCGTCCGGCACATCGGATACTTCAGTCTTCAACGCGACGAAATTGGAAAATATGGCCGAACCGCTGACTCGGAAAATCCAAGTGTCCCCGTCCTTCCGTTCTACACGGTAGGAGATTTGCAGCATGTTTTTAGGGGGTACGCCGCGCAACCAGTGGATTACCAGTTTGGCGACAATGCCGATCAACACGCCTGCCAGGATGTTGGTGACTAGCACCCCGGCAATGGTAATGACGAATATCAGCAACTGCGACCTGCCTAAGATCATGCGCTCGGCAAAGGTGCGGGGCGAGGCCAACCGGAAACCGGCGTATACCAATAGCGCGGCGAGGGAGGCCAAGGGAATCTTGCCGATCACATGGGGAAATAGCACGACGAATAAGAGCATGCAAGCCCCATGGAAAAAGCTAGACCAACTGGTCTTGGCACCGCTGTTGACGTTGGTCGAACTGCGCAAAATTTCGACTATCATCGGCAAACCGCCGACCAAGCCCGACAAGGCGTTGCCTATGCCGATGGCTCGCAGGTCCCGGTTTAGATCGGAGTAGCGCTTATAGGGGTCGAGTTTGTCCACGGCGGCGGTCACTAGAAGCGTTTCCAGGCTACCCACCAAGGTGATGGCAAATACATTTACCCAAAATACAAAGTGGCCGATTTTGGAAAAGTCTGGAAAAACCAGGCTGGCCTGTAAACTGTCGGGTATGTGAACCAGAAAATCTGGACCCATGACCAAATCTTTTGGGAGGATGAAGTCTCCTCCAACTTCAAAATGGGCCAAGTCAAACAACTGACCGAATGCCACGCCAACGACAATCACTAGGATGGGTGCGGGAATTCTTTTAAGTAGCGGGTGTTTGACCTGCGGCCAAGCGACCAAAATTCCTAGGCTAACTAGGCCAATGAAGGCACACTGCGGTATGAAATAGGCCAGCCCATGGGGGATTTTGGCAATGCCGGGTAATATTGCCCCGGCAAACGCTTGCGATCCAGCCATCACCGGAATTTGCTTGGCCATGATGATGATGCCGATGGCGGCCAACATGCCGTGTATGACCGTGGACGGGAAAAAGGCGGAAAGCCTACCCGCTTTATAAACACCAAGGCCGAACTGCAACAACCCGGAGATGAAGATGGCAGCGAGAGTGTAACGGTAACCCGCCACGGCATCGCCTTGCCCCAAGGATTGGACGGCAGTGAGAATCACCACAATCAATCCGGCGGCCGGGCCGGTCACGGTGACGTGTGTCCCGTTGATCCGGGATACCAACAACCCCCCAATGATGGCTGTGATAATGCCTGCCATGGCAGGAAAACCGGAGGCGACGGATACGCCTAGGCACAAGGGCAAGGCGATCAGAAACACCAGAAAACCGGAAACGATATCGTTTCGCCAGTTTTCGGCAAGGCCAGCGAGTCCTGTCTTGGGTACGGAGGAGGTAAGTGAATTCATCGTTGTTGTATTGGATGGCGTGATTTTGGGTTGGCAAGGGTGGCAATGTTCGGATTTTCTCTGACAACCCCCGAACTTTAGATTGCGGCTGGTTACTAAGCGCCTGCACTTAGGTGATTTCCAATAATGAAACTACCAAAACTGAAATGAATTATCCTCAAAATCACGAACAATCACCTCGCCAAGCTGGGGCTTTAGATGGGATGTTCTTTATTGGATATCACCTTATCGTTGGCATCATGGTATCACATCGCCGCAATCTTGATGCATGCGGAACATCCATGTCCCGCACCCTTCGGGCGGCGAAGCCTTGCAAATCGGCTGTCCTGCCGATTTGTCCGGGCAATCCCTGTCTGAATGACAGCGTTGTGTAGCCAAAATGAGAATTGCTGCTCCACTAGAGTACGAATTAAAAGTATTATATCAAATAGAGTGCGGCATATGACACAGTAGTATGTATGTGATATGACACAGTTAGTTTTAATAATATGAACTGCGACAATTTGCCACATGTTAAATTGGCAATCAATAATATATTCTATGCAGCAACTGATTCGGACTCTCTCTCTTCGATTAAGTTACCTCCTTTGAGAATAGCAGAATCTCTCTTTCTGTATATTGTCGGGGATAAAGGATTATCCCCTTTTTTTTCGCATCCCTATCCGCTTTTATATTCCAAAGTTACAACACATATTCAAATTGTGACGACCGATAGCCGCATATTTAAAGAGTGTAACAAAGAAACTGGTGATTATCAATGGTTTTTCGAGTCCCGTGAAGGAATTATGGGGGCCTATGACTCGGAAGAATTAGTGAAGTTAGCCATTGTCCGCCACATAGAACGCTGCCGTCGCCATCGTCTTGATGGGGGCAGAAGTTTCGCTATGGCTAGACGGTTATTATCCCATCGGTATACTGAATAATTCATGTTACGCAGGGTGTCGTAGAATTTCGTCATTTTCAGCGGGCGAGACGCCCGCGCTCCCAGGGGGGGTGAACGCTTACGTTTACAGAATCTCTGCTTCAAGCCTGAATTTCTGATACCCTGCCCTTACTTCTTTCATGCGGCCATGGCCGGGTAGGATTTTCGATTCAACCGTGACAATGCCGGCTTTCTCCAATTCGTCAACATCTCGCTTAACCGCGCTACGATCCCGATGCAAGCGCTGGGACAGCGCGGTAATTGACCCGGGTTGTTCTTTGATGGATTTAAACAAGGCCAAACGTGCCACCGATAAAAGCTTTAGCATCTCGGACGGATCATCGAAGCAAATGATACTCTCTTCGGGTATGGCTAACCCTTGGTCGGGCAGCTTGGCTAAATTGCGTCCCCGGTCAAAGAAAGCCTCTTCCCCTGCCGACGACTTGATTGTCAGTGTTTTCATGCTTGCTGCCTATTCTAAGCCAATCTTACTGGAATCGTTCCTCGACTTCTGCAAAACTCATAAAGTCTATAGGAAATTTTATGCGTTTCATCAACGATTTTTTTATCAGCCGTGATTTATTATATCATGCCTGGATTATTACCCGAGCAACCCCGGCATTCTTGATTTGGCGTAAATGCCCGTTCGGCGGTCTTCGTCATTCCGGCAGGGATTGCCGGAATCTAGATGCCATAGTGGGCAATGCCGCCATGTGCACCAATGTCCATTCATGCCATCCCATAGCCGTAGATTCACCTCCCTGTGTTCTGGATACCGGCAGTCCATGCCGGTATGACGGTGGTTCGTCATTCCGGCAGGGATTGCCGGAATCTAGATGCCATGGAGGGCAATGTCGCCGCTTGTACCAGTGTCCATTCATGCCAAACTCATCCCCATAGATTCACCTCCCTGTGTTCTGGATACCGGCAGTCCATGCCGGTATGACGATGCTTGCAGGTTTGTTCCAAAGTCAAAGGCCCGTCATTCCGGCAGGGATTGCCGGAATCCAGTCGCCATGGAGGGCAATGCACCGGTTGCGTTATGCCTTTTCAGATGCCATCTACTGCCCGGAGTTTCACCTCCCTGTGTTCTGGATACCGGCATTCCCTGCCGGTATGACGGTGGTTCGTCATTCCGGCCGGGATGCCGGAATCCAGTGCCATGGACGGTAACTTGTCAGTTGCACAAGTGCTTGATTTATGCAATTTGCCAGCCCGTAGATTCACCTCCCTGTGTTCTGGATACCGGCAATCCCTGCCGGTATGACGATGCTTGCGGGTTCGTTCCAAAGTCAAAGGCCCGTCATTCCGGCAGGGATTGCCGGAATCTAGGTGCCATGGAGGGCAATGCCGCCGCTTGCACCAGTGTCCATTCATGCCATCCCATACCCGTAGATTCACCTCCCTGTGTTCTGGATACCGGCAATCCCTGCCGGTATGACGGATTTTCTTGTTCGCATCCCATGTCGTGTTGGTTATGGGTTAGGAATTTATCAAAGCAAAAAGTCACCAGTTGAAGATCAGCGGTTGACCGGGGAGGAAGGTTTGAGGGATAGGGCTGGAAGAATGGTTGGCGGGATATGTCACAACCCCTGTACCCACGGGTCCACTGCAAACGCCATTATTATCAAGTGAAGTCACGCTGATGGCGTTTTGGCCCACTGGCACGAGTGCTGTTGTACTCAAGGCGGTTGCATTCAAATCATAAACACTAAAATTTGAAAAATTCACCACATGGGGCTGACCGTCGTTGGTCACTGTTGCGGTTGAGGTTGCCACCACTATCGGTGTGATAGTGCTTGCTGTTATGTTACGGTAGAAGATGTTTAGGCAAATGTTGGAAATGAATGCGGGAGGTGTCAACGGCAACAGAGGTGCGGCAATAAAACAGGTGGATGCTGATATATTCCAGTACCCTCCAATTGCGGAACAGAAATCCGATATACCGGATATTCCACTCGTATTCGAGAAGATTGTTGTTCCATTCGTCAGTGAACATGTTGAACCAGACCAAGTGCCTGAAAAATTAGTGCAAGTCGTTGACAGGATTGGCAAAGTAGATGATGGCGGAAAGGTGCAACTGTTGCTATAACTAACATATGTTGTGTTATTCAACAAACCGCAATTAGTAGCAGATAAGCTTGTCAAAGTGCATTGACCACCATTCGCATTAGACCAAGTGCCATTCGCCGAACCTCCCGTACATAGGCTTTGCAAAGGCTGCTGAGTCAGTGTACAGGTTCCTGTTCCGCTAGATGGATTCCACGATCCTCCCATTGTCGCGCAAAGCGTTTGATTCATCGTGCAATTATAAGCCGAAGAGGAAGAAGAACCCGTGCCTCCGACTATATTGCATACGGTTTGAATGTCGGTACTCTTGGAAGCGCTAAAGCTAAAAGGGCTGGGGTTTGTGTGTGTCAGATTGATTGTAACGCTTGTTGGCTGTAGCTGCTGAGTGCTACCCGAATTTAATGTTGTTGCCACAAACCCTAGATTGAATAGCCAATCTTGCAGATGAATCACAGGTTGGTTAGCGTCAGCGGGGTAATCGGTTTGGTAGGCACTAGCATTGGTGTCAATCGTGTCAGGAAGTCCATCCGAACCATAGCTCTGTAAATTCAATAAATAGTTAGTAGTGCTTGTTTGGTTTGGTGGATCATAGTAATCAAAACGCCAACCATAATTGTAGTTATCTAATTCAGCGCAATTAGATTGATTATCAGGAAATGAAATTAAACTGTATGGTGTTGAACAACTAGTTGAAGCGGACATGATGGATGGAAAAGCATAGTCATTCCCCCATCCGTCTGTAAAGGCATATGATTGGGTTGGACTGTTTGATGTTTGTAGGTAAGGGCCATTCCAGAAAGCACCCATGGTGTTTGGTAGTGGGTTTGTTAGCGATGACCAGCCCGAAGTACAATTGGCTAGCGTGGTATATGTTGTGGTAGCACCACAAAATCCGATGACACCCCATGGTAAATCATTGCTACCATTGCAAGGGCTATTGTTAGTGAGTAATTCGTGCACACAATATGGCAACCTCCCCATATCCGCCACGAAACCACTCACCTGCGGCACACCATTGACCGTTTGCACGTTGACGATGGCTTGTTTGATTTGGTTCACCCGGTCCACGGTTTGGTTGTAGCGGCCTTGGTCTTGCAAGCCAGAAGTGGATTTAATCAAAATGGTTGCGGTGATTGCCATGATGGTCAAAGCCACCATCAATTCAATCAGGGTGAAGCCATGGGATTTTTTGCCCATTCCCAAGCTCCGGCTCTCGTCGTTATACGCAAGTGTTGCAGACCCGTCATTCCGGCAGGGATTGCCGGAATCCAGTTCACAGGGATGTGAAACTGCGGGCTGCAAATTATCCGAATAAAACACTTGCTCAGCAACGAGTTTGCCCTCCATGGCTTCTAGATTCCGGCAATCCCTGCCGGAATGACGGCATTTTTGGTTCGACGGGACTTGTGTATAAGGGCGGTATTTCCGGCTTGGAAATACGGTTTGGGAAGCTCTGGATTCTGGTGTTGGGTCAAGCAGGAGCTTGTAAGGTAAGGGTTCCCAAGCTGGAGCTTGGGAACCAGCACAAGCTGGTGCTCTCGTCGTTATACACAATTCCGGGCAAGCCGGAAAAGCCGTCATTTCGGACGGGATTGCCGGACAAATCGGCAGGATAGCCGATTTGCACGGCTTCGCCGCCCGAAGGGTTCGGGACAAGGATGTCCCGAATGCATCCAGAGCCATGGACGGTAACTCGACATTTGTACAGGTGTTTGATTCAAGTAACTTGTCTGCCTGAGGTTTTATGTACTTGGGTACTTGGGGGCTTAACGTATCCCTTAGTTTGCCATCCTTGGACGCTGGATTCCGGCATCCCTGCCGGAATGACGGGCGACCTCCTTTCTTCATGCGATTGCCTTTAGTTTCTACCGCATCAGCCAATGGTTGCCGATAAGACCTATTGCAATAGATTCGCGTCCTTATTGTGAGCATGGTTGGTTGCCTTTGGAACTGGGGTCGTAAGAGTCTAGGTAAAGCACACGGTCATCATTGGTTCTATTCGTCGTGTTATTCGAATCACTTGAAGTATTAGTTGAAGTAGTCGGATCGGTTTCTATCCCACCCGTCGGTCCACCTGATACTAGGAAATATTTATTAGTGGTAGTGTCTTGCATCAACACAATCGGTGAGCCAGGCAGGATAGCAGTCCCATCCGTTGCGATTACCGGGTAGCTATCCAATGCAACGGTATGGGCCGATGGTGTCCCCGATAGATTGCAAACATTTTCCTTATCGATGCCGTACAACAGGGAATATCCGTTCACTTTGCTGAAAATTTTTGCGCAGGTCGTGCCTCCGGTTATATAAGGCCCACGCCAACCGCGCTGGGTGACGGGATTAAAGCTTTGTATCGTGTTGTTGCCGTTTGGGTTATTAAAAAGGGGGTTAAGGCTTGATGCGGGCGGAGCGGGTGAAATTGAATTATTATCTAAACTCGGCATCCCCCCCATATCGCTCAAGTACCCCGCCTGCCCAGCACTCCCCATGATCGCCTCGCGGATATTCGCCAAGGTCGCATCTGTCGCTATGCATTCGGCATAGCGCGGGGTACTCTGAAACGACATCAACGTCAACCCCGCCAATGCAACCAACACCAACAACACCACCGACAGCTCGATCAAGGTCATCCCGCGCATGGGTTTTGGGCCTCGATATTGGCACAATGCTGTTGAATTAAGGGGATTCCCGTCGTTCCGGCAGGGATCGCCGGAACCTAGGCTCCATGGACGGTATGGATTGGTGGCATCCCTGCAATCTGGATTCCGGCGGTCCATGCCGGAATGACGGCGTTTTGGGTTTAGCTGAAACATCTTCCTAACTCAGGTAACTTCATAGCATTGACTTCATGAATGGAGTATTCAGCACTTACCGCGCCAAATGACCAGTGGAATAACCATGCTGCATCAGATCGTCCACCGTCATTTCGGCAAAGCGCCGGGTGTCGTGGTAAATCTCCGACAAGGTTCGTATCCGGTCGATGGCATCATTCTGGTTGACCCTAGGGATTTTCAGGGTATCAAATAGGGTGGACAGGTAACGCCCACCGGCCTTGGTGATGTCGGCCATGATTTCGGTGCGGAACGAAACGATGAACTCGACCGCGCTGAACTTCTTATCGGCCATGACCATGCTATCTGCAAAGGTATATTGGGGCTTCAACGAAAGCGTGTATTGGGTGGGGATAAACTCATTCGCGGCCCCTGACATCCCGTCAACCGCCATGCCGATGAAGATACCGCCCAGCGGGATGTTGCCCCAGAACCAGCCGTTCAATTGGGTGGTCAACCTGCGCGTCTCAGGGACATAGCCATCCATCGAAATGTTCACCCACTGCGGGGACTTGCGTTCGATTTGCGCGGTCAGAGGGGTTTTTCCCAACACCCGCCCATTGACGGCCACGGTGGCCCCGTCCGGCTTGCTTTGGAACGTCACATTCTGGGTAGTGCCGTCAATCAGCGACGCGCAACCGCTAATCAGGATGAGTGGCAATAGGAATATACTACGAAACAAAACGCTGGTCATTTTCATGCTTAATTAACCCTCATTAGATTCATTCTGCTCGTTCCCAAGCTCAGCTTGGGAATGCGCTCTTGGAAGCTCCGGCTTCCGGTGTCAAGTCAAGCTGGAGCTTGGGAACCAGCAAATACTCTTCTTGATTCAGGCGTAATCCATACCCGTACTTTCACATCCCTGTGTTCTGAACACCGGCACAAATCCGCCGGGAGCGGATTTGCATTTACCCGCAGGGCGCGGGACAGGGATAGCCCCGCGTGAATCCCTGCCGGTATGACAATTGCCTCGTCATTCCGGCATTTGCCGGAATGGCCGGTTTTTATATCACTCCCCCTTCGGGCTGTCCTGGTAGGGATACAGCCTGCTGTTTTCCTGCAAGCGATAATCGTTCGACTCTCTTCTCTGTGGCGCGTAGAGTTCCATGTTCTTATCGAAATTGTTGATAGCAGGATGGATGCTTTCTTGTTCCAGTATTCTATCCCGCACGTCGGCGGCCTCGGTCGGTGTGGCTTGGATATGTGGGCGCATGACAATAATCAATTCCTGGCGGCTGCGAATCTTTTGGGTTTGCTTGAATAGATTGCCAAGCCAAGGAATGTCCATAAGCAAGGGCACTCCGGAAATCTGGTCGTTGCTGCTCTCCTGGATCAGCCCTCCCACGGCGACCGCCAGCTTGTCCTTGGATAGGATCGTGCCGGTGTAGGATTGCGCATTCACCACGGCTACGGAGGCGTTTTCAATGGTCGCTGAACCGCCGTTGGTGGGTACGAGAGGAATGGGAATGGTTGCCCCATCCGGTGTCACGGAAGACTGTTCAACCAGCATGCGAAGACTGACGGTGCGGTCGGCGTTGATGTTGGGGGTGATGATTAGTGAAGTGCCAATGGTGCGAAGTTCGGTGGTCGGAACGAGGATAGGTTGCGTGGCAATGGTGCTGACGGTCGTGCCAGTACCGCCGGAACTGCTGGCGGAACTGGTATAACCCGTTACAATCGGGATTTCCGAGCCGACGAAGACCCGGCTGACCTCCTGGTTGGTGGTGACCAGCAAGGGTGTGGCAATTTCAGTCAGCCGCCCCTGCTTCTGCAACAGTTGCAAGCGTGCGATGAAATTTGAGTTTACGAAAGTGGCGATCAAACCTTGCGCCGAAGCAGAGGAACTTGGCGAGACGGGTAACGGAATCGCCGATACACCGGGTATCAGCGAACCGGCGAACTCCCCTGCTGCGGCATAGAGGTTGACAGCGGCATCGAGTTCGTCGTTCAAGGTGATGGAATAGATTTTGACCTCCAGCACCAGCGTGGACAAACCCATGTCGAGGCGATTCACCAAATTTCTAATCTGCTTCATGATTTCCGGGTCGCGGGTGCGCACTAGGATTCTATTCTGCGAGCGGATCACCGTGACATAAATGAACGATTGTTGCCGTATCGCCTCGCTGACCTCTTCACTCGCTTCTTTTTCCGAGCCGGACAGCATCCCGGAAAGCCCCTGATTCTTCGACAGGCTTTGCCCTGTGATGGTTTGATCGACCAAGCCCTGCTGAATAGCCTGCATTTCCGGGCGGTTGGCCGTTTGTCCCTGTTGTCCGCCTATATTGCCGCCACCCATCGAGTTACCGCCCGTATTGCCGCCACCCATTGAGTTGCCGCCCATGTTGCCCCCCCCAGACGAGTTTGAACTTGATGAACTGGAGCTTGATGAACTGGAGCCACCCTGTAGTGTCCCCAAATTTTGGGTGCGGCCAGCCAATATATCAAAACGCTGAAACCGCATGCGCAATTCCATCATGGCGTCTTGCAAGTTTGTCGTCGCCATGTTCAATTGCACCCGGTATCCGTATAGGTCGCGGATCGCATAGGCCACATCAATGGAATTGGGATATCTCAAGGTGAAGATTTCGATGTCGTCTTGAATGGAATCAACCTGCCCGAGGCGGAACTCTTCCACGGTGTACACCCTGATCACATGGGAAGTCGCATCCTCCTGATACCATAGGTTCAAAGTTCGGACAATCGCATCAAGAACCTCCATGGGGCGGATATTGTGCAGGAACAGGGCCGTCCTCTTTCTTGCCGCCTTTTCCGAAGCGACCAAGTTCAGGCCGCTTTGGTCGGACAGCAAGCGCAAAGCATCCCCGACCGTGACATCGCGCAGGTCGATCTGGGCAATGATGCTGTTGTTAGGGGCTTGCGCCGCGCCGGACGAAAGGGGGATTAAGAAGCAAAACAGTAAAAGTGGGATTGAAAGCCATGATTTGTATCGCCCCCATCCCTGCTTTCCCCCATGGGTGGGCGATGCTGTTGAATTAAGGTTTTTATCGTCATTCCGGCAGGGAGTGCCGGAATCCAGTCGCCATGGAGGGCAATTGCCGACTCGCAGATTCACCTCCCTGTGTTCTGGATTCCGGCAATCCCTGCCGGAATGACGTAGGTTGCCATCCGCTGGATTCTGGCTTCCCAGCCGGAATGGCGTGCGTGTTTCATCGCTTTGGCTCAACATGAACATTGCTGTAGGGAAAGACATAAGATTTCAGGGCTAACGCAAAATAATCATTCTGTTGAACGGTTTAAGCAGCAACTTGACTTCTGATCGCGAGACCGACTTGACCTCAAGGGTGATCGCTGCCCCAGGCGAATCCTCATTAGTCAGGCTAACTTCAGAACCGCCAGTCACCAAATACGGCTGTTGATCCTTGCCTATCCCCAGTAGGGCAGAGGCTTGCCCACCGCTGCCACTGATCAAGCCGAGCAGGCGTATGGACGGCATTTTTGGTGCTGGAACGGCGTTGCCTTGGCCGGTCGCCGCCGGTTGGGTGGTGGTTTGGGGCAAAACATTCTTCAGCGCATCGCGAAAGCGGGGGGCCATCACGGTTGGGTCGGCAAGGGGCTTGGCATCGGTCGCTTGGAGAGGGACCGTTGAGGAATTGCCGACTGGTTTTGCGGCTGGGCTTTCTTCGGCAATCGTAGCAGCAATGCAAAATGGCAAAGCCGCCAGCAACAATACGGCTTTTAAAATCCCCCCTGCCCCCCTTCTACAAAGGAGGGGGGTACACAATGCCGTTGACACAGGTTTATGCTCGTCGTTCCGGCAGGGATTGCCGGAACCCAGTCGCCATGGAGGGCAAGCCAGATTCACCTCCCTGTGTTCTGGATACCGGCGAACCCTCGCTTCGCTCTCCCTGCCGGTATGACGGCTTAATTGTACTGGTTCCCAAGCTCCAGCTTGGGAACCTTCGCCTTGCAAGCTCCAGCTTGACTTAACGCTGGAAGCAGGAGCTTCCAAGACTGCATTCCCAAGCTGGAGCTTGGGAACGAGCAGAAACTCGTCGTTCCGGCAGGGATCGCCGGAACCTAGGCAACATAGATGGCATGAATTGGTGGCATCCCTGCAATCTGGATTCCGGCGATCCATGCCGGAATGACGGCTTGGCATTCTCATTTATGCGGGGAACCACCCGCCGCCGCGAACATCGCTGTCAAAAAAGCGGCATACACGAACCCAATCAGCCCGCCAATTAAAATCGTCGTGACCGGGCCAATAATCCCCACCATCCGCTTGATTGCCCGTTCCAGCAAATCCTCATGATAACGGGCCATCTCTGCCAGAATGTCATCGACCTTGCCTGAACTCTCACCCACCGCGATCATCCTAGGCAGAATTGGCATGAATGCCCCCGATTCCATCAACGGGGCGGACAAACTGGAGCCTTGCGCCACGCGCTCACGGGCATTCGCCACGCAAAGCGCCAAATAGCGATTGCCGAGCAAGTTTTCCATGGTCTGTAACGCATCAATCAGCCAGACACCGCTATGCAGCATGGTCCCCAAGCCACGCGCAAAAACCGCAGTCCCCGATAGGCGGAACAGTGTGCCGAACAGCGGAATGTGCAGCATTGCCCTATCCATCCACAGCCGCGCCGGTGTCCATTGATAAAGCAAAAATAGCGTTACCGATATCGTCGCCAGCACCGCCGTAATACCCGGCAGATTGGCGTTGATCCAGTTTGACGTGTCGATCAATGCCTGGGTGATCGGCGGTAATTTTCTGCCCATGATGCCGATAAACTTTTTCAATTCGGGGATTAACTTGACCAGCATGAAAATCGTTATGCCGATGGCAAATAAAATGACGAAGATCGGGTAGCTCAATGCTTGGATCAATTGCGAGCGCAACAGGCGTCGCTTTTCGAGATGCTCGGAGGCTAAGACCAATGCCTGATCTAAGTTGCCGGTGTGTTCGCCCACGCGCACCAACTGCATCGTCATTTGGCTAAACACCTTGTGTCCAGCCATGGCGGTGGAAAGCCCCTCGCCATTCTGGATGCGCTCGCCTAGTTCAACCCAGGTTTTCCGCGCACCTGGCCGGGAAAATTCGGCAGTGATGGCGAGCGCTTCCAGTAACGCCATGCCACTGTGCAACATCATCGACAATTGGTGGAAGCTGTATTCCAAGTCGGTGGCCCGTATCGAACGGTAATCAAAGGGGTTCAGACTGATGGCCGCGCCCGTCTTCTGTTTCAGCAGCTTGACTTCCATAGTCAAAAGCCCTTGCGCCCGCAAGTTGCGGATTAGTTCGTCTTGGGTTTGAGCCGGGGCCGTGCCGGAATGCTGGCGACCGGCGGAGTCTCGGGCGATATATTGGAATTCAGGCATATTTATTCCTGAAGGTTCCCTCGTTCCGGTGGCAAACGTTATACACCAGTATGCAGAAGGCCGTCATTCCGGCAGGGATTGCCGGAATCCAGTCCACAGGGATGTGAAAATGCTGGTTGGCAAAACGCTTGAATGAACACGTGTGGAAGTGGCAAGTTACCACCCCTGGCTTCTGGATTCCGGCAATCCCTGCCGGAATGACGTTGATTTTTGCCAAGAATTCAAATATTTTCATGCCTTCACTCACCACGACGCGGCGAGTTGCATCACATCACTGATGTGAATGGTTCCTGCCAAGAGCTTGTCGATGGCATCGTCAAGCAGGAAGCGCACACCCCCCTCGCGCATGTTGGCGACAATTTTGTCTTCACCCGCCCCTTCCACCACTTCTCGCGCCCAATCGGTATTCAATTCAAGCATTTCATACAAGCCAATGCGACCATTGAACCCACTTCCCCCACAATAAATGCAGCCCCCCGGCTCGCAAACGAGATGACCGGCCAGATCCAGGCGTTGGATGTAGATGGCCTCCCGCGTCGTCAACCGCCTAGGCACGCGGCAATGCGGACACAACTTCCGGCATAGGCGCTGGGCGACGGAAAGCCGCAACGTCGCCGCCACCAAGTAACGGTCCACTTCCATGTCCAATAAACGGGTGATGGCCGCCGCCGCCGAATTGGTATGTAAAGTGCCCAACACCAAATGGCCGGTCAAAGCGGCCTTGATGGCGATATTCGCCGTTTCATGATCGCGAATCTCGCCGATCATCACCACGTCGGGGTCGTGGCGCAAAATGCTGCGCAACGCCTTGGCAAAGCTGACTTTGTCCGCGCCATCCACTTCGCACTGAGCCACCCCGTCAATGGCATATTCGATGGGGTCTTCAATGGTCATGACGTTGAGCTTGCGCTCCGCCAGCAACATTCTGATGGCGGCGTATAAGGTCGTGGTTTTGCCGCTGCCAGTCGGACCGGTCAGGATCATCATACCTTGGCTACGGCGCAGAAAATTTTCGATGGTCTTCCGATGCACGGGGTCGAGTCCAAGACGGTCCAAGGTCAACGAGGCCGTTTGTAAGGCCAGCAGCCGTAAAGTCATGCGTTCGCCGTGTTTGGTCGGCAAACTGGCGACACGCACATCGACGGAGCGTCCATTGCCGGGGAACTGATGGGTGAAGCGGCCATCTTGGGGGGCGCGCTTCTCGGCAATATCCAAGCCGGCCAGCACCTTGAAGCGGTTGACGAGTTCGGTATGGGTGCGCACAGGCCATTCGGCATGGGTTTCCAGCATGCCATCGACGCGGAAACGGATGCACAGGGTGGATGAACCGGGGTCGATGTGGATATCCGAGGCACGGCGCAAGTAAGCGGCATAAAGGATATCGTCACTCATTGCCGTCGCATCGACCGTCGCGCTCTGCCCGGAGGCAGCGCCTTGCCCTTCGCCAAAGATATCGCGCAAGCCGGCATCCAGAAAATGGCTATCCACCGGCCAAAATTGGACGGGGTGTTTCAGCAAGCGTTCCACCGTATGCAGGCCGGCCCCGTGGTCCTCAATGGAACAAGCGACATGCATAATCCCGTCAATCCGGGCAAAAGGCAATACGCGGCGGCGCAAGGCCAATTGGGGGGATATTTTCAATGCGCAAGAGGGATCGACTCGCACATCCTGTAGCTTGAGCGTGTGCTGTTCGGGATTAAACTGCACCTTCTCGATATAATTTAGGCCCAGCACAAGGCCATTTGTGCCGGCATCGACCCATTTAACACTGGCTTCCCGGCATAAACTCCGGCCTTGCCCGTCGTCAACGCGAACCACGACCTCATCGTCGAGCCGAATCGCACCATCGGACACCAACTCAACGGTGCGCAACCTGGCCCCGCCCGCTGAGATATTTTCCACGGTGAATCCAAAGTCAACCAAGTCCTGGTTTAAAAATAACACGGCAGACCGCTTGCCATGTATTTCCTCCCGTTCATGCCGCCGCGATTCGGCAACGGTGGGGAGGTCAACCTGATCCAAGGAAGCCAGATTAGCCGTGAAGGCATCCATTGGTTTCATGTCAAATCCACAGTTCTAAGGTCCATTCCAACTCGCCGCCGCCGTCCGGGGCTCTCATGCCTAGGGCGATGGGTACAATGGTCAAACCGTCGTGGGCCAGTTCGTTCAGCGCGGCATACACATCGTTATAGGAACCGCGCAAGCGCAAACTTCTAGCGGACGCGCCGACCCCGCCGCTGTGGTTGACCACCCAATCCCTGATCTCGCGCAGGGATTTTGGCATGTTGTCCTTTTCAGTCGCGGCATCCAGCCGGTCCTCCAACACGAACACATGATGGTTTTCCAGTACCGCAGCCAGACGGGTGCTGACTTGGTTAGCATAGTTGGGCCGCTTCAAAAACTCGGTGGCCTTCGACAATTCCCCGTCCATGGCGGTTTGTTCCTGCTCCAGCTTGCGGATTTCGGCGTTTAGCGCATCGCTTTGCGACTGCAAACCCGGAATGGCTTCGGGTAGCGAACCCGACGACTTCAGCGTGGTTATCTCGGCTTTGGCCGATGCCACCGCGCCGGTCATTTTCGGGCTAATAAACACAAAATAGATCACCAAGATTGCCAAAGTCGGCAATACCCGTTTGAACAAGCGTTCGCGGTCGGCGGGGGATAGTTTTTTTAACTCTTCCAAATTCATTGGGGCGGCGGTATTTTTTTAAGACGCTCAAACTGGGTTGATGATAGCAATTCTTAGGTTAGATATCGGTATATTATAAACTACTTCCTGATTAGCAATTTGTTTCAGCTAAATTCAAAACACCGTCGTTCCGGCAGGGATTGCCGGAACCCAGTCGCCATGGAGGGCAATGCACCGATTGCCTTATGCCTTTTCAGATGACATCGACTGCCCGGAGTTTCACCTCCCTGTGTTCTGGATACCGGCATTCCCTGCCGGTATGACGGTGCTTGCAGGTTCGTTCCAAAGTCAAAGGCTCGTCATTCCGGCAGGGATTGCCGGAACCCAGTCGCCATGGAGGGCAATGTACCGATTGCCTTATGCCTTTTCAGATGCCATCGACTGCCCGCAGTTTCACCTCCCTGTGTTCTGGATACCGGCAATCCCTGCCGGTATGACGGTGCTTGCAGGTTCGTTCCAAAGTCAAAGGCTCGTCATTCCGGCAGGGATTGCCGGAATCTAGTTGCCATGGAGGGCAATGCACCGGTTGCCTTATGCCTTTTCAGATGCCATCGACTGCCCACCCCGCAGATTCACCTCCCTGTGCTTTGGATACCGGCAAACCATGCCGGTATGACGGAGGTTCGCCTTTTGGCTGGAATGCGGTCATTTTCATCTCCCCCCGCCAGTTTTTTCCGCCTGCTTAGGCAGCACAAAGCCGGCCAAGCCGTTGTCGGTAAGCCGCATCTTGAACGACCAAGGCCCTCCGCCGGTAAACAAGCCCATGTCCTTCTTTTCCGGGGGGGCCATCCGCCAACCCAGCGCGTCCATGCGGGGTTCAAGCAATGCCGACAGATCGTTGGCGGCGGCAGGTTTCAAGGTTGCGCCCTCCACCACAACAGCATCCTTTTCCGCCACGATGCGCTCGACGACGACATCATCCGTGCGATGCAAGGCCAAATCCCGCAACAACATCGCCGGACGACGGCGCAAGGCATCCAACACCAGCGGCAGGGACACATGCTGGCCCTTGATTTTGTCCAAGGCTTTGACTATCCCATCGCGTTTTTCCTGCTGCTTCTTCATGCTCTCGTTAATGGTTTTGATTTTCTGCTCCGTTTTCTTCAGTATGTCCCGTTCCCCCTCCATAAGGGTGCTCTGATGGTGGTACCAGCCAAAATGCACCAGACACACCGCCAGCGCGGCGGTGGCCAGGCCGATAGTCATGTTCAGTTCCTGTTCCGGCGTGACCGTAGGCCGGAACAAGGGCACACCCGACAAGCTGCCTGTGCTAATCGCGGTGGCCCAGGCTTGCAGCCATTCTTCAAGGTTGTCGCGGTTTTCCAAGCTCAGCGGAATATCGCCCAGCAGCGGCGCGTTGATGCCGGGGGCGGTGACTAGGGTTTCGATGCCAACGCTTAAACCCAGCGATTTCAGCCAGCGCTCCAACTCGCTTTCCAAGCGTTTAGCCGGGATTTCCTGAAAGCTCAGCACCCCCTGCACGCCTTCAGCAGTCCCATGCAAGCCGACGACACCATTGGCCCAGTATTCCAGCCGCGCCCACGGACCGGGCGGCACATCCAAGTGCAACTGCCGGGGTACAGCGCCGGCGTAGGCTAGGCCGTACAAACGGCATGCGGATTTCCGCGCCGATTTTTGCAACTGCTCGAACACCTTGGCCGGTGCCAGACTGACCGTGTAATGGTTCATGCCGTCTTCATTGGCAAATAGGCTAAAGGCTAATTGCTTATTATCCGCGCCTATGCCAGCCATCTGCTCCAACTCAAACAACAGGGCTTGGCGCAATTGCTCCGGCTTCACGTCGGTGACTTGGGAAGAGGGCAGGCTCAAGGTGTAAAACGGCAGTGCTTCATACAATACCCAAAGCTTGCGGGCCGGACGCGGCAAGCCCATCAGGCTGCGCGGCAATACCGTCGGCAAGGCATCTGCCGTGGCACACTCGCAATCGACAATCAGGGGGTTGCCAATGAAACGCCCTTCGCGGTCCAAATCGACTCGCAGCAGCCGGTTCTTGGCCACATAGACCAAGGTATGTTGTGGCCGGTTGCCGCGCAGCTTGTCGCGGGCCTTGTCTATGCGGGTGAGCAATGCCTTTAGGGGCTTTATGGAAGATATAGACCAGTTCACTGATTCTTTTTAAAACTCACGGGTTGATAGGATCCTGACAGACAATAAAATTTTGTCATTGTATCGTTCCCACGCTCTGCGTCACTGCCATTGAGTTACCTGATTAGCAAGATGGTTCAGCTAAATCGTAATACCTAGCCGTAATCGTCATTCCGGCAGGGATTGCCGGAACCCAGTCGCCATGGAGGGCAATGCACCGGTTGCGTTATGCCTTTTCAGATGCCATCGACTGCCCGCAGATTCACCTCCCTGTGTTCTGGATACCGGCAATCCCTGCCGGTATGACGGCGTTAAGACAATTCAGGCCACAAGTCTCGCCAGTTAGGGTTCTGTTGTTCAATCAAGCGGATTTTTGCAATCCTCGACCAGTTTTTTAATTGCTTCTCCCGCAAAATCGCACTTTCCATCATTTCATGGACTTCATACCATACTAAATCGTGAACGCCGTAACGTTTGCTGAAACCGTCCGCCGCTTCGGTGCGGTGCTGATATACCCGCCGGATAAGATCGGAGGTCACACCGATATAGAGCGTTCCATTTCGTCGGCTTGATAGCATGTAGACGCAAGGCTGCTTGTTCATCTTGATAGCCTATCACACTGCCTCCACTAAGTTTAACCGTCATTCCGGCGGCAGGGATTGCCGGACAAATCGGCAGGATAGCCGATTTGCTTAGGCTAGCCGCCCGAAGGGTGGGGGACAGGGATGTCCCGAATGCATCCAGTCGCCATGGAGGGCAATGCACCGGTTGCGTTATGCCTTGTCAGATGCCATCGACTGCCCGGAGTTTCACCTCCCTGTGTTCTGGATACCGGCATTCCCTGCCGGTATGACGGTGCTTGCAGGTTCGTTCCAAAGTCAAAGGCTCGTCATTCCGGCAGGGATTGCCGGAATCCAGTCGCCATGGAGGGCAATGCACCGGTTGCGTTATGCCTTTTCAGATGCCATCGACTGCCCGGAGTTTCACCTCCCTGTGTTCTGGATACCGGCATTCCCTGCCGGTATGACGGTGCTTGCAGGTTCGTTCCAATGTCAAAGGCCCGTCATTCCGGCAGGGATTGCCGGAATCTAGGTGCCATGGAGGGCAATGCATCGCTTGCGTAATGCCTTTTCAGATGCCATCGATTGCCCGGAGTTTCACCTCCCTGTGTTCTGGATACCGACATTCCCTGCCGGTATGACGGAGGAAAAAACCTGGTCGAAACCGGCTCGGCGAGCATCAAGCTTGGATTAGGGTTTTACGAAACGGCAAAGCAGCGCACGTCCTGTGCGCCGCTTTGATTTTCATTTCCAGCGAACTGGCCCGGTTGTTTCTTCCTTGGAACCAGGCAGTTCGGTAGGTCGGGCAAACTCTTTTCCGTTGCCCGATTTACGCAGACGGAACCCCGAATGTCGGGCGCAACGCAATGAGGCGCGCCCGACTACTAGGCAAACTTAAAAGTTACTTATGCTGGAACCCAAGGATTCCCAACGATCATTGGTGTCCGGCGCATGCACTATGCCAAGGAACTGTGCAGGAGTGGCAGGAGTGCCAGAAACGGGGGTTGAACCATCCACCAAGAATGCAGCCAAGAAACGCCCGTAGGTGACATTCTGTTTGTTAAACGCGGTATCGCCGAAATGCACCGGAACGTTAGTCAGCGTAGTGCCTACTGCTGAATTGCTCTGACCTACACCAAATACAACGACCTTCGAAGTGCCAGGCAGTGCCGTAGCGGCCGGATAAAACAGTTGGTAGATAGTGAGTCCGCCATCGGCTGTACCAGTGGCATCAGCAGAGGTAGCCAATGCGGTTTGACCACTCAAAGCTTTGTTCAGTGTAACAGCCGGGTCAAAGGTCGGGTTGATCGTGTTGACCGGTGTGCCATCCGCAGCCAAACTTTGAGATCCAGCACTGTTCCAAGCAACGCTGAGAATACCTGCCGCATTCAAAGAGGGTACAATATTTGTACCTGTAGTGGTAACAGTCCCGAAAGTCGTCTTTCCACCGGTGAATACATGATCATCCAAATCCGTAATCAACGCCGATACACTCGACATCAACGAATCCAAGTTCTGCGGGTAGCCGCCTTTTAGTGAAGCGTATTGCTGCAATGAAGATGCTAGGGAAGCACCGCTGTCGGCTGACGTGGAGTTGTGCGTCTTGCCGATGAAGCCGGTGACGTAGGGAATGGCCAAGCCAGCCAAGCCGATCAACACCAACAGCACCACGGCCAGTTCGATCAGGGTCATACCTTGTTGGCGACCGAGGGTTTTAATTTGTTTGTTTGTGTTCATTTTTTTCCAAGTGTTAATAATGTTGTCGATGTACAGGCGAAGCGCGAGGACCCGCCTGCATGGTCAGCGAAATTTCATCACGCAATGCCCCGCCTGGGGTTCTGCCTGTCGGTCCTACCTCGGCACATTCCGAACTCCTATAATTCCGTTGGCTTTCATCGCATCCCTTGACTTCCTGTCATGCCTCACTGGCTAACTCTTCCGACCTTTTGCTAAGGTTTCGCTTGGGTCTATATATACATGATCCGTGCCACTATTGTGTAGTCTATATAAAACAATGACATAAGGATATATTGGGCTTGATCCGGGGTTGGCATCGGAAAGCGGCTGTGTGATATGGCGTATGAGATATGACACAGTTGCATTGATCCATGCAGGGGGCTTTTATCGTTCCCACGCTCTGCGTCAATGCCATTAAGTTAAGGGGAAACCCGTCGTTCCGGCAGGGATTGCCGGACAAATCGGCAGGATAGCCGATTTGCTTAGGCTAGCCGCCCGAAGGGTGAGGGACACGGATGTCCCTCATGCATCCAGTTGCCATGGAGGGCAATGCACTGGTTGCTTTATGCCTTTTCAGATGCCATCGACTGCCCGCAGATTCACCTCCCTGTGTTCTGGATACCGGCAATCCCTGCCGGTATGACGGCACTTCGTCGTTCCGGCAGGGATTGCCGGAACCCAGTTGCCATGGAGGGCAATGCACCGGTTGCGTTAAGCCTTGTCAGATGCCATCGACTGCCCGCAGATTCACCTCCCTGTGTTCTGGATACCGGCAATCCCTGCCGGTATGACGGCGTTTTGGGCTTTGCTGAAACAACTTGCCAGTCGGGTTTATAATTGCTGGCACTTAACAGCCACGGCGGGCTGGAGTTGCGGCAACCGCTGCTTGACATGGCAGCAGTTTTCACCCATCCCTAGGAAGACTTCGCGAAACATCACATAGTTGACGGCCATCCAGAACGCATAGAGCAAAGGCTCCAAAAACTGTAAGCCATAGCCATCGGCCAAGATCACCGAAACCGCGCACGAGACACCGATCATGATGAATTCGCGCAGGTTCAAAAAATGGGCTTTCACCGCGTAAACCAAGGCCAAGGGGAATTCCACGCCCATGGTCCGCAACGGGTAGATGAACACATAGCCAACCACGGCGAAGCCGCCCCACAGAAACAGCCCATCGCCCACGTCGCGAAGGTAATGGTTCAAGTGTTCGCTTAGTTCCGCCAAGGTATTGAAAGGGATGCGCAAATTAAGCATTAAAGCCATGGCATCCTGGGTCAGCAGCAGGAATGCCAGTACCGGCAGCGCCAACGCCAATACCATTGCGCCTATCTGTAGGGAAAAGAAGGTTGCGCACGAACCCAGCGCGTAGAAACGCTGCAATATGGAGGCTATTCCAGCCTCTTGGTCCACGGCGACAGCCGCATTGAAACCGAGGGAGAATGTAAACAATAGCAGGATGGGCTGGAAAATTCCGCCATAGCGTAGCGCGTAGTCGAGAACGCCCATCAACGCCAGCCAAAACAGCGGAAAGCGCCAGACTAGTTCCAGCCCTTGCCGCAACCACTTCTTCCACGAACCCGGCTCGACACGCCCGGGCCTTATGATGCCATTAGCCATCTTTTCCTCCTGCCAGCATGAAATATGCGAACGCCACACACGTGAGTTTTAGTTTAGCAGATTTTTAACCAAGCATTCACGTTTTGTCGGAAAAGCCCGTCCGGTGAAGGGCGGGACGCCATTCCAAATGTATCGTTCCCATGCTCTGCGTCACTGCCATTAAGTTAAGCCAAAAAGACCCTCTCCCCCGGCCCCTATCCCTTCAAGGGAGAGGGGAGAAAAGCCCCTCCCCCCTCGGGGGGAGGGGTTGGGGAGAGGGGTAACAGGCTCGGCAATACCTTAACTTAATGGCAGTGACGCGGGAGCGTGGGAACGATAAATAATTTGTCTAGCAGACCAGCAATTCTCTTTTTGGCTAAAACGCCGTCATACCGGCAGGGAGAGCGAAGCGAGGGTTCGCCGGTATCCAGAACAAAGGGAGGTGAATCTAGCCCACCCTCCATGGCGACTGGGTTCCGGCAATCCCTGCCGGAACGACGGTTCTTTCCTTAAGTTAATGGCAGTGAGCCCTCTCCCGTGGGGCGAGGGAACTTAATGTATCTTTAATTCCTCAGTGCCCTATAACTCGAAGCTAAATTCCTGTTTGCCTCAGTTGTACTAACCGGTATCGGGGTGACTAAGGGGAAGTCGGGGTGGAAGGTGTCTAGCAAGCTGTAGAATTTGATTATAGCGGCTTTGTTTCCACCGACGACGATCTTGTCTTTCACATTGCAAAGCTTAAATAGCTCTTCTTCAGCTTTAGGCGTTCCGCCTTCCGATTTACTATCGATGGTTGACTGTCCGACCATCAAGCAATTCAACTCTTTACGCGTAAGCTGAACAGATACATCCACCTTGCCCTCTCTTTCCGAGTAAAGCCTAGGAAATTCTGACTTGGACAGATAAGTCAGGGCCGAGTTTTCCACTACTGTAACAAAGTTTCCGCACATGTCCTTCTGGTCTGTGTCGCAATCAACGATGTTCCATTTGATGGAAAGGTTATTTCCAGTCGCTTTGGGACCGTTGAGCCGTATGCCCAGAAATTCGAAATACATGGGTACTGTCATCGCCTCCAAAGTGGAGGGAGTGACCGTGCTCCCGCCCCCCACTTTAATGCCATTCCGCAATTCTTTCGCTCCCATCAGATAAGCATTTCGCCAGGTCGCTGCCTCCGCTTGGTAGCCGAGCTGTTCGAGGGCTTTAGCTTGGAGCAGCTTGGCAGGCTTATTGTCTGGGTACGCGAAAATTGCTTGGTTCATCACCTGTGCCACCCAACGGTAATTGCCGCTGGCAAAATCTTTTTGGGCCTTGGCAATGACACTGCCAACCCCTCCCATGTACTCGACGTATTTTTTGGCGGCGGCCACATCTGCAAGCGGGTCCAGCAGTGCCGGGTTCCCATCGTACCAGCCGAGATACATTTGATAGACGGCTTTGACATTATGCTTCAAACTGCCATAGTACCCTTGAAGAAACCATGGCTTTTTCAGGCTCTCAGGCAATACGACCATCTCCGCCAAATCGTTCATCGAATAGCCTTCATTGGCAAGACGCAAGGACTGGTCGTGGATATACTGGTACAAGTCCCGCTGGCTGGCCAGGTACTCTCGGATTGATTGGTTTTTCCAGTGCGGCCAATTATGTTGGCCAAGGACCACTTCTGCCTTGTCGCCGTAACGTTCCAGGCTTTGGGTCAGATAATGGGCCCAGTCCTGAGAGCTGCGCACTTGCGAGCCGCGCATGGTCAACAAATTATGCATCAGCGGACAGGCCAACTCGGCCATGTCCAGTGCCTTGAAATCAGGGAAATACACAGTCATTTCCGAGGGTGCCTCGGTGTTCGGGGTCAACTGAAACTCCAGTGTCACGCCATCCACGCCGCAAGGTTTGCTAAGGTCGCTGCTTTTCAAGGCATCCACGTTGCAGGGCCGGACAGCGAAAGTGTCGTTGTCAATGCTCACATTGGGGGCGATGATGGTGGGTATCCCGGCGGAGACTCGTTTCCCTAGCCCGGCATCGACTTGGCCTAGCACTCCATTCGGCAATGGGGTGCCATACATGTAGGTGGCATGGCGGCTCATTGCATTGCCGGCGAAGACATTTTCACTTACCGCATGTTCGAGGAATCCCGACGGGGCGATCAACAAGACTTTTGCTTTGTTGCCTTTGTCGGCAAGCGTGTCACTGGCTTTGATAAGACCGCCGACACCGCCATAGTGGTCGATATGGCTGTGGGAATAGATGATCGCCTTGATTTCGGGTGTTTTGCCATAGTGCGAGTTGCCACGCTGTTCGTTGTAAAACGCCATGGCTGCCTTGGCAGTTTGTTCGGAGGTAAGGGTATCGACGAGGATAAGCCCCGTCTGCCCCTCGACAATGGTCATGTTTGCCAAGTCGTAGCCGCGAATTTGGAAGATTTGCGGATTATTGGGGTTTTTCCCCTCGGGGTCGGTGACATTGAATAAGCCGTAGTTATTATTTAGCTGGGCTTGACGCCATAAGCTTGGATTGACGCTGTAGGTCTTGTATTCATCTGCCGTTGTCGGAGGCTGGGCTTTTTCAAAATCATAAGCGGAAAAGTCCCAGACGGTCTTGTCTAGTAACATTATGTTTTGGGTTGGTTTGGCGACGAGTCCATAACCGGCATTCTCGGCTTCCTCGGGGATTTGAAAATCAAGTTCGGAAAACACTTTCGCGTTTTGTGCTTGGGTGTGGGCTGTGCTAGGTTGGGCTCCCGGGGGATTGGTCCCTTCGCTTTGAGGGGCTTCTGCGGCAATGCCAACTAAAATAGGCAAGGCGATCGAGACAGCCGTGACTATCATTTTTTGAGTTAGGTCTTTCATTGAATTATTCCTAATGATGAGTGTGTCAGGCCACTCTAGCAAACCCAAACGAAGCTGACTATAGGAAAAAATCTGATTTTGTAACAGAATAATTATTTCAATCTAAATTTAATGACGATTGCTGGCGGCAATGTGCCGTTTGTTTGTTCCTTTGGAATACAATAGCGTTTAAACCGGAGTGGGATGACGTGCGAATTTTTCTCGCCCCGATGGATGGGCTGCTTGATTTTGTCTTGCGTGATATATTGACCCGTGTAGGTGGGGTGGATCTGTGTGTGTCTGAATTTGTGCGCGTGTCGGGTTTGTTATTGCCGAATCGCACTTTTCAACGCATCGCCCCGGAATTGCTTTCCGGTGGCCTTACCCTGTCCGCAGTGCCGGTAAGGGTGCAATTGTTGGGTTCCGATCCTCATTTCCTTGCCCTCAACGCCCATCGGCTTGCTAAACTTGAACCTGCGGGCATTGATCTCAATTTCGGTTGCCCGGCCCCAACGGTCAACCGCCATCAGGGTGGCGCCATTCTTCTGCGTGAGCCAGAGCGCATCTACACCATAGTTCAAGCGGTGCGCGAGGCGATTCCAAGGCATATTCCATTGTCGGCAAAAATGCGTTTGGGATATGAAGACAAGCACTTAGCCATCGCATGCGCACTCGCCATGGAAAGCGGCGGTGCACAAGAATTGTTTGTCCATGCACGCACTAAGGTTGAAGGCTATCGTCCTCCTGCCCACTGGGAATGGGTGGGCTACATACAGGCGGAGGTTGGCATTCCGGTCATTGCCAATGGCGAAATATGGACCGTGGATGACTATCGGCGCTGCGTTGAAATCAGCGGGGTGAAGGATGTCATGCTGGGGCGCGGCATGATTGCAAACCCTGCCTTGGCGCGGATGATCAAGTTAGGCGGTGAGGCCGCTCTGAATTGGGCTGATTTGCAAGTTTTGTTGCAAGACTTCTGGAAACTGGTGGTCCAGCGCACCCAACCGAAAACCCAGTGTGGGCGCATGAAACAGTGGCTTAACTATCTGCGCATTGCCTACCCGGAAGCGGAAGATGCCTTCTTGGCTTTGCGCCGCGTCACCTCACCGGAAGAATTAGAATTTAGGCTGTTTGGGCAAAAGTTGTCATTCCGGCAGGGATTGCCGGACAAATCGGCAGGATAGCCGATTTGCTTAGGCTAGCCGCCCGAAGGGTTCGGGACAGGGAAGTCCCGAATGCATCCAGTCGCCATGGAGGGCAACAAGCCGCCCCCTTACAAGTATTTGATCCAAGCAATTTTCAGCCCAGAGTTTCACCTCCCTGTGTTCTGTGTTAAAAAAAGTACCAATTTTCTAACGGCGCTTAAGCTTGTCACTCGTTCACAGTATGATGAACATCTTGATAAAGATGTCATAAAATCTACCTCACGGAAGGTGATTGGTAAAAAGCAGATTACGATTGAGCAAATCAATTATGAGGATTACTGATCCCGTGAGTGCATATCTCGGCGCAATTATGCTAAAGTTTACAAAACTACTAGGTTAATTCTATCCATGCATATCGACACTCTTATCAAAGCGCACTGGATCATACCCGTGGAACCCCATGCCAAGGTTTACGAAAACCACGCCATTGCCATCCAAGGCGGCAGGATAGTGGGAATTCTTCCATTTGCACAGGCGCTTGCCGATTTTGACCCAGAAAATATAGAAGAACTACCCGGCCACGCCCTGATTCCGGGCTTGGTCAATACCCATACCCATGCCGCTATGTCATTATTGCGTGGCAACGCCGACGACCTGCCATTGATGGAGTGGCTGGAAAACCATATCTGGCCATTGGAGCGGCGGTATGCGGGGGAGGCTTTCGTTCGCGAGGGTACCGATCTGGCCTTGGCCGAGATGATACGCGGCGGGGTCACCTGTTTCAATGATATGTATTTTTTCCCTGATATTGCAGCACGCCAAGTGATTCAATCGGGAATGCGGGCGACGTTAGGAATGATACTAGTCGATTTCCCAACAGCGTGGGCCAGCGGCCCGGACGAATACTTGTCCAAAGGACTTGCCCTTTACGATGCCTTGCGCGACGAACCCCTTGTCAATGCAGCCTTCGCGCCCCATGCACCCTATACAGTCTCCGACGAACCCTTGGCCCGGATGCGAATCTTGGCCGAAGAGTTGGACTGCCCCATCCATATGCACCTCCATGAAACCGCTGACGAGGTGCGGCGAGGCCGGTCCTCACACGGCATGAGGCCATTAAAACGCCTTGCCCAATTGGACTTGTTGGGGCCAAGATTCATTGCCGTGCATATGACCCAATTAGACGACGAAGAAATCGGGTTTTTCGCACAATTCGGCGGTAGCATAGCCCATTGCCCCGAGTCCAACCTGAAACTGGCCAGCGGCTTTTGCCCCGTTGCCAAACTGCTGGATGCCGGTGTCAATGTGGCCTTGGGCACTGACGGGCCGGCGAGCAACAACGACCTGGACATTCTTGGCGAAATGAGAACGGCTGCATTGCTGGCTAAGGGCGTGGCAGGTGATGCCCGTGTGGTTCCTGCGGCCACTGCCCTGCGCATGGCGACCCTCAATGGCGCAAAGGCGTTGGGGTTGGATCAAGAAATCGGTTCTTTGGAAGTGGGCAAGTCTGCCGACATTGTGGCCATAAATTTAAGCGATATTGAAACCCAACCCCTGTTCGATCCGATTTCCGATATCGTCTATGCTGCCAGCCGCCATCAGGTCAGCGACGTCTGGGTCGCCGGTCGCCGACTGCTCAACAATCGTGAACTCACAACCCTTGACCGCAGCGACATAATCTCCAAGGCTTTGGCTTGGCGCGAGCGGTTGAACTCAACGAATCTAGCCTGAGATAAGCAAACTATGACAAGCACCGAAAACGTCCATCAACACGAAATTCACAAATTTGGTTCCCAGGCAGGACGCTGGTGGGATCCTGACGGCGAGTTCATGACCTTGCATAGGGTCAACCCCTTGCGGCTGCAATTCATCCATGCCTATGCCGAGGTTGAGGGTAGGCGCATTGTCGATGTAGGATGTGGCGGTGGCATACTTTCCGAAGGTTTGTTCCGCATGGGTGCGGAGGTGTCGGGCATAGACTTGAGCGAAGAACTGCTCGACATAGCCGACCTGCATGGAATGGAGTCTGGAACCCAAGTGAAATATCGTAAGGTCAGTGTCGAGGCTTTGGCTGATGAACAGCCTGCTTCGTTTGATGTAGTGACCTGCATGGAAATGCTGGAACATGTACCCAATCCAGTGTCCGTGGTCAAAGCCTGTGCCAAACTTGTCAAACCGGGTGGGAAGGTGTTTTTCTCCACCCTCAACCGCCATCCAAAAGCCTATTTATTGGCTATTTTGGCGGCGGAGCATATCCTGCGGATGATCCCCACAGGTACTCATGACTACAACACTTTCATCAAACCTTCGGAACTGGGTCGCTGGGCGCGGGAAGCAGGCTTAGAACTATTGGGCATGGAGGGTGTTTCCTACCATCCGTTGACCCGGCAATTCAGCCTAGGCCGTGACATTGATGTCAACTATTTGGCTGCATTTTTGCGGACTGAGGATTGAGCGTGATGGAAAGGAAATCTCTAAGTGGCGTGTTGTTCGACCTCGACGGTACTCTATTGGACACCGCCCCTGATCTGGTCTATGCGTGCAATGCCGCTGCCTTGGAAGCCGGACTGCAACCACAAGACTTAAAAGCCCTGAGACCGATGGTTTCCAATGGTGCCAGTGCGATGTTGCAACTCATGCTGGAAGGGCAGGAAACCGATGTTGATTTTGATAGTCTGCTGGATCGAATGCTCAGTCTCTACCAAGACCACATTGCCGTCCACACCCGTTTTTTTGACGGCATGGACGGTGTGTTGGACGAATTGGAAAACCGTGGTTTGAGTTGGGGGATCGTTACCAACAAACTTGGTTGCTACACCGATCCGCTATTACAGAGCCTTGATCTTTTTACCCGGACGGGTTGCGTTATTAGTGGCGACACGTTGCCGCAAATGAAGCCGCATCCCATGCCGATGTTGGAAGCCTGCCGTCGCATTGGCAGCAAACCAGCCGAGTGTGTTTACATCGGCGATGCCCGACGCGACATTGATGCGGGTAAAAACGCCGGCATGGCAACCCTTGTGGCGCTTTATGGGTACATCCCAGAAAATGATCCTCCCCATCATTGGGGTGCCGATGGCCTATTGAGCAAACCCATTGACCTTTTGGCGTGGTTAGACGGTGAATTGGAATGAATAACCTTAGTCCCGGTAAGGTACTTTACGGGCGTGTCATTTTAATCAGCGGTGCAGGCGGCGGTCTTGGGTCCGTGGCGGCAAAAGCCTGTGCTGCGGCAGGGGCTTGTGTGGTTTTGCTGGATAAAGCCGTAAGCCCAATGGAAAAACTCTACGACGAAATATTAGCGGCGGGTCACACCCAGCCGGCCATTTATCCGTTGGATTTGGATAAGGCCACGGAAGCAGACTATGCCGAATTGGCTGATATCCTTAACAGTCAGTTTGGTTTGTTGCACGGTTTGTTGCACAGTGCCGCCGACTTGGGCGTGTTGGAGCCGCTGGCCGACATCAAGTCTGGCCAATGGGATCGACTTTTGCGCATCAATCTATCGGCTGCCCAAGGCTTGACCAGGGCGGTGTTGCCATTGCTGCAACGTGCGGGGGACGCTTCAGTGGTGTTCACCAGCAATTCTTCCGCCCGCTTGGGCAAGGCTTACTGGGGGGCTTACGGTGTGGCTGACATTGCCTTGGAGGGCATGGCACGAATGTGGGCAGATGAGTTGGCAAGTGCGGGCCTCGTCCGTGTCAATATTTTTGTGCCGGGTCCGGTGAATTCGCCTTCTCGCCGGAAAACCCACCCAGGCGAATTGCCGGATGAAAATCCTGTGCCAGAAAGCTTGGTAGCCCGTTACACCTACATGTTTGGACCCGAGAGCCTAGGTATCAACGGGCAAATCATTGAAGGTCCAGTTTGATTCTAATCTAAAAGAGAGCCACTAATGTACGGTCGTGAAAGCATTGTCTTGCAACGGGATGTGAGTGTTGTCCAAATCCCTGATGGAACGCAGTCCAACCTGCCCAAGGGACACATAGTGACCCTATTTCAGTCCTTGGGCGGCAATTATACCGTCACCACCGAGTACGGTCATATGGTACGCATCGATGGGGAAGATGCCGATGCCTTGGGAAAGGAACCGCCTTTCTTGAGCCACTTGGAAACCGGCGAGGAAGCCGAAGCCGTGGAAAAGAACGCTTGGGAAGTGATGAAAACCGTTTTCGACCCGGAGATTCCAGTGAACATTGTCGATCTGGGGTTGGTCTATCTTTGCCGGGTCACGCCCCTTCCCGAGGGCGGCAACGCGGTAAATATCATTATGACCCTCACTGCCCCCGGTTGCGGCATGGGCCCTGTACTCCAGCACGATGTGGAAGCTGGTGTCAAAGGCTTGCCTGGGGTGGCGCGGGTCAATGTGGAAGTGGTTTTCGACCCGCCTTGGTCTAGGGATATGATGTCGGAAGTAGCCAAGTTGGAATTGGGGATGTTTTGATGGACCCGTCGAAGATTGGGAATTGATAAGGCTTCGCCATTCGGCGGACGGATAACCGGTTTTGGACCCATAGCGATTCGCTGATCGAGGATTATCGAAAAACCTACCCGATTGAGGCAGGGCTATTCGATTACAATCGGTTTGAAAATCGGTAAAATTGCATTGCCGAATTTATTCGCCCCTCACTTGTGTTTTTACGTTGCGTCGTTGCGCCGTTGCGTGAGACCTTTTTTTGACTTTCTCGCAATGCGGCATGTCATTTAATGGGCAAAGATTTTTTGTCTCACGCAACGGTGCAACGACGCAACGTTAAGAGCAAAGCAGAATCTACAAGGTACGCCATATACTTAAGCTTGCCATCCCCTTCGACAAGCTCCTAGTAGCTTGGATGCCGGATGTATTCGGAGTATCCTTGTCTCTACGTTTCACGCCAGTGGGAATTTCTGCCTATGAACGTGCATACATCAGTTAGTAAATTACTTAAGGAGGCTTTTATGCAATTGACTCGCCAGCCCGCAGTTGCCGGGACGTTTTATCCGGCAGACAAACATCAGCTTCAATCCATGATCCAGAGCTATCTGGACCACACAACGCCAACCGGCGGCTTGCCCAAGGCAATAATCGCCCCCCATGCGGGCTATGTGTATTCCGGCCCGGTCGCCGCGAGCATCTATGCAAGGCTAAGCCTAGGGCGTGGGCGAATCAGCCGGGTTGTGTTGCTCGGGCCTGCCCACCGGGTTGGATTTCGTGGCTGTGCGTTGAGCAACGCCTTGTGGTTCGCCACACCCTTGGGCGAAATCCCCATAGACACTGATGCAGCAAAACTCCTAGCCGATTTGCCCTTCGTGCATAAACTGGATTTACCGCATGAACAAGAACATAGCCTAGAAGTCCATCTGCCATTCCTGCAAGAAGTGCTGGGTGTGTTTTCTTTAGTGCCCATCGTGGTGGGCGATGCCTCCCCCGAAGAAGTAGCCCAACTTCTTGATGCGCTGTGGGGAGGGGATGAGACGCTTATCGTCATCAGTTCCGACCTGAGCCACTACCACGACTATGCTACGGCAAGGCGCATGGACAAGGCCACTTCCGAGGCTATCGTCGCGATGCGCCCTGAAGACATCGGTTTTGAGGATGCTTGCGGACGGCTGCCGGTCAGCGGTTTGCTGATCGCCGCCAAAAAACGTGGCATGAAAGCCGAAACCATAGATTTGCGCAACTCCGGCGACACCGCCGGACCGAAAGACCGGGTGGTCGGGTATGGTGCCTATGCCTTCGAATAAGTGTTCCTTAAGCGAGGAACAGCAGCGTTACCTGATGGACTTGGCATGGCAGTCCATCCGCCACGGGCTGACTCATCGCAAGCCTCTGCCCGTTGACTTGGCAAGCCTGGCACCGGAGTTGAAAACCCTACGCGCCACCTTTGTCACCCTGCAAAAACAAGGCGAGTTGCGCGGTTGCATCGGCAGGTTGGAAGCCGCGCGTCCTTTGGCGGAAGACATCGCCGAAAATGCCTATGCCGCCGCATTTCAAGACCCCCGTTTCCAGCCCTTGCAGCAAAGCGAACTAGAGAGACTGGAAATCCATCTCTCCCTGCTGACCCCATCCGAGCCGATGGCATTCTCCTCGGAACAGGACTTGCTCGGCCAGTTGCGGCCAGGGGAGGATGGGCTGATTCTTGCCGAAGGTTCACGGCGTGGTACGTTCTTGCCTTCTGTTTGGGAGCAACTGACTACGCCTAGGCAATTTCTGGAACATCTCAAACTCAAGGCGGGCCTTCCCGCAAGTTATTGGTCCAATTCGATAAAAGCTTGGCGTTATCGAACTGAGGTCATTGAATAGTTCATGCCAAACCGACTCGGTTTTAAAAACCGAGTCGGTTTTATAAAAATAAAGCTTGTAATCGAAAAATAAATACTGTATTTTCTTGTTGGGTTTGTTAAGAACCGCGACTAGCCAGTATCAGTGTAAGTTCGATTTTTCTGATTTATCCCTGCTCTAAACTTCCCGCTTCACCGCAACACCCGCGCGTCACTTTTTCATTCCTTAACGGGAACCACCCTTCTGCCCCATCTGTGCAGAATACTAACGGGAAACATCATGGTCTCTGGTTTGCTTTCACTCTCTGTTTGGCAGCTCGTCGGGGTCGGTTTGATACTGACCCATATCACCATCGCGAGCGTAACTATCTACCTCCATCGCTGCCAAGCCCATAGGGCGTTGGATTTGCACCCTGTCATGAGCCATTTTTTTAGATTTTGGCTATGGCTCACCACCGGTATGGTCACCAAAGAATGGGTCGCGGTGCACCGGAAACACCATGCCAAATGCGAAACCAAAGATGACCCCCATAGCCCCATTGTTTTAGGCATAGGCAAAGTCTTGTACGAGGGCGCGGAACTTTACAATGCCGCAAGGCACGATGCCAATAACCTGGACAAATATGGTGTCGGCACACCGAATGATTGGCTGGAACAGAATCTCTACAGCCCTTGGCGGAACTGGGGCATCATTTTAATGCTGATTGTCGAGGTGGCTTTGTTCGGCCCTCTGGGACTTACGTTGTGGGCCATACAGATGCTGTGGATACCCCTCTGGGCAGCCGGTGTCATCAACGGTCTAGGCCATTATCTGGGCTACCGCAATTTCGAGACCCGGGATGCATCGACAAACTTAATCCCATTAGGGCTTTTCATCGGCGGGGAAGAATTGCACAACAATCACCACGCTTACCCTTCTTCGGCTAAATTATCTGCCCGTTGGTACGAGTTTGACCTTGGTTGGGGCTATATCCGCATGATGTCGATGCTAAAGCTGGCCCATGTCAAAAGGGTTGCCTTGGAATCCAAAATCGACTGGGCCAAGCCCATGGCCGATGCCGAGACGGTGATGGCCGTATTGAAAAACCGCGTACATGTCATGGCACTCTATAGCCGCAACGTGATTGATCCGGTGTTGAATTTGGAAATCAAGCTTGCAGACTCAAAAACACGAAAATTACTGAAAAAAGCGAAACCCCTGGTCAACGGGAAAGCTTTCCGCCCGGACAACCTCATTATCGGCGAATTGGCAACCGCATTAGAAGCAAGTCAAACCTTGGCGACGGTCTACCGGTTCAAGCAGCAACTGCGGGAATTATGGACCAATGCCGGATTAAGCCAGGAAAAGCGCTTGGAAGCCTTGTGCGAATGGTGCAGGCTGGCCGAGGAAACTCGCATCCAGTGCCTAGAGCAGTTTGCACTGACACTGCGGGGCTATTCGGTGATGCAACCGGTTTATTGAGCCTTTTTTCCGTAGGGGCGGGTTCCAAACCCGTCCCTACAATAAGTCAATTCTGCCGTGCCAGATTGCCGTAGCTTTGCACAAAACGTTAGCGACGGGGTTTCAAACTCCGTCGCGCCCAGTTTTTATCATTTGCGCAAATTTCGGCGTAATTCAAAGCAAAGCCTTGAATTGATCGACAGAAAGCCCCGCATCTTTGACGATTCCACCCATAGTAAACGCCTTGATTGGATTGTGGCGAGGGATAGTCAACATCCGCTCTCCGTTATTCATTACGATATGCTTGCCTTGCCTGATTACCCGAAACCCCGCTTTTTCGAGAGCGCGGACTGCGTCAAGATGGTTGATTCCTGGAATTTTCGACACGATCAGGCTGCTATCTCAATTTCGTAGATTTCCTGTTCTTCGCTCAAGTCCTTTATCGCGGCCAGATAGTCTTGAATCGCATCCTGGATATTGCTCAAGGCTTCTTCCTCTGTGTTCCCTTCGGACCAACATCCCGGCAGACCAGGAACCGATACACTGATGCCATCTTCGCTGCGATGGAAAACAACGGTATATTTCATATCAATTCCCCGCCACGGTCATTTCAGAAATCAAGAACGAACCGGTGCGGGTATTGCCGCGCAAATCGACATCGTTGCCGACAGCCAGAATTTTCATGAAGATGTCCTTCAAATTACCGGCAATGGTGATTTCCTCGACAGGAAATTGAATCTCGCCGTTTTCCACCCAGAACCCCGAAGCACCGCGTGAGTAATCGCCGGTGACGATATTAACCCCTTGCCCCATCAGTTCGGTCACCAAAAGCCCGGTTCTCATTTTCTTCAGCAAATCCGCCAAATCCAAATCCCCTGGTTCGACGATAAGGTTGTGGACACCGCCAGCATTGCCGGTGGTTTTCATTCCAAGCTTGCGGGCCGAATAGGTGCTCAACACATAAGATTCCAGTATACCGTCCTTAACCAGATCATGCGGATGGGTGGCAACGCCTTCGCCATCATAAGGGGCACTGCCCAAAGCCCGAGGCAGGTGTGGCTGTTCGTGGATGTGCATGAAGGCAGGGAATACGGGCTTGCCTAAATGGTCAAGTAAGAAAGAGGATTTGCGATAAAGATTCGCACCACGGATCGCGCCGATGAAATGCCCGACCAGCCCCCCCGCCACTTCAGCCGCAAAGATGACAGGGCAATGCCGGGTGGACAGGGAGCGAGCGCCAAGCCTACGGACGGTGCGCTCTGCCGCCTTGCGCCCCACCGCCTCGGCGGATTCCAAATCGACCGCGTCACGCGCCACGGTCCACCAATCATCGCGTTGCATATTATCGCCAACACCTGCAATCACCGAGCAACTTAGACTATGCCGGCTACTGGGATAACCATGTAAAAAACCGAGGCTATTGCCGGCCACACGCAACCCTTGGTAGGTATTCAGATTGGCACCCTCAGAATTGGTTATGTCAGTGTGATAGCCCCGTGCCGCATCCTCGGAAATCTTGGCGATGCGTATGGCCTCGTCGGCCACCAATTCCCAAGGGTGGTAGAGGTCGAGGTCGGGGAATTCGGTGGCCAGCAAGTCGGCATCTGGAAGCCCTGCAAATTCGTCTTCAGCCGCGTGTTTGGCAATGAGGCAGGCAGAGGCCACTGTTTCACGCACCGCCTTTAAGCTAAGGTCGGAACTGCTGGCAGTCCCTTTGCTCTGTCCAAAATAGACGGTCACACCCAAGCCTTGGCTACGATGATGCTCGATGGTTTCCACCTCGCCTAAGCGCACGGTGACCGAAAGCCCCCGTTCCACACTCAACCCAGCCTCCGCCGCGCTGGCCCCCTGTTGCTTCGCCTCGGCGAGAATGTCAGCGACCAGACTCGAAAGTCGCTCCAAATGTTCGGTTTCACTTTGTCTTTGGGCCAGGTTGGTCACTGCTCACCTCTTTTAAATGCTTGGTCTAATTGGTCAATTGTACCGCGATGGAGGGGGTTAGAGGCAGATTTTTCAATCAAAGCCAGCATTTCACATCGTGCATCTCGAAGGTATTGGCTCAAGTCCATCACAATCAGCCTGATAAAGTGATAACATATGAAAAAAACTCCCAAATAGATGAAAAAATGAAGAGAGCGACAATTTTATGCAATGGCACGAAGTCTGCGAACATCCCAGCTTGCAAAACTTACCTTTTAAAATCGAACTAAACGAAAGGGGGCAAATTTTAATGTCACCCGTCAAGGTTTGGGTATGCAATGAAGATGGAGCAGTCAGGTTCTTCGATATCAACGGGGAATTGAATAATTCTAATTTAGTGCCTTCATTCCCTAATAAAGTCAGAATCATGGTCTAATCTTGCGGTCCACCAGTACTTTGGAGCTTCTCATGGAGTCTACGTTACCGTTGCCGCCTCCGCATACTTTCAAGGCATCCATCGCACAAATCCATGCCTAAGGACCGGGAGCAATAGCGGTACTCCGCGTATTGCGCCGAATGGATAAAAAGAGCAAAATCCATGTATCAGCATCACATGTTAACGATACACGGGGGAAAAAATGACGGAAGACAACATTTCCAATCTGATCCTAGAACATCTGCGTTCCATTCGTTCGACCTTGGCGCGACATGACGAACAATTTGATACCGTGATCATGCGGCTAGGCTCAATTGAGTCACAGATGGCGGGAGTTCATGCTGACATCGTCGGGCTAAATCTTCGCATGGATCGCTTTGAAAACCGTCTGGCCCGCATCGAGCGGAGGTTGGAATTGCGCGATGAAACCGCTTGATGACAACGAAGGGGCGAAGGGCGCAATAGCGGCCTTCCGCGTATTGCGCCGGATGGATAGCAAAGGCAAAAAGCAAAAGCCGAGAATCCCCGGCTGTCTCCCTGCCCACCAGCCTAACCCGGCATTCGAGGGGACGCGGGTTAAGCTTGGCACTGCTTCGCCTAGGTCCGTAAGGGCGGAACCTAAGGACGGGTTCCGCCGAATGTCATGGGTCGGTTGCCAGCATTCGGCGGATCACATCCCTGTATCCGCCCTACAACTCGTCACTCGTAGGCCGTTTAGGGCAGCAAGAGCGAAAAGCCAAGAGTCGCTCCGTTCGAGTTCGCCGCTCAACGCTCATGTCGGTGGCATGGATACCCCGAGCCATGAAAAATTCTACAACCGTGGGAGCGGTTTTTAACCGCGACTTCTCGGCCTGGGTCGCGGTTAAAAACCGCTCCCACCGTTCTTTCGTGGCAACCCGGCCTTCGACCGCGCCGTGGCTTTGCACCAAACGTTAGGGCATTATGGTGAAATTCAGCCGAATGGCGAATGTGTCGCGGGTGCTACCGTTGACCACATATTCCGGTTCCACGAAAAAAATCAGGCTTTTAGAGAGGGCCATGCCAAAGCCTAGGTTGAGGGGAATGATATAGTCATTTTTTTTCCAGTCAAATTTCATGATCGGGTCGAAGATCAGAAAAAAACCGCCGGCAAACCGCTTTGTCACGATAGGTTGGAATGACATGAAATTCTGCGCGGCCCGGTTGTCATCGCCGGCAAAGGAGTAAAATTGCTGGGCAAAGGCCGTTATTTGCCAACCCGGAAAGCCCTGATAGGAAATTATCCCGGAAGGCCCTGCTTGCCATTTTCCCATGCCTAAAGCTTTCTCGGTTGCGGTGGGTAATAACATCCCATAACCCAAGCCCCATGAACCCCAGGCTTGGGGAAACACCACGCCATGGGTTAAATTGGTGTCTGCCATGCCGAACGCATTGACTGCGCCATGTTCACTGTTGTGCTGTTGGATCATGGACGTTTCCACACGGAGGAGGCTGTAGTAGTCTTGACTGCCTCCCGCACCTAAGCCTGGAACGATAAAACCTTCATACGGCAGAAAAAGCCGGGGGAGAATGACGTATTGGTCGGTGCCGTTTTTGTATTGGCGGTACGTGGACTGGACTTGCAAGCGGGTGACATCGCCGGGCGGGTTGGTGGCTTTCTCGGTGGTCTGTTCTAGTGGAACATTTCCATCTTGCGCAATTGCCTTGGCTAAGGAGCAAAAAGAGACAACTAACATCAACAGACACCATTGAACTGACATTACTTTCGATTTCATGTGTCAATGCTATCATCCTCGTTAAATTTTTACCAACGGATGCTAGGCTAGTAAGCTCCCCGTCGGGTTTCGGTGCGCAAGGTGGCAATGATTATGGGCAAGATTTTCCTGTGCGCACCTAACCCGACGGTCTTTTGCCAAAATGGGCCATGGTCATCGTTCAGCCCGATGGGTGAATTTGTGGAGTGCGGCGACTCGTCGCCGCATGGTTCAAAAAGCGGCGATGATTCGCCGCACTCCACATTTGGGCTGAACGATGACCAAGGCTCCAAAGTGAGAATTGCTGGCTACGCAAGGGTGCGAATCCTTTGGCGTCAAAGGGTTCCGCCCTTATCTACAATCTAAAAGCCCGAAGATCCAAACAATAGGGGCTAACTGCTGTGGGCGGAGGCTCTTCTAGCGGCAAAACAGAATGCATTTGCAGCTTTTCGCACACCAGCCTTTGTTTGCGGCGCAATAAACTCTCTGCCCAATCTTCCGGCAGGTTTTCATAAGCCCCCCCTTGGGGGTTCCATTCATGCAAGACGAGTTTCCAAACCTCTAGGCTAGATGTGTTTTGCAGGGTCAGTTCGACCGGGCTTTGCGGAGGCAATGTCGGGTGCAAACCACGCCAGGGTGCAAAAGACCGGTATTTGAATGCGAAAATCATCAAAGGACCGGTTTCATCGGACTCAAACCGGACTGGCATCCGCCAATTCTGATAGGCAACACACCAATGCCTAACATCTAGGCGGGAATCACTTAATGGGCGCAAAATCACTTGGATTCTTGTGGTGCTAGAATCAACCAGCCTAGAATTGCCCGATTCCTGCGACGCGACATCCCCCACCAGCGGCCAGAACTCCAAGGCGCGTTGCACAGTCAGCTGACAATCTTGCAGGATGACTTCGCCGAACAACCTATCACCGTCGTCTAAGATCAACTCTTGAAGTGGTTCATCCAAGCCTAGCCCTGCATCGGCTAATTCATCGAAAACCTCATTCAAATCCCGCTTCAAGTAAAATGGCAGTGCGAAACGGTCATGTAGCTCGGCACCCCAATCAATTAGACGGCTAGAATCAGGTTCCTTCGCTAACATTGCCAATAGAGAACGGAAAAGCACCGCCCGTGCGGTCATTACCTCGGGTGTGCGCGCCATACGAAAAGCACGGAATTCGACGAGCCCGAGACAACCCCTTCCAGCGAGAAGAGGGTTCCACAATTTTTCGACATTGATTTCGCTGCGGTGGTTGTTGCCTGAAGGGTCGCTCAGAAACGGTGCCAAACTACCCCAAATGGCATCGGGCGAAGGATGCGATTGCTGTGAGAGCAGTTCCAAGGCCAAACACATTTCCTCGAATGACTCTCGGAATCGCTCATCGGGTCGGGGGGATTGGCTGGAACTACCAACGCAACTGGGTGTGAAAAAAAACGAAAGGCCGGGATGCCGGTTAAAGTAACGAATTGCGTTTGGCAACAACCAAGGTTTTATAAAGAACGGGCTGGCTCTAGCGCTTGGGCCTCCGAAAGTGATTTGCCCACCACCCCCAGAATCGGTGGCATCGCCATTGTAGTAAAACCGATAAGGGGAAAGTCCAGAGTTTTCGCCCGCTTGGAAAATGCCACTCACCATGTCGTAAAACTCACCCGCATCCTTTGCCGGTGCCATATTGACCTCAATGACTGCCGGGTCCGGTGTAAACGTGGTCCATGCCACGGACGCATCGACTGGTGGAGAAAAGCCTTCCAGAATCAAACCGCCTAACCCGCAATCCGTAGCTGCTTTGCCAATTTCGGCAATGCAATCGAGAAACAAGGAAACATTAAGAAAGCCAGGCAATTCCAGACTCGGCACAGTATGGAAAATCTCTTCGTCGCTAAATTTTTTGTCCCGAATAGGGTAGCGAAAGAGAAGCAGATAATTTCCATCATTTGCCAAGGAATCGCACAATCCTGCTTCTGGAATGGGGGCTGAATGGATGGAAGGACGCGACAATCGGTCATCAAGACCAAAATCAGGGGGTTCGGTCCCATCTACCCTAAACACGATGCGCCAATCCGACTGGTCGCCGTTCCAAGTGTGATGGCTTTTCCAGCCACGTCCTATGAAATATTCAGACAAGTGTCGGGGAAAACTTTCCAAAACTTGCCGAAAGGAACCGACCCCGCCCAAGGCCGGATCGGGAGTGCCTCTCCAAACGGCGTGATGGTTACGGCTTTCATAAATCCCATGATTCCAACGTGGAGCCTCTTCTCCTGGATACAAGCGGCCAATCGTCCTCAAAACCAATGGATTGGCCCGGTCTTGGCAGTAACGTTTCAACATCGCCAAGGCACGCAATGATTTATCCCCTCCCTCCGCACGTTGCAACCACTCAGATGCCTCCGAAGACCTGTCCGTAAACGTCGGTTCTGCACCTAGCCAGATCGTCAAGTCTGTCTTGGCAACGGCTGCGTCATGTTTTTTGATTGCATGAACGAAGGCTAGCTTATCTTGCATCTGGATTCATTGCGCTGTGCCATTGTGCATCCGGGTTGCCATGAAAGTACGGTATCCAAGTAGGGTATGCTGTGCATACCATCGTAAGCCCTTGGAGGTACGCACAGCGTACCCTACTTGGTATGGCTTTCATCTTCGGGGGTGCAAACCAATTTGCATGAATGCTAGGCTGAAAATACAGACGAACCCACCAGTTCCGAGCGTGCGACACCCGTTTGACGGGCAGCCGCCTCAACAGCCTTAGCCACTGCGGGTACAACCCTTTTGTCAAAAACAGAGGGGATGATGTATTCAGATTGGAGTTCGCCTTCCGTGATGATTCCCGCAATAGCCGCCGCCGCAGCCATTTTCATTTCTTCATTGATTTGCGTGGCGCGACAGGCAAGTGCACCGGCGAATATGCCGGGAAAACAGAGTACATTATTGATTTGATTGGGATAGTCTGATCGACCAGTAGCCATCACTGCGACATAAGGGGCCGCATCCTTGGGCATGATTTCCGGTGTGGGGTTGGCCATTGCAAACACGATTGGCTTCACCGCCATATTTTTCAAATCTTCGGCTGTCAGAATTCCCGGAGCCGAAAGCCCCAAGAAAACATCGGCCCCTTTGATAACATCGTGTATCGTGCCGTGTTCGTGGTGTGGGTTGGTGTGGGTGGCATACCAATCTTTCATACTGTTCATGTTTTCCACCCGCCCAGCATAAATCGAACCTTTAGTGTCGCATCCAATGATGTTTTTCACACCGGCCGCCATCAGGATTTTGCTACAAGCCACACCCGCCGCGCCGACACCGTTGACGACCACTTTTAGGTCGGCCATTTCCTTACCCACCAACTTGATCGCATTGATCATTGCCGCCAACACCACCACCGCCGTGCCATGCTGGTCGTCGTGGAAAACTGGGATGTCCAACTCTTCGCGCAGCCGCTCTTCGATTTCAAAACAGCGCGGTGCGGCGATGTCCTCCAAATTGATGCCGCCAAACCCGGGGGAGATGGCTTTCACGGTGCGGACAATCTCATCCACGTCCTTGGTGGCCAGGCAGATGGGAAAAGCGTCTACCCCGCCGAATTCTTTAAATAGCATTACTTTCCCCTCCATGACCGGCATGGCCGCTTCAGGGCCTATGTCACCCAAACCAAGCACCGCCGTGCCGTCGCTCACCACTGCCACCATGTTCTTTTTGATGGTCAAGGTATAAGCCAATTCGGGAGAACTATGGATGGCCTCGCAAATGCGTGCGACCCCCGGCGTATAAGCCATGGATAGATCGTCGCGGGTAGTTAGCGGCATCTTGGACACCACCTCGATTTTACCGCCTTGGTGCATCAAAAATGTGCGGTCGGATACACTAACGACTTCGATCCCTTCCACTTGCCCTGCTGTGGCGACGATTTGTTCGGCATGTTTGCTGGAGGCTGCATCCACCGTGATGTCGCGCAATACGGTGTCGCCAACCACCGCCACTAAATCGACAGCGCCAATGTCTCCTCCTGCCGAACCTATTGCGATGGCCAAAGCACCTAAGGTGCCGACTTGTTTTGAGAGTTTGACTCGTAGGGTAAAGCTGTAACTTGCACTCGGGCTAGTAGGCATATTGATCAATCACAATTAGGGGTTCAAATTATTGCCTGATTATAATGCTACAGAGGGGTCCGTACCTAAGGTGCCGGTCAAAGTTTCCAAGTAATTTGGGCTTTTGACGGTTAATAGCATATTTCTCGCCTGTTCAAGCCGGTTATTCAAATCCAGTTCGGCGCACCAGTTTGATCCTCCACGCTCTTTCAGGAAAGACTCCAGATAATCGCAATGTCTCTGCCAAAGTGCGAAATCTTGTTTTTGCTTGGAAGCGAGGCGAACAAGATACCAATCCGATGCCAACAGGGATTCTCTACTGAACAACGCACGGATATCGGAATGGTGCACATCTTTGCCATTATACGCACCCTCTGCCATGCAATGCAGCAGGGCTCGGATTGGCGGACAGGCATCCTCGATACTGCCGTCGTCCAGATATCGCTGTGCAACGCGTCTCTGGGTTTCGACGATGTTATCTACACCATCGGCAAAAGATTCAAGGTCTTGGGTTTCCGGCCTTAGTATGGCCTCATTGAACACCGCAGCCGGACTGTCGAAGATTTTGCCCAAAAAGCTATGCACAAAATGGCTGGTTATCCGATAGCCAAGGCGACTGGCAAGCACTGTGCGTCCTTGGTACTCAAAATCGTCAACCCGTTCAAGATGACCTTCATTGACCAAATAGTATGGGTCGCGTGCTTTATTTGAAAGCCGCGACCAAATTTCCGGCATCAACAAGCTGATATCATGGTCAACCCGCACATTTGGGCCAATATGACCAGCAGGTGTACTGAAACCAGCATATCCAGAGAGGATGAATCCCACCAGCGTATTGTTGAGATCAACCACCGGCCTCAAAGCGTTGAAAGGCCCTTTGGTCAATGCTCCCTCGCTTCCCGCCCCCGTAGTGGAAGGGGATTTGCCAGTGAGGCTGCAAATATAGTCCATGAACAATTCCGGCAGTTCCTGGTAATGAATCGGGTTGTAGACCGCTAGGGAACGTATGCCGGTTTCGGGCTCAGGGGGGTTATTGCGGCGGCCTGCCAGAATGGCATCCACCGGGTGGCAAAGCGGTTTGTCCAACGGGATGCGCCGGTACAAGCGCACACCCATATCGGCAATATGTGCTTTGAACGGGTCTGCCAAATCATCGCGCAATTGCAAATAGCGTGGATTTTTGCTGGGCTTGCCGTCTACCAGACGGGTATGGGCGGAGGAAACGGTATAAATATTACCATTCTCGACAGACTTCTCCAGCAGGTCTTTCATCGGTTGGGTGTACTTGTCGAATTCAATGACATCTCGAACAATAGCCCTAACCTGTTCCTTGGTCAGCGGCTCGAAATTGGAAATGAAATTGCCAGGTAGGGACAAGTCGCTTTCAGTCTGCGGGTCCATGCCACGGTGGACCGCCTCGTCGGGGCGCTGAAACAGCCGATACTCGCAGTTGTGTGTGAGTTTAACCACCGGTCGTTCCAGTTTTTTATTGAGATAGGCCAGCCGTTCTGACGGTACGAGGATGGATGCCGTGATATCGTCCTCCATCTGAGCCTTCTCGGCGGGGATGAAGTCTTGGCGCAATTTGAACACACGCCAAGCCCCGTTGGTTTCGAATCCAACCCGCAAGTTGGATGCGACCAGCCGCCGGTCAACCAGCTTTAATTCATGCGCGGGGTGGCCATTGATGTAATCCACACAAAAATGGCTACGCCAGTCATCGCCCCAATCGGTCCGGTAGAATCGCTTGATAAGAAATACTAAGGATTTAATTCTGTTAGGTATGCTTTGTAACCAAGCATTGTATTCCGGGGTGTAATCGCGGGACGGTGTCAACAATTTAATCACCGAGCCAAGGCTGCGCTTAGGAGTCAGCACAGAGCGGCTTTTATGGTCTGGTTCCCGTAATTCAGGGTGTACACGGTCGGCATAATCGCGTTTGAAAATGGCATCGACCCGGTCAAGATCCTCCTCCAAATCAGCAACAAAAAACGGCATAAAGAGAATCGCGGATTCTATTGATTTGGAAATTTCGGACTTGCCGCCGCCCGACACAGTACAGGGCTTGTGGCAAAAGGTACCCTCGGCATCGGTGCCAATTAGACGCCATGACGGACCGGCTTTAAACTTCTGCATAAACACCTTGTAGCCAGTCGGGTGCATGTAAACTTTGTCAGGCTCCAAATGCAGCGAATGGTGCTGTCCTTCCCATTCCCAGGAAACCGTCTGCTTCGGCAGGTCGATGCGGACGTTTTCCTGCACATAAATAAGCTGCGGGTAGCGCCTATCCACGGCATAGCCTTCGGGCTTCCATTCAAGCGCATCCCCAAATCGCCCGACGGCTTCAGCCAGACTATAACCCGTATCGTGGAACCGGCTGTCGGCACCAAACTCTTCACCATGGTTGTGGCGGGGGAATGTCAACGCACCGCCGGCATGTTCCTCCTCGGCAAGGCCGAATAGATTGGCTGCAAAGCTAATTTGAGTCTTGACTTCCTTCTTGCAGTAGCCAAAATAATTGTCCGCCAGTACTGTGAAGATGACACCCGATGCATCACGCGCGGTGATCTTAAATGGCAGGCCATTGTTGTAACGCTCCGCAGCGTCTGACCAGCACATGCCATCGGTCTTTTGCCGCTCCGTCGCCTCGCTGGCGTGGGGCAGGCCCAATTCCTTCTTGGTCAAGTCAATTAAATGCGGGGCTAAAATGACGCAGCCGGTGTGGCCGCTCCAATGTTCGGTGTCCAAACCGGCATCGTTGGTGGGCAGGTAAGGGTTGCCGGCATTGCCGAATATGCTTTCCACAAAATCCAGATTGGAAACCAAGCTTCCGGGTGCGAAGAAGCGGATTTCCATGGATTTTAGGCTGAGGAAACCGGGTACTTCGGGACAAACCACCGGCCTAATCAACAAAGAGACGAACATTTCGGCCTCTTTTTCCTGTCCGTGTGTAAACGGAAGGCACAACATGTCTCGCGGCGGATTCAACGCGGACTGCAAAAGCTTGGCGAAGACCGCCTTAGGTACGGCTTTCTTGTCGCCGGGTATCGGAAACCCACCTTCGGCGATGTGGAAACTGCCTTCCGTGGTGCGCCTGTCATTCAAAGGATTGTGCAAGACACCTTGGGTGACTTTGTAACTTTTTAAGTATTTTGACTCATGATAATGTTGCTTCGGGGGAAGGGACAATTCTCGCGCCAACCCATGTCGGTGCAACGCTAAACTGGAAGAAGGCAGCCTTGGAATTGGCCTGGTTTCCAGATCGTTCAGATAACGGTCCAGAAAAGCTTGTATGCGCTGGTCCGATGGGCAGAGATATTCAACCAAGCGATGGGATTTTTCCCGATAGGAATCCAGCAAGTCACGGGTGGTGGCAATGAAATGCCCGGTGTCCACTGACTCGCAAACTGGCTGTCCCTCCGCTGCAAGCAGCAGATTGATATGCAAATGTCGTTGGTGTTCTCGCAAGCCAAGTCCTCCATCCCCCGCATGGTTTTCAGACGACAGGCCCAGAGTGCTTTCTATATCCATACGCCTTTACTCGCTAAAATCTATAAAAAAGAACCGGATACTAAATAGACTTTATCGGAAACCGCCTGTTGACGCAGCAATGGCGCGACCACTCACTGGGTTTCCGATAAAGTCTAATATCCGGCATTTAGGTTAAATCTGTTACCCCCTATAGCTTACAGCATTAACCGGGCCAGTGGCGCATAGAGATCAAAAAACAGAGGCATAAAGAGGCCCTTCTGCAAGATATTGACGCTTGACTGCCCGACTTCGTGCAGGAACAAGGCAAACGCATCAATGCGGGGCAGTGGTGTAATGGGACGAGAAAGACGACGGCTGCTGGTCTTTCAAAAATGCGAGCAGCGATTGGCGCACTCCTGCCTTCATGCGTTTCGCTCTAGCCTGATTGCTTAAATTGGCGAGGAGCGACTGAAACGGGGGAGTGCCGTTTTCCATTCTACCGGCAATTCCGGCGAGAACGTTCAGTGCCTCACGTTGGACAGCTTCACTGTCATCCTGCAAAGCCGTCAGCAATGCAGTCACTGTCTTCTGGCTAGGCTGTTTGAATACGGATAAACTTTGCGCCGCAGCCCTGCGTACTTCAGCATCGAAATCCAGGCCCAAGGTGTTGACAAGGATTTGTTCGGACTCAGGCGTAGGAAAAGCACTTAACTGTTCCACACCCCCCACTCTTTTCGCAGGGTTCGGATCGTTGAGCGATTCGCTCGCTTTGACTACCTGCTGGTCATTGTAGCGGGCCTCGCCCTCCAGTTCTTCCGGCGTGGGCATGCGTGTGCCTTGGCCAAGGGAGTCCATGGGGGGAGGGACGACAAGTGGCTTTTTGCTGTCCGTAGACAAGGGGGTTTCTTGTTCATGCACTCCTGATTTTGTGACAAACCAATAATAGGCCAAATTGGCGGCGATGATCGACGAAAGCAACAGCATGAGAAACAGGGCAGGTTTGCGAATAGTCACGCTTTTTAATCTCTCAGGGAACTCTATGCATAACCGTCCACCCCCTAGGGGCGCGGGGAAAGGCTGTTGACACAGCCGTCATACCGGCAGGGATTCACGCGGGGCTATCCCTGCCGGAACGACGAGCAAAAACCTGTGTCGACTTACGTTGTCAATGGCCTAAGGGGTATTTGTAATGATCACGCCCGTTGCCGCACCCGCAGTCGGGTTGGCGATCTTATTGTGGGCGCAACTGACTTGATAATAGGTATTGGCGACACTGTTGCCAGATGTGTCAATGATCATCTCGTCGCCTAACACTGTGAAGCCCGGTGTTCCAGACCAACCAGAGACAAAACCGCCCGGAACATAGTTCAGCTTGAGCAGGGAGCGAATTTTCCATGCAACCGCATGGTCGGTACAGGAAGTGTCGCCGGAAACACCAATCGCACCCACTTTGACTTTGGCGCTGTTGTATAGTGCCAAACCACCGCCAAACGTATTAACACCGCCAATGCGTTTGTTGTTCAGGGGGTCAGAACCCGTACCATAGGTTGATGGGTCGCCCAGATAGGCCGTGCTGCCATCGACAGGGTTGCTGAATGGAAGGTTATTCAAGCTTCCTCCAGGCAGGGTCAAACCATAAATATTCGCGGAAGCGATGGAGAAGGCATTCAAGCTAAAAGCGTTGGCGGTGTTGGCCTTTTGGGCAGAAATCACGCGGCTGCCCAACCAGGAATAATTGCCAATGTTAGGGTTTCCAGCTTGGCCGGATGTATTGATGACACCGCAAACCTTGCCGGTTTCGTCCACGGCAGTCACCCACATTGGCAGGCCATACCCACCGTTGTCCGCAGTGCCTACAACAGCCGTGACCGCAGGCAATCCGCCTGCGTTGTTAAAGGCATTAATAATGTCTGCACAAGAGGCGACAGCGCTTTGATTGGCGAAAGCCAAGGCAGCCGCACCCAATGCAAAGGATAGTGATTTGATATTCGTCATGTTTTTAACTCCAAGGTAGGTTGATGTGATGAACAATATCGGGAAGCGGCATTTTCATATAAATGCACTAGGATAATTTACATGAGTGTAAAATCCATTACAACTGTGAATATTACCGAACAGCAATTCTCATTTTGCACAAAACCGGGCGGGTTTGGAACCCGCCCCTACGAATCGACATCGCGCATCCTGTCCATAATACATTGATAATTAGAAATTAAATTACCTGCGTAGGGGCGGGTTTCAAACCCGCCCTTACAATCTTTGTCAAAATGAGAATTGCTGGATTTTTTACCTTTTTGCAACAACTGTGGGATAATGCCAACTTGTCATTACGAGCCTTTTCACCCATGGTCAAAAAATCCGTCCCTTTTGAGGAGTCCCTAGCCGAATTGGAGCAACTGGTGGAACGCATGGAGCAGGGAAATTTGGCGTTGGAGGAATCGCTTAAGTTGTTCGAACGCGGTGTGCAATTGACACGCACCTGTCAAAAAGCCCTGAAGGATGCAGGGCAAAAGGTGAGCATCCTCCTAGAAGAAAACGGTGAACCTACTTTAAAACCCTTTAACGATGAATCTTGAACTTTCACTAAATGATTTCATGAGTTCCTGCCAGATACGGGCCGAAGCCGCGTTGGATGCAAGATTGCCTTCCATCGCCAAAATACCTGAACGCCTGCACCAAGCCATGCGTTATTCGACTTTGGGCGGAGGCAAGCGCCTTCGTCCACTGTTGACCTACGCCGCTGGCCATGCCCTCGGGTTGTCCTTCGATAGGCTAGACGGGCCAGCCTGCGCAGTGGAATTTATCCATGTTTATTCGCTTATCCACGACGATTTGCCTGCCATGGACGACGACGACTTGCGCCGGGGCAAACCAACCTGCCACAAGGCTTTCGACGAGGCGTTGGCCATTTTGGCGGGGGATGCGTTGCAGGCGTTGGCCTTCCATGTGGTTGCCACCGATCCAAGCATTAAATTGCCAGCGGAAAGCCGCATTCAAATGATCGAGGCGCTCACCACTGCATCTGGAAGTTCCGGGATGGTAGGCGGACAAGCCATTGATCTAGGCTCGGTCGGCAAATCATTGGATTTGCCCGGTTTGGAAAATATGCACATACGCAAAACCGGCGCATTGATCCGTGCCAGTGTGCGTTTAGCAGCTTTGGCCAGCCCCGGTTTGCAGAAACAAGTGGCTGATAAATTGGATCATTACGCTAAATGCATTGGGCTCGCCTTCCAAATCCAAGACGACATTCTGGATGAAGAGAGCGATACCCAAACTCTGGGCAAGACACAAGGCAAGGACCGGGACAGTAACAAACCCACCTATCCTGCGTTGCTAGGGCTGTCCGGGGCCAAGGAAAAGGCCGCCGACTTAAACGAGCAGGCAATTGATAGCTTGGCTGGTTTTGGCGCTGAAGCGGATTATTTGCGTCAAATTGCATCTTTTATTGTGCAGCGCAAAAGTTGATGCAAAGCCCTATTGTGTACGCAGGGCACGGTTGGATTAAGTCTGGGCGTCCCACCCGAACGCTGTGCGGTAAACACACCGAGTGGTTGCAGTGGTTAATCTTTCCTTGAAACTCGCCTTCCAGAGTTTCATAATTGACCCTGTAAGAATTTATAAATCAAGATGATCGGCTGGTAACATTTAACATGAGGTGCGAAAGCCGAATCCCCGTTACGGAATGCCAAATCTAATGAGCGAATCCAATACTTTTGCACTTTTGCAAGGAATAAACAGTCCCGCAGACTTGCGCCTACTCCCGGAAGAAAAACTGCCGAAGTTGGCTGAAGAAATCAGAGCCTACCTACTGGACAGCGTTAGCCAATCAGGTGGCCATCTCGCGGCGGGACTGGGGACTGTGGAGCTTACCATCGCTTTGCACTATGTCTTTAAAACCCCTGACGACAAACTAGTTTGGGATGTAGGCCATCAAGCCTATCCCCACAAAATAATCACTGGACGACGGGAGGGGATGCGCACCATCCGCAAAAAAGACGGCGTTTCGGCATTCCCTGCGCGCGATGAAAGCGAGTATGACACTTTTGGTGTGGGTCATTCGAGCACCTCGATCAGTGCCGCACTGGGCATGGCTATTGCCGCATCCCAAAACAATAGTAACCGCCAAGCCGTCGCTATCATCGGCGACGGCGGTCTTACTGGTGGAATGGCCTTCGAGGCAATGAACCATGCGGGGGCTTTGGATGCCAACCTGCTGGTTGTCCTCAACGACAACGAGATGTCCATTTCGCCCAATGTTGGTGCGTTAAACAATTACCTCGCCAAAATCTTATCCAGTAAATTCTACTCAAGCGTTCGCGAAGGTAGCAAACAATTGCTCAACCGCAGCATGCCGAGCGTCTGGCAATTGGCCCGCCGTGCCGAGGAGCACATGAAAGGCATGATCGCGCCGGGTACCTTGTTTGAGGAACTGGGTTTCAATTACATAGGGCCCATTGACGGCCACGACCTCAAAATGCTGGTTAGCACCCTGCGCAATCTGCGTGTCATAAAGGGGCCGCGCTTTTTGCATGTGGTGACTCGAAAGGGTAAGGGCTATTTGCCCGCCGAACTCGACCCGGTTGCCTATCATGGCGTTGGGGTTTTTGATCTGAGCAAAGACCATCTACCCAAAGCCAAACCCGGCAGCCCCTCTTACACCGAGGTTTTCGGTCAATGGCTATGTGACATGGCGGCACTTGAACCGAAACTTTTAGGCATCACCCCGGCCATGCGCGAAGGCTCAGGTTTGGTGGCCTTCTCACAACAGTTCCCAACCCGTTATTTCGACGTGGGCATAGCCGAGCAACACGCCGTGACCGTTGCAGCAGGACAGGCATGCGAGGGGTTTCTACCGGTCGTGGCGATTTATTCCACTTTTTTGCAGCGCGCTTACGATCAATTGATCCACGATGTGGCACTGCAAAACCTCAACGTGCTTTTCGCCATTGACCGTGGCGGACTGGTAGGCCCGGACGGTCCCACCCATGCTGGCAGCTTCGACTTCAGCTATATGCGCTGCATACCCAATTTGGTGATAATGGCCCCTGCTGACGAAAACGAATGCCGGCAAATGCTATACACTGGTTTCAAGCACCATGGGCCTGCTTCGGTGCGCTACCCGCGCGGTAAGGGGCCGGGAGTGGAACCTCTTAAAGAAATGACGGAACTGCCGATTGGCAAGGCTGAAATCAAACGCCAAGGCAAGGGAATTGCGATACTCGCATTTGGCAGCATGGTGGCACCCGCCTTGGCAGCGGGGGAAAAATTCGATGCCACGGTGGTCAACATGCGGTTCGTCAAACCCTTGGATGAAGCCTTGATTGCGCAGTTAGCTGAAACCTATGACTACCTCGTCACCGTCGAAGAAAATGTGATCGCGGGGGGTGCAGGTTCTGCCGTGAACGAATTCCTGATCAACCAAGGCCAGTTGCCGCCTATGCTGAACCTCGGCCTGCCAGACCATTTCGTCGCGCAGGGGTCGCGTGAGGAATGCCTCAGTGCTTGCGGATTGGATATCGAAGGCATGATTGCCTCAATCCAGGCGTTCTTGAACCGTCAAGCCGAGGCAAAGCCAGTGGGAAGGCAGGCATCAACTGGCAGAAATCGTTAACATGGACCGGCTTAGGTCTAAGATCCGCGATATTCCCGATTTTCCCAAACCGGGAATAGTATTCAAGGACATCACTCCGCTGTTGAGAGACCCGGCAACATTGATGCTTGCCGTGCATCAACTTTTGCATCCTTTTTTAGGCGAAGAGATCACCGCTGTTGCTGGCATAGAGGCACGCGGCTTTATCTTTGGTGCGCTGGTGGCCCATGAGTTGGGGCTAGGCTTCGTGCCGCTGCGCAAGCCGGGTAAACTCCCTTACGATGTGCGTTCCATTGACTATGACTTGGAATACGGCTCCGCAGCGTTGGAAGTGCATCTGGATGCAGTGGGCAAAGGCGACCATGTACTCATCATCGACGACCTCCTTGCCACCGGAGGCACCGCCAAGGCAAGCTGCGAACTGGTCGAAAGCTTAGGTGCTAAAGTTGCCGCCTTGGCGTTTGTGGTCGAATTGGATTTCCTCAAAGGGAGGGAAAAGCTTGCGCCTTATCCCGTCCATTCATTGCTGAGTTATTGAGCTAGACAGCTTGCGCTGGGTCGGGGATATTTTGCAACTCAACATACTAATAACAGACAGAGGCAAACATGGGTTTCTTGCAAGGCAAAAAGGTTTTAATTGTCGGTGTGGCCAGCAATCGCTCCATCGCTTACGGCATTGCACAGGCAATGCATCGCCAAGGTGCCGACTTGGCATTCACCTATCAGGGCGAAAAATTACAAGAACGGGTGGAGAAATTCGCTGCTGAATTCGGCTCTTCCATTGTGCTACCACTGGATGTGTCCAGCGACGAGCAAATTGTGGCTGTGTTTGACAGTTTGGCACTGCATTGGGACGGGCTAGATGGCATTGTGCATTCAGTGGCCTATGCCCCACGAGATGCGCTGGACGGGGATTATGTCGAGGCCACCACGAGGGAGAACTTCGCCGTTGCCCTCGATATTAGTTCTTATAGCTTCACCGCGCTGGCAAAGGCCGGCCGCAAGATGATGGCCGGCCGCAACGGTGCTTTGTTGACCCTAACCTATCTGGGTGCGGAACGGGTTATCCCCAACTACAATGTCATGGGTGTTGCCAAAGCCAGTTTGGAAGCGAATGTCCGTTACATGGCCGTGGCCTTGGGACCGGAAGGCACCCGCGTCAACGCGATTTCGGCAGGCCCAATCCGCACATTGGCGGCTTCCGGCATCAACAACTTCCGCGAGATGTTGAGCAAGGCGGAGCAAGCAGCCCCTTTGCGTAGAAACGTGACCATTGAGGAAGTCGGCAATGTTGCCGCATTCCTGTGTTCCGACTTGGCTTCCGGTGTCACAGGTGAAATAACCTATGTGGACTCCGGTTATAACATCGTTGGTTTGGCAAGCCTATGACCTAACTCGGTATTGAAAACGCTGTAAGAATTGCTGATCCGGCATATACTGAAACGATTCACCAAAGGAACGGAATTTATCAAAATATGACTCTTGAGGGGTTGATCGTACAATATGGCTATCTTGCCCTATTCATAGGGACTTACCTAGAGGGGGAGACGATACTCATCATTGCCGGGTATCTGGCCCAAGATGGAATGTTGGATCTGACGTTAGTCATTCTTGCCGCTTGGCTCGGTAGTTTTGCCGGTGACCAGACCTTCTTTTTCATAGGACATTTCAAAGGGGTGCGTTTTCTAGACCGGCATCCCGGCATGAAAAACAACGCAGCTAAAGCCTTTAGACTGTTACACCGGAATCAAATCGCCGTCATCTTAGGCTTCCGGTTTTTATATGGCATTCGTAACGTCACTCCTTTTATCGTCGGTTCCAGTGGATTTAATCCCATTCGTTTTTTTTTCCTTAATTGTTTGGGGGCCTTGGTTTGGGCCATTACTTTCGCCAGTCTTGGATACAACCTCGGAAACGTAGCGGAGAACATTCTTGATGATGTGGAAGAATATGAGAAAACCATCCTCGCTATCATCTGCGTCACCGCATTGATTTGGTTCTTATGGCTTAACAGGAAAGGGAAGGGGGGTGCTTCCCGATGAGGAAACTGCCGACTGGAGAGCCGTGCGAGGGAGGAGTGCCGGCACGGTTCGGAGAGGGATGGGAGAGGCGCAAGCCAAACCTATCCGTATCGGCGTTTTAGGTGATATCCAATAATGAATCCACCAAAACTGAAATGAATTATCCACAAAATCACGAACAATCACCCCGCCCTAGCTAGTGCTTGGCGCTCCCGGAAGGAACGCCAAGCACCAGCTTGGCCTTTGGCTGGGATGTTTTTTATTGGATATCACTTAGCTAAAGTCAGGTTTGCTTTTTTTGGGCGTTCAATGCGGCAGCTTCGCTATCTCCTCGGATTTTGGGAAGTCGGCACCGATGCTTACAATGAAACTGGTGACTTCTTCAATGTTGAGTTCCGATTTGATGACTTTGGATTGGTGGACAAGCACGGTAAAGCCAGAAGTCGGGTTAGGCGAGGTGGGAACGAACAGTACATACCATTCATCTGACCTGTTGGTCACATAAGCGGGAACCCAAAGACCGTCCTTGGGGTATTCGATGTACACGACTTCTTTTTTGCCGTCGCTGTCGGAGCCGCTGAACATGTTGATGACTTTCTTTGAAATCCGGTAGACTGTGTTCAAAAGCGGAATCTTTGCCATCAACAAATCGACAGTTGAAATGATGATGGAACGTCGGGATTGGACAATGGAATAGCCGATATAGGACAGTGCCACCAATACGATGGCGAATATCATGAAGGTGAACAGGTAACTGTCCACAGAGCCGTAAACGCTAAAAAAGAGGTCTTCGATTAACCGTTTGGTCAATAGAACCACTTGAATCACGACCACAATTGGAATGATGGCGAGGACACCGATCAAAAAAAACTCGGACAGTTGTTTCAGTTTATTTAGCATGGATTTGCCGCTTTTTTGTTGTCTTTGTTGAATGGTTTGACCAATCGTGATTGGTCGGTTTGTTATTTGGCGGGGCTTCCTAAGTTAAGATTGTTGATTTCGTCCTGGGTCCGCTGCCGTTCGGTTTTTTGCTTGGGTTGGACGGTCAGTTGCGTGTAGCCTGTCATGGAGCCCATAAATAGAAGCAGCGCTATGCCGCTTATCATAATGCGGTTCGGTTCCTTCATCCAGAATAGTATCCATTTTGGCTTGATCAAACCAACGATTAAGATCAGTATCGAAAGCACTACAAATGCTTTGAGCATAGCAACAGCAACTGCAATAGTCATGTAAAACCTCAATGTGTGTGTAGCTGGAAATTTAACCTGGTCAAGATTAAACGATAAATTTCTGGTCTAGGACCGATATCTTTGGAAGGGGTTCATCAACAGATCGTTATTTTCCAATGATTCCAGCTTTTTTCCAATCACTGGGTTCGACTTTCGAGCGAACGGAGATTATCATTCAATTAGGCTTACACATTTTAGACTTGATCGGACATGGATTCATCAATTGGCGAACTTTTACTTTCTGGCGCAAAGCTGATGTTGATCGGCATGGGCATCGTTTATCTGTTTTTAGCATTGTTGGTTTGGGTCATTGGCCTTAACTCAAAATTACTGCAACGCTTTTCACCCGAGCCGTTGCCTCAACTCGCCCATCCCGCACCCCCCGCGCAACCCGTTGGCGATGGTGATGGGAACGAGGCCGAAATTGTGGCGGTGATCAGCGCGGCGATTCATCGCCACCTAAACAATTGAAAGTGAAAAAATCTTAAGGAGTTGTTGAATGGTTAATGCGCTAGGCATAACTGAGGTCGTTTTGCGCGATGCCCATCAGTCCCTATTAGCCACCCGAATGCGGATTGAGGATATGTTGCCGATCTGCGGCAAACTGGACCAAGTCGGTTTTTGGTCTGTGGAAAGCTGGGGAGGGGCCACTTTTGATGCGTGTATACGTTATTTGGGCGAAGACCCATGGGAACGTTTGCGTTTGTTGAAGAATGCCATGCCCAATACACGGCAGCAAATGTTGCTGCGCGGCCAGAATCTCCTGGGCTATCGGCACTATGCCGACGATCTGGTGGACAAATTCATTGAGAGGGCCGCCGTGAATGGCGTGGACGTGTTCCGCATCTTCGACGCGCTCAATGATCCCCGTAACTTTGAGCGTTCGATCAAAGCCACCATCGCTTGCGGCAAACACGCCCAAGGAACCATTTCCTATACGGTAAGCCCAGTCCATACGGTTGAGACTTGGGTCGATTTGGCTAAGCGCTTGGAGGATATGGGGGTGCATTCCATAGCCATCAAGGACATGGCGGGGCTTTTGAAGCCTTATGTCGCGGAAGAATTGGTCAAACGGCTGAAACAATCCCTCGCGGTTCCTGTCCATATGCACTGCCACGCCACCACCGGCATGAGTACGGCCAGCATCATCAAGGCAGTGGAAGCCGGTATTGATAACGTTGATACCGCCATCTCTTCCATGAGCATGACCTATTGCCACAGCGCGACGGAGACCATCGTTGCCAGCTTTGCGGGCTTGGAGCGCGATACGGGTTTGGACCTTAAATTGCTAGAGGAAATTGCCGGGTATTTTCGTGAAGTCCGCAAGAAATATGCTTGCTTCGAGGGGGGGATGAAAGGTGTTGACAGCCGCATCCTGGTTGCCCAAGTTCCCGGAGGCATGTTGACCAACATGGAGGGCCAGTTGAAAGAGCAGGGGGCGTTGAACCGCTATGACGAAGTGTTGGAGGAAATCCCGCGTGTGCGTGAGGATTTGGGTTTCATCCCTTTGGTGACTCCAACTTCGCAAATTGTGGGTACCCAAGCAGTCATCAATGTGCTAACAGGAGAACGCTACAAAACCATCACCAAGGAAACCGCAGGTGTGCTCAAAGGCGAATATGGCATGACGCCAGTACCCGTGAACCGGGAGTTGCAATTACGTGTGCTGGGGGATGGCAGCCCCATCGTCTGTCGTGCGGCGGATTTGCTGGAGCCAGAATTGCAAAGATTGACGCTCGAATTGAAAAAAATGGCCCTCGAAACGGGTGTGAAGCTGGCGGAAAACGACGTTGAGGATGTGCTCACCTATGCGCTTTTTCCGCAAATCGGTTGGAAGTTTTTGCAAAACCGAGGTAATTCTGCCGCTTTTGAACCGGTTCCGGGCAAGGAACCCGGACCTGCCAAAATCACCTCTGTCGGTGCAGAAAGCGATGGTTGCAAGACCTATGCCGTGAAGGTGAACGGTCGCAGTTATCAGGTTGAAGTTGGGCCGGGTGGGTCCATTGCCGCCATACAGCCGGCATCGCCGGTTTTATCGGCTACCGACAAAACCCTGCCCAAGCCGGCCTCCGATTCGAGTGAATCAGTAAGAGCGCCCATGGCAGGGCTTATTTTACGGATTAATGTCAAAGAAGGGCAACCAGTCGAAGCCGGTCAGGTTTTAGTCGTCATGGAGGCCATGAAAATGGAAACGGAGGTTCGTGCCCGCAACCCAGGCCAAGTTTTAGAGGTGTGTGTGAGAGTGGGGGACGCGGTGAACGGCAACGATGTTTTGGCAAGGGTCGGTTGAGGAAGTGGGCGCATGGAAAATTTTATAAATCTTTGGTTAAGCACTGGCCTCTCGAATGTTTTATGGGGGCAGTTGGTGATGATGGCGGTGGGTTTTCTTCTGATTTATCTGGCCGTCCGCAAAGGCTTTGAACCTCTGCTATTGCTTCCCATCGGCTTCGGTGCCGTCCTTAGCAACATACCGGTGGCCGGCATTGCCGAAGAGGGCGGTCTGCTGGCTTATCTGTACTTTGGCATTAAATCGGGCGTCTTTCCTTTGCTTATTTTCATGGGGGTGGGTGCGATGACCGATTTCGGCCCCATGTTGGCGAACCCGAAAACGCTTTTGCTTGGGGCGGCGGCACAGTTCGGGATTTTTGGCACCCTGCTTGGCGCTCTGGCGTTGAACCTAGTGCCGGGATTGCAATTTACGTTCAAGGACGCCGCTGCGATAGCCATCATCGGTGGCGCGGACGGGCCGACGGCCATTTATGTCGCATCAAGGCTTGCGCCCGACTTGCTGGGTGCCATCGCCGTGGCCGCCTACTCTTACATGGCCTTGGTGCCGTTGATACAGCCGCCCATCATGCGGGCCTTGACCACCCCCGAAGAGCGGTTGATCGAAATGGCGCAATTGCGCCATGTTGGCAAACAGGAAAAGATCGTTTTTCCACTGGTGTTGCTGATTCTGACGGCAGCGCTGTTACCGTCTGCGGCACCTTTGATAGGCATGTTTTGCATGGGCAATTTGATGCGCGAATGTGGCGTGGTGGAGCGTTTAAGCAAGACTTCGCAGAACGAGTTGATGAATATTGTCACCATTTTTTTAGGTCTGTCGGTTGGCTCCAAATTAAGCGCACACGCATTTTTACGGCCTGAAACTTTAGGTATTCTAGTCCTTGGTGCGATAGCATTCAGCTTCGGCACGGCCTCGGGGGTGGTGATGGCAAAGATTATGAACAAATTCAGTGATAATAAGGTGAATCCCTTGATAGGTGCCGCTGGCGTTTCTGCCGTTCCCATGTCCGCCCGTGTCGCGAACAAGGTGGGGCAGGAAAGCAACCCCCACAATTTCCTGTTGATGCATGCCATGGGTCCGAATGTCGCCGGTGTCATCGGCTCTGCCGTGGCAGCCGGTGTATTATTGGCCTTGGTAAAATAATGTTTTATATGATAAATTTTAAAATCATGAGCCGTAGTTTCGATGCAGTTGCAACGTGATGTCATACCTAAGGTAAAAACGAATCCCATGCAAAATCACTATCCCGCCAACCAGTTGGCTCAAGAAACTAGCCCTTATTTACTGCAACACGCCCATAATCCTGTTGCTTGGCATCCATGGAATGAGGGTGCTTTGGAATTGGCACGGAGTGAAGACAAGCCTATTTTGCTCTCCATCGGCTATTCCGCTTGCCACTGGTGCCATGTGATGGCCCATGAGTCTTTTGAGGATAGTGCCACTGCCGAGAAGATGAATTCCCTGTTTGTAAACATAAAAGTTGACCGTGAGGAACGCCCTGATCTGGACAAAATCTACCAACTTGCCCATCAACTATTGTCACAGCGCACGGGTGGCTGGCCCCTGACAATTTTTCTCAATCCTATTGATTTGGTTCCTTTTTTCACCGGCACGTATTTTCCGAATCAATCCCGCCACAACCTTCCTGCTTTTGTTTCTGTGCTGGAAAAAGTCAGCAACTATTACCACGAAAACAAACACCGCTTGGAACAGGGCAAAGAGTCGATTGTCAAAGCATTGAATTCACAGTCAGAAAATAAGGGTGAGTTCTCTGTGTTGGATGCCAGCCTGCTGACCGGTGTCTGCAAGCAAATAGAGTATAGTTTCGATCCACAATGGGGCGGTTTTGGCGGAGCGCCTAAGTTTCCTCATGCCACAACCCTGGATTTTTTGTTGCGCCACCATGCACGCAGTGGTGACAGCGTGGCTTTGAACATGGCATTGGTCAGTTTAAGGAAAATGGCTGAGGGCGGTATTTACGATCAAATCGGGGGGGGCTTCTGCCGTTATTCTGTCGATGCCGAGTGGAATATCCCGCACTTCGAAAAAATGCTCTATGATAACGGCCCTCTACTGACACTCTACAGCCAAGCTTGGCAACTCACGGGTGAAGACTTGTTCCGTAAGGTTGCCACTCAGACCGCCGAATGGGCGTTGCGTGAAATGCAAGCGCCCGAGGGGGCTTTTTATTCCAGCCTGGATGCGGACTCCGAGGGAGAAGAAGGCCGTTTTTACAGTTGGGGGAGACAGGATGTGAAATCCCTATTGACGGACCAGGAGTATAAAGTGGTTTCCCTCCATTACGGTCTTGATGCAACACCCAATTTTGAAGGTCACTGGCATTTGTTTGTTGCGTTGCCACTGGAAACGGCGGCGACCAGTTTGGGCGTTGACATCAAACGCGCAGAAGATTTGCTAGACTCGGCACGGCAAAAATTGTTTGCCCAAAGGCAAACACGGGTACACCCAGACCGGGACGAAAAAATTCTCACTTCGTGGAATGCCCTGATGATCAAAGGGTTGACCATAGCCGGCAGGGTCTTGGGGCGAGAAGATTTCACCGTTGCGGCCTGTCAAGCCTTCGATTTTCTTAGTAAAGAGAACTTCCAAGGTGGCAAGCTGCTGGCAACTTGGAAAGAAGGTAGGGCTCGATTTCCAGCCTATCTGGACGATTACGCTTTTTTATTAGATGCAGCCTTAGATCTATTGCAAAGCCGTTGGGATAAATCTACGCTAAATTTCGCCATCATCCTTGCCGACAATCTCTGTACACGCTTCCAGGATGAAGCGGGAGGGGGTTTTTTCTTTACTGGCCACGATCATGAAGAATTAATCCATCGCACCAAGTCGATGGCAGACGAGTCAATGCCGGCGGGTAACGGGGTTGCTGCGTCCGCCTTAATCCGTCTGGGGCATTTTTTGGGCGAACGGCGCTACTTACTGGCTGGTGAGCATACATTGAAAGCGGCTATCAAGGGAATGCGCAGTTATCCACTGGCTTATTCTTCAATGCTGAGCGCCTTTGACGAATGGTCGTCACCCCAACAAACCATCATTCTTAGAGGGAGTGCAAATATAATGGAGGATTGGCGGCGAATGGCTTTGGAAAGCTATGCGCCGAGCCGATTGTGCTTCGCTATTCCAGCGACCGAAACCGGTTTGCCGGGGTTACTTAAGGAACGGGTGGCGACGAAAACAACTGACTGTGTGGCCTATGTCTGCCAAGGGGTTGAATGCCTGCCCCCCCTTCAATCCCTGGAGAAATTTAAAATCTTGTTAAAAGACTGGCCCAGTCTGTCCTGATACGGATAGCACTTAGCTTAGGTTCTAATTTATCGATTGCCAACTACGAAAAACATCCCTATGCATAAAGATAACGCCACCCTTTATCCCATGTCTAAAGGCACTCCATTGGCCACATTGGAGATTGTGGCACCACCAGGGAATGCCGACAAGACTATTATTGCCACACTGAAATCGAATGGGCAGATTGTGGCCCAAGGGCAATCCCAGATAACACGGTTCGATGATGCGCGAATCATACTGGTGAACTCCGAACATGCGATACATAGATGCAGTTCAGACTATGAATTATGGGCAACCCTAGACAAGGACGGCCTTGAGTCATGTTATCCTGGATTTATGGATTTGTTTATCCACGAGTCGTGGCATTTCAATGAAGGCCCTTGGAAACAATTCACCGACCCCCTCATTTGGAAGGAAAAAAAGCTCTCCAAGCCTAGTAATCGCCTTCGCATCCATTACCACCGTTATGGAGGTTATTATGACGGGATTAGCCTGTGGACATGGAATGACAATTCCGAGGTGCCGCCCACCGAAATATTTGAAATAGGCCGCGATGAATTTGGGCTTATCTTTGACTTGGACAAGGCTGATTATGGGGTAGACGTGGATACCCTGCGCATAGGCATATTGCCCCGTAGAGGTGGCGATTGGAGTCTTAAGGAAGATGATAACAAGTATTGGGATTCCAGCTTTGGCAACGAAGTGTATTTGATCGGCACAGTCAATTATATTTGGAAAGAAAGGCCGGATACACGGCAGCATGTGATGGCGGCTTTTATTGATACTCAACATTGTGTGGCTATACAAATTTCAAGGCCAGTCGATCCGGGGGAAATCAATTCTGAAAGTGTATTTATAATTGATGAAAATAACCAGCACAAAAAAATAAAACACCTTGCCCATGGGGATAAACCTTCCGATACGATCACGGTTATTACCATTGACCCATTGGACGTGGGAAGCCATTCATATTTCATCAGTTTAGAAAATTTTGGTGGAACCGTTATCGCATCACTTCGGGACATCCTCCACGATGCTGAATTGTTTTATGATGCCCAAGCTAAGCTCGGAGCCATTTATTCCCCGTCTTCGACAACTTTCCGCCTATTTGCCCCGACGGCAAATAGTGTCGAAGTCGTTTTGTACGATATACCAGTGGAAGATTCCAGTCCCTTCCGAGCCATCCTGATGAAGAAAATTGGCAAGGGAGTCTTTGAGTGTACAGTTCAGGGGGATACGCTAGGCAAGTTCTATCGCTACCGCTTGCAAGGTCAAAAATTTCCAGCCAATATTGAAGTGCTTGATCCTTACGCCATTAACACTGTTGGGGAGAGCAGATTTTCGCGCATTACCAATTTACTGGAAACGAATCCCATGGATTGGGAAAGATTTCGCGTGGGTCCACCATTGGACTCACCCGTTGATATGGTAATTTATGAGGTTAATGTACGCGATTTTACGATTGCCGGGAATTCAGGTGCCAATCATAAGGGCTTGTTTCTGGGTTTTACCGAGCAAGGCATCCATTTGCCTGACGCTACCGACATTCCCACCGGGCTGGACCATTTGCAGGAACTCGGCATTACCCATGTGCAATTGCTGCCTGTGCAGGACTTTAGCAAGGATGAGGACGACGGTATTTACAACTGGGGGTATATGACCATTGCTTTCAATTCCCCGGAGGGTTGGTATTCAACTAATAAACTCGACGACAGCCGTATCCGCGAATTCAAGCATCTAGTCAGTGCGCTTCATGCCCGTAACATTGGTGTCATCATGGATGTGGTCTACAACCACACCGACTATTCCTCGCCATTTCATATTATTAACGCGCCTTATTTCTATCGTTTTTATGCCGAAGGAAACTATGCCAATGGCTCTGGAGTTGGTAACGATTTTCGGACCGAGAGCCCTATGGTGCGTAAATATATCATTGACTCGTTAAAATATTGGGTTGAAGAGTATGGCGTGGATGGCTTCCGCTTCGATTTGATGGCCTTAATCGATTTTGAAACCATGCGAGAAGTTGAGGTTGAACTAAGGAAGATTAAACCAAATATCGTAATTTACGGCGAACCTTGGTCGTCTGGTCATTCGCCAATTAAGGGGCAGGCGACCGATAAGAATGCCATACGCCATACGTCTATTGGTGCATTCAATGATCATTTTCGCAATGCATTGGGCGGAAGCCCGAACGGTTCGGAATTGGGTTTCTTGCAAAATGGAACCCACCGTGAGGGGGTTGCCATTGGGCTTGAAGGCAGTTACCGGGATTGGGCTTCGCAGCCCACCCAGACGATCAATTACATGACCTGCCACGACAATCTGGTTTTATATGACAAACTTAAGTGGTTTAGTCCAAATGCCTCTGAACAAGATGTCATAACTATGATGAAACTGGGTTATCTTGTGCTATTCACGGCGCAGGGGATACCTTTTATCCATGCTGGCGAAGAGTTTGCCAGGACAAAATATGGACACGGCAATAGTTACAACGCCGGTGATGAAATCAATCGCATTGATTGGTTATTGAAAGTCAAAAATCACGATTTATTTGTTTACACCCGTGACCTGATTCGGATCAGAAAACAGCATCCGCTATTTCGATTGCGTTTGGCGGAACAGATTAAGGAACGGGTGAAAACCCATCTTCCGCCTACTGCAAAATCCTTAATTTATTTGATTGACGGGGCTGATCTTGAAAATGAAACATGGAAGGAGTCCTGTGTGTTGATTAACGGAGAGGATTCTTTGGATGTCGAATTTCTTTTGCCCCCCGGCCGGTGGCTGGTCGCTATTGATGGTAACGGGACAGCGGATAAGCCGAGGGCTGTGGAATATCGTGTCACAGTCCGTCACAAGTCGGGCATGATTTTGTATAGAGTGGAAGAACAGCCGGAAATTATAGAGATCATTGCACTAGCCATTAAGGAGGATGCAGGTGTGACTTCCGAAGATGAAATCGAACAAGGGTCAATATCCGATAAAGCGGAGATTGAAACTGGGGAAGTTTTTGAAAAGCAAGGATGAATGGCGTAAAATTTATCAAAACATATAATTTAAGATCAACAGCAAATTCACATGAAAATTTCAAACTCTCTTGTCAGTTTTAGTCATTTCTTTGTTTTGGCATTTCTTTTTTTCTTGCCTTCGCTAGGTTTTGCCCAAGAAACAATTGCCACGACACGAGTTGATTTTAAGCATCATTTTTTAATCAACGGCGGCAAGTTTTAGTTATATTATTAGTTCCTTATGACAAATAATCTTCGCTATCTCGTTGGCATCATTGCAGGGCTTCCAGTCTCGGCTTTCGCCGAAAACCTTGTAGCTTCCCAACCGCCCGACCTGATCCATCATTGGGCGGGATATTTTTCTTTGGCGGTAATCGTGGTCGCCTACGTCTCCGCCATGTTAGAAGATTTGACTATGCTGCGGAAGTCCAAGTCGATGGTCCTCGGCGGCACACTGGTCTGGTTCGCCATCCTCCTGGCCTACCGGCAACACGGCGATGTCCACCCCGCCGTGGAAGCCTTCAAATCGAATCTACAGTCTTACATGGAACTGTTGCTGTTTATCATGGCATCCATGACCTATCTGAACGCCATGGAAGACATGCATGTGTTCGATGCACTCAGGAATTGGCTGGTGGGCGCGCGCTTTGGTTATCGAAAATTGTTCTGGATAACGGGTATTCTAGTATTTTTTCTCTCCACCATAATCAATGGCCTGACTGCGGGCTTATTAATGGGTGCTGTCGTGCTGGCGGTAGGCAAGGGGAACCCCCGGTTCATTTCGCTCGCTTGCATCAACATTGTGGTCGCCACCAACGCAGGGGGGTCACTAAGCCCACTTGGGGGTATCTCGACGCTGTTCGTATGGCAGAAGGGCTTGGTGGGGTTCACCCAGTTCTTCACCTTGTTTATCCCCTGTCTCGTCAATTTCCTCGTGCCGGCCATCGCCATGAGTTTTGCCATACCCAAGGTCTGTCCGCTTCTCGAAACTCAGAACATCACTCTGCAACGGGGGGCAGTCGGGGTTGTTTTCCTGTTTGCCGTGACCATCGCCCTTGCTATTGCTTTCGACATGGTACTTCGTCTGCCGCCTGCGGCCGGTATGATGGCCGGACTGAGTTTTCTGCAACTCTACAGCTTCTATTTAAAAAGCACAGAGCCTCCCAATGGGAATGGTTTTGCCCAATCCCTGGCCTTTGAGGACGAGCCTGGCGTGGGGCGTGAAATTCTGGCCCCCTATTCTTACGATATTTTCGAGAAAGTCGGTCGGCTGGAATGGGACACGCTTTTGTTTTTTTACGGCGCGATGATGGGTATTGGCGGACTAGGCTTTATTGGCTATCTTGATGCCGTCTCTCAGTGGCTATACGGGCAACATGATCCTACCGAGGCCAATGTGCTGATCGGCTTATCCTCGGCCATGGTGGATAATGGAACGCTGATGTTCGCCGTTCTCAGCATGCATCCGGGTATATCCCAGGGTCAATGGTTGCTCCTTACCTTGACCTTGGGTGTCGGGGGCAGTCTCATGGCAATAGGATCAGCCCCCGGCATCGGCCTTTTGGGGCTGACAAAAGGGCAATATTCGTTCTTGGGCCATCTAAAATGGTTTCCGGTGATCTTGATAGGCTATTTTGCTGCCATCGGGGTCCATTTTCTTGTGAATGCCCGTTTCTTTTGAGGAAAGGAGTTCTTATGTCCAATGTCCCTCTTGATCTGACCGGCCACTGGGTGGGTTTCTCCGCTATCGCGATTTTCTGCACCGCTTATGTGTTTGCGATGCTGGAAGACACCATCATGATGCGCAAATCCAAACCCATGGTTTTTGCAGGCAGCCTGATTTGGGTGCTGATAGCTTCGATCTATGCCACAGGTGGGCTTGGCGAAGAGTCAGGGCGTGCGTTTCGCGCCATTTTGGAAGGGTATGCAGAACTTTTTCTGTTCATTCTGGTGTCAATGACCTACCTCAACGCGATGGAGCAGCGCGGGGTATTCGACAACTTGCGTATATGGCTGTTAAGCAAGGGCTTTGGTTACCGCAAATTGTTTTGGATCACTGGTATCCTATCCTTTCTGCTGTCCGCCGTGATTTCCAACTTGTCCACCGCTCTTCTGATGGGTTCTGTCGTGATGGTCATGGGCAAGAAAAATCCTAAATTTGTCTCTATCGCCTGCGTCAACATTGTAGTTGCCACCAACGCCGGTGGTTCTTTCAGTCCCTTCGGCGATATAACCACCCTATTGGTTTGGCAAAAAGGCATCGTTCCATTCACCCATTTTTTCTCTTTATTTCTTCCTTCGGTTGTCAACTTTCTCGTTCCTGCGGCCATCATGCACTTCTTCGTGCCCAAGGAATTTCCAGAGTCAGTCGGCAAACCTCAACCGTTGCAACATGGGGCTAAAGGCATCATTGCGCTGTTTGTCATGACTATAATTACTGCCGCGAGCTTCGAAAACCTACTAGACCTTCCCCCAGTCGCAGGCATGATGGCCGGCCTGACCTACCTGAGTTTTTATTTCTTTTACCTCTATAAAATCAGGGTTGAGTGGAAGCATGACCCAGTGGGGGGCAAGGCGGATGGAAAGACGGGACAGTTGGGAATGCCCAATGAATTGCCCGAGACTAAACAGCACTTCGATGTTTTCCATAGCGTGGCACGTCTGGAATGGGATACCTTGCTCTATTTTTATGGTGTCATGACCTGTGTTGGCGGCTTGAGCTTTATCGGATATTTAACGTTCGCCTCGAAGCTTCTTTATACTGACCTCAGTCCGACCAACGCCAATGTGTTGATAGGCATCATTTCCGCCTTCATCGACAACGGCACTATTATGTATACGGTATTGACCATGGCCCCCTCCATATCGGAACCACAATGGTTATTGGTGACACTGACAACCGGGGTTGGTGGTAGTATGCTGGCAATTGGCTCGGCCGCTGGCATTGGGCTTATGGGGCAAAGCAAAGGAGCCTATTCTTTCATCTCGCACCTGAAATGGACTCCGGTCATCGCGCTCGGTTACGCCAGCAGCATCTTTGTGCATTTGTTACTCAATGTGAGCTAGTTTTGCGGTAAGCGTTCACTCCCCCCTGGGAGCGCGGACGTCTCGTCCGCTGAAATAGCGGCCAAGATGGCCTCGCTCCCAGGATAAAGGCAGGGGGGGTGAACGCTTACGTTTTGCGTACTCTAATTATTTTATTTTTATGTTACCACTTATGACCTTAGCTACCGAGCATCCAAAAAACCGTTCGCCCCTCAGTCCAACACGCCACCTGTCTCCGGCATTGCGCCGGAAGGCTTATTGGCTGGGCGGCTTGAGTGTCGGGCTGCTACTACTCATCAACTTTGGCATCCTTGGCGAGGTGTTTCATCTTTTGCTTGAGGTTGCAGAGGAGGGGATGGATACTGTTTTAGAACTGACCGGACTCACTCCGCGCATGGCGCAAGGCATTACCGCCTACATTGGTTTTGTAGCGGCTGTGATATTTGTCATCCGGCTGTGGCGGAAAATGCAGATTCTGCTGCAAGCCACCAAGGAATGGTATAGCCTGTTCAAGGTAGAGGCCCATCAGACAATCAGCACCCTGCCATCGACGGTCCGCAGGGTTTGGGGGAATTTGCCATGGCACAAAAAAGCATTGCTAAGTTTGGGTGGGTTTGCAGGGCTTGCGTTTATGGTCACAGCTATCTTTTTTCTAATTTAACGGATATAGCATTTTTATCTTAGATGCGAATTTTGATCGTTCCCACGCTCCGCGCTCGCCGTTATACACAAGTCCCTTCGGACCAAAAACGCCGTCATTCCGGCAGGGATTGCCGGAATCCAGAAGCCAAGGAGGGCAAACTCGTCGCAGAGCAAGTGTTTGATTTTGGTAATTTGCAGCCCACAGTTTCACATCCCTGTGGACTGGATTCCGGCAATCCCTGCCGGAATGACGTACCCCCTACACTTGTGTATAACGGCGAGCGCTCCAGCGTGGGAATGCCTCCGAAGACTCTCCAGCGGCGGAGGTATCGAACCGCAGGAGCGGTAAAGGCTGCATTCCCGCTGGAGCGTCACTGCCATTAATAAGGGTTGCGATTAGCCAACCTCGGGAGTGCAAGGCTTGCCTTGCTTGGATTTACAGGTAGCTGGGAACCTCGCAAGGCAAGCCTTGCACTCCATTCGTGCTTAACTTAATGGCAGTGACGCGGGAGCGTGGGAACGATAAAAACGGGCTTATTCCGGCAAAATTGGGTTAATATAAGCCCAATGTGTCTAGTTGAAGGAGGCGGCGATGTGGCGGGTAGTGTGGTTCATGGCAGTGCTAATGCTGACGGCGTGTGCGACAAAATCCCCGCCAGTCGTCATTCCCCCGCCGCCCCAAATAACGGGTACAGTCCCATCCGGCAAGCCCTTCCTGCGCTTGGAGACTGGCGGTCACACTGCGCAGCTTAATCGCATCGCGGTGGATGCCGCTGGGCAATATCTCGTCACAGGTTCGCACGATAAGACGGCGCGAGTTTGGCGGGTGGCGAACGGGGCTTTGCTGCAAACCCTACGCCCGTCAATAGGCGAGGGTGACGAAGGCAAAGTGTATGCAGTGGCAATCTCGCCCGATGGCGGCGTTGTGGCGGTGGGCGGATTCACAGGTAAAAAAGGCGAACCCCTTAGTATTTACCTGTTCGACCGTGCCACCGGCCAGATGCTACGGCATATTGGCGGATTGCCTAATTCAATAGACGATCTGAGTTTTTCGAAAGATGGACGCTATTTGGCTGCGGGTTTAGAGAATGGCATCCGCGTTTACCGCACTGATGACTGGCAAGAAGTTGCCCGTGATGCCGACAATATAGATACCAGCTATTCGGTGGATTTTGATGGCACGGGCCGTTTGTTGACCACCAGTTATGATGGCTTTATTCGCTTGTATGATACCCATTTCAACAGACTCGCCAAGCAAAAAGCACTCGGCGGTGATCAGCCATACCAAGCCCGTTTCTCGCCGGATGGGACGAAAATTGCTGTGGGTTTTTACGACTCTACTACCGTCAATGTGCTATCCGGTAAAGACCTCAGTTTTATGTATACCCCCGACACCCGGTTGGCAAATCATGGCGATCTAGGTACTGTGGCTTGGTCCAGTGATGGTGATCGCTTGTATGCAGGTGGGCGTTTTGAAGATGATTTAGGGTGGCATCCGGTGTTCTGTTGGGTGGACGCAGGCCGAGGTCCAGTGAAATCCTTCCGGGTTTCGACTAATACCGTGATGGATTTGCGCCCGTTACCAGATAGTCGGTTGGTATTTGGTGCGAGCGACCCCGCTGTTGGAGTATTGAACCGCGACGGCAACAAACAATGGGAGCATCCACCTGATAATACTCTCGATCTTCGCGCAAGTAGCATCGACAAACTGCGGGTGTTTCAGGATGGCAGTCAAGTGGAGTTTGGTTTTAACACCTATCTACCTGACGGTGGCAGTCTACAGCATCAGGTATTTTTCGACCTGGCTCATCCTAGTCCACAGTTTGACACTTCGTCCACCAGCGGACTCGTTGCAGCGGATACGGAAGGCGAAGCCATAGCCAATTGGTTTGATACAGACCATCCCCAAATCCACGGTCAATCGTTGACATTGAGACACCACGAATCTTCCTACAGCCTCGCCCTATCTTGGCAATCTGTGGGCTTTTTGCTTGGAACTGAATGGAATCTACGTTATTACGAAAGCCCGGACACCATACGTTGGGCTTTACCGATTCCGGGCTTCGCTTGGGCGGTGAATCTCAGCCCGGATGGGCGTTACGCGCTGGCAGCATTCGGTGATGGCACGGTCCGCTGGTATAAAACAGCCAACGGACAAGAGGTGCTGGCTTTGTACATCCACCCGGACAGGAAACGCTGGATCGTCTGGACCCCGGAGGGCTTTTATGATGCCGCGCCGGGTGCGGAAAGCCTGATTGGTTATCATATCAACCAAGGCCCGGATCGTGAAGCTAAGTTTGTCTCTGCCGCGCAGATGGAACAGCGCTACTACCGACCGGATTTGATCGCCCGCCGCTTGTCCGCCGATGGCGACCGTTTGATTGCCGAGGCGGTGAATAGCCTAGGCGATGTGGCTAAGACCTTGGCCGATGGTTTGCCGCCGGAACTGGAATTGGTGTCTAGCCGTTTGGACGGTTTTGACTTGCTGCTGGAATTCCGCATCAAACCGCACAATGGCGGCGTGGGCCGCATCGTTTACACGGTCAACGGGGTTGAGCAAGAACCCCGTGGCGGCTTGGCGGTCGCCCCACCCGGTAGCACCTTGCCGTTGCGGGTGTCTTTGCCGGCTGGACAAACCAACACCGTGGCCTTGGCTGCGTTCAATGCCCGCAATTCCATTGCTTCGTTGCCGCTGACCGTGCCGCCACAGACGACCCCCGAGGCGACCGTCAAACCCACGTTGTATGTGCTGGCGGTGGGGGTTAGCCATTACAAAGACCCTAGCCTGAGCCTGAAATACGCCGCCGCCGATGCACAAGCCATTAGCGATTTGCTGGTCCAACAAGGCCAGCCTTTGTTTCAAGTCGCCCCGCCGAAATTGCTGATGGATGCAGATGCAAGCCTGGACCACATCAAAGCCGCGTTCAAGGAACTGTCAGGGCATGTCAAGGAGAATGACGTGTTCCTGCTATATCTGGCTGGACATGGCGCAGTGTTTGACGGGGCTTACCATTTCATCCCGCCGGAGGCGATTTACACGAATGAACAAGATTTCCGTGCCGCCAGCCTGAACACACAGGGGTTTCAAGACTTGCTGAAAACCATACGCGCCCAGAAAAGCCTGATTTTATTGGACACCTGCCATGCCGGGGCGATGAAGCTGGCATCGCTGGCTTCGGGGCTGGCGATGCGCGGGGATTTGGACGAGAAAACCGCCATCACCAAATTGCAGCGCGCCACCGGGCGGACGGTGTTAATGGCTTCCTCAGACAAAGCCATGGCCTTGGAAGGCTATCAACAGCACGGCTTTTTCACCGCCGCGTTGTTGCAAGGCTTGAATGGCGAGGCCGACACCGACAAAGACCATAGGGTGGACGGCCTGGAACTAGCGATCTTTGTCGAGAAGCGAGTGCCTATCATCAGCAAAGACCGGCAATTCCCCATCCATGAATCCAATGGCAATAATTTCCCGATACGCTATCTCCAATAGACATATCGGAAACCTTACAATGACAAAGCAACGTCGGGGGCACTTACTCTGCTTGTTCACAAGTTCCTGCTCTCATCGTTACACAAGTCAAGCCAAGCCAGAATAGCCGTCATTTCGGCAAGGATGCCGAAATCCAGGCCATGGATGGTAACTTGTAAGTTGCGCACGTGCTTGATTAAGGCAATGTACCAACCCGCAGATTTACATCCCTGTAATCTGGATTCCGGCAATCCCTGCCGGAATGACGGGGTTTCAGCACTTGTGTATAACGGTGAGAGCTGGAGCTTGGGAACCAGTACGATTAACCAAAGTAGCGCATAAAATCGGTGAGTAAAAAGAAAACCACAAAGGGAAAAGGCGGGGTTGCCTCCCACACGGCATGGTGGGATTGGCTATGGTCAAAAGCTTGGCCCTTAGTGGCAGGCGAAGGTTTGGTGGTTGCCATCATCGCCGTCATGGGCTGGGTGAATTATTCCAACCAATATCAAGTGGAACTCCATCATGGCGAAGATTTGCTTAGGCTGGGCCTATACCCAGAAGCCAAAGCGGCTTACCAAAAGGCCATCAACCTACACCCTTTGCGCCATGTGGTGTTGCTAGGCAAATTCTTTGGCGAACCCGCCGATTCCGCAGCCCAGCAAACCCCGGATTTGCTCGGCATGGACAAAGACGCGCTATGGGGTTTGAAAAAAGCCAGCGCGTTTGACTCGGCCGACCCGCGCCAAATCGAATTAGCCTTGCGGCAACTGGAAAACGACAACCCCAAGGATTTGGATAACAAAACGCTGTTGGGGAAATTCCATGCCGCGCAAGCCGTGCAAACACAATCCATGGACTTCGCACTAGCCGAACAGGATTATCAAGCGGTATTGGAACAAGACCCGCACAACGCCGAAGCCCAGTTTGGCCTAGGTTATATCCGCTGGCTGCAAGGTCGTTTGGCAGAGTCCCATACTTACTATCAACAAGCCCAAGAATCGTCGAAATACACGCCCAGCTACACCATCAATCTGGCGGGGTTGTATATCGAGCAGGTAAGCGTTCACCCCCCTGGGAGTGTGGGCGTCTCGCCCACTGAAATGGCGGCCAAGATGGCCGCACTCCCAGGAAAAAGCGGGTTGGGTAGTGAACGCATACCCGAGCAGAAAAACTACGTTGAGGCTTTGAAACTGCTGGGTAGTTTCGGTTTCAACCAAGACTATCCTATCGCCGCATTTGAAACCGCGTTGGTTTTCCGATTGCAAGGCAAGCTGAAAGAATCGCAAGAATGGTTCAATACGGCACTGATGCTAATGGATGATGAGAAAGCCAAGGCCAAACCAGACAACCAAATCCCTTGGCAATTCAAAACCAAGACCGCCTTGATTAGTTTGAGCAAACCGGATGATAAGAAGTATTATCTCTATCTATCTTTGGCGGCAAGCCAGTTTTTGGATGGCGACACCGCCAACGCGAAAAAGACCTTAGTCAAGGCGCGAGGTTTAAGCGACACCCATCCGGCGACGGTAAAGGAGTTGCTTAATGACGATCTTAGCCGCTTGGCGGAAGAACGGCCTACCCTGGCCAATAATATTAAGGTATTTAGAGCGGAGCTTCTTACAGCGTTTTTAATAACACACTGACTTTGTATGTTGTAGGAGCGGGCCATGCCCACGATTACTGATGGCCCAATCAATCGGGGGCATGGCCCGCTTCTACGCATTGTATGAGTCATTTTCTAAATACCCAATAAATATAGAAAACGCTGTAATTGAACCTAGGCAAACAACCCCCTAATGCGGCGACGAGTCGCCGCACTCCACAGGCATAAAACCTATGACGATCAAACCCCAGTATTCGTTTGACGGTGACCAGGTTTTTGTGATTGACCAATACAACGACGCCGCACCGTTTGCCAGCTTCCTGCCCGGCATTGCGGGCGTCACCGGAATTCCAGCCTGGGTGTTTTATGTAAACCGGGGGCAGGCCATCGCCAGCTTCGGGGTGCGCAACAAAGACGGGGCCATGTTGGAATTTTTCCCGGCTGACAAAGCCTACCAACTTACTGCCTCACGAGGTTTCCGAACTTTCCTAAAAATTTCCGATGGTGTCAATATCGTTACTCACGAGCCTTTCCAGCGCGGGGCAGGGCAGGGGGTGCGGCAGAGGCTTTATGTGTCGCCTCATGAAATGGGCGTGGAGGAAATCCATCCCAGCCTAGGTCTGGCAATCCGGGCCGACCTATTCACTTTGCCCGAGGCATCTTTGGCGGGTCTGGTCCGCCGGGTGACGGTGCAAAACATTTCGCAACAATCTAAAACCGTTGAGATTGTCGATGGTCTGCCGCAAGTTTTGCCCTATGGGCTTAACCAATGGTGCGTGAAGTTCATGAGCCGGACTGTTGAGGCCTACATGGTAGTTGAGGGTGTCTTGGACAACTGCCCTTATTTTCGGTTGAAAGTCTTACCCACAGACACGCCTTTGGTCGAGCCAGTGGTGGCAGGTAATTTCTTTGTCGGTTTTTTAAACGGACAGCGCAACCCCGTCCTAGTCGATGCGGAGAAGATTTTCGGCATGGCTGGCGATTTTTCCCACCCGGAAAGATTCTATGCCTCAGAGCCTTTGGATTTTGGCAAGCAAGTGTCCGGCAACCGCACTCCCTCGACTTTCCAAGCTTTAAAACTAGAACTGGGACCCGGTGAAAGCCAAGTGTTTTATGGCCTTTATGGTCATGTTTCATCTTGGTCCTTATTACAGGCGTTCTTGGCGGACATCAAAGACGGGCAGTATTTCGAGGATAAGCGCGAGGAAAACCGGCGTTTGGTGGAAGGTATAACTCGGCGGGCGTACACTGCCACGGCATACCCGCTATTCGATGCCTATGCAAAACAGTGTTACCTAGACAACGGGATGCGCGGCGGTTTTTCCATGAAAGTGCCGGGTGGCAAGCATTTGTATTTGTTTGGGCGCAAACATGGCGATTTGGAGCGAGACTACAATGACTTTTTGCTGCAAGACTCGCCATTTTCAGAAGGCAATGGCGATTTTCGAGATGTGCTGCAAAACCGTCGCATGGATCTGTTTTTTGACCCGGAACTAGATGCCAAAAACATCCATTATTTCTTCAATCTTATTCAGCCCGACGGTTATAACCCGACGGCACTCCGCAACACGCGCTTTGTCGTGGAGGCTTCCGCGTTTTCCCATTATACCGGGCGATTTGCAGGGTTAGATGCGGTGCTTTCCCGGCCCTTCAAATATGCGGAGTTGTGGCTGGTGTTGCAGGCTAACAGCAAATCCCCCCTAACCCCCTTTTTGCAAAGGGGGGGACCGGAAAATTCATTTTCGGAGTCGGTCTTAATAAATCCTGCTGAGGACATTGAAGCGGTCATCACCGATCTGTTGCAGGATGCACAAGAAATTGAGGATGTCGAGTTCGACCGGGGCTACTGGTCGGACCATTGGACTTATTTGCTGGATTTGCTGGAGGGCTATGCAGCCATTTTTCCTGACCGCATCGCTACACTGTTCCATGAAAAGTGCTATACGTTCTATGATACCGACCATTTTGTCCTGCCCCGATCTGGCAAGTACGTTGTGACCTCCAAAGGCATACGCCAATATGGTGCCGTGGAAGAGCGCAAAGAAAAGTGGGCCTTGATCGAGTCGCGATTTCATAGTAAGCACCATGCCCGTTATCAGGGAGGCAAAGGGGAAGTGGTGGTAACCACGCTGTTAGGCAAAATTCTTACGTTGGTGGTCAACAAGCTGGCATCCCTGGACCCTTATGGCGTGGGCATCGAAATGGAGGCGGACCGTCCCGGATGGTGCGACGCGATGAACGGATTGCCGGGGCTATTAGGTTCTTCGGTCAATGAAACCATTGAACTTAAACGCTTGGCGGATTTCACGCTTGGTCATTTGGGTGGCATTGAAGGCAATGCTGTTGAATTAAGCACGCTCACGAACCAAATCGTAGGGCGGCAACCCTTTGCCGCCGAGACAAACCGTGTGCCCAGTCGGCATAGGGATGCCGACCTACTCCTTAATTCAACCGCATTGGCTCTCTCCCTGCCGATTGAATTGGCAAATTTTATAGACGGTCTCGAAAACCTGTTGATCCTTAATTTGTCGGATCAAGAATTTTGGCGGGACAGCCATGATTTAAAAGAAGCCTATCGGGAACGCGTTTTCATGGGATTTCAGGGAGAGGAAGGAACCATCACGTTCGCAACGGTGCGAAATTTCCTTAAGCGCTGTTCCAATTATCTGGATATGGCAATCGCCAAAGCCAAGACAGCGGAGGGCATAATCACCTATTTTGCTTATCAAGCTGAGGAGTATAGTGAAATCGATGGTCGAGTTGACGTGACTCGCTTTCGCCAACGATCCCTGCCTTTATTCTTGGAGGGCTTCGTCCACGCCTTGCGGATTGCCAAATCGGGGGAGGCACTAAGGCTTTATCAGGCAGTGTGTGCCAGCGAACTTTTTGATGAAATATTAGGCATGTTTCGGGTCAATGTCCCGTTGGGCAAAAATGCCATGGAATTTGGGCGGATAGGCATATTCAACTATGGCTGGTTGGAAAACGGTTCGGTATTTCTGCATATGCATTATAAATTCGTGTTGGAAATGGTCCGGCAAGGGCTGATCCAAGAGTTTTACAGCCAGATGGATAAATTCCTTGTGCCGTTCCGAGACCCGGCAGAATACCGGCGCAATCCTATCGAAAATGTGAGTTTTATCGTCGGCAGCGGCTTTGCGATTGATCCGCGTGAACAGGGCCGGGGCTGTGTGGCGCGCCTGTCCGGTGCCACTGTGGAGTTTTTGCACTTATGGACTTATCTGTTTCTTGGTGCCAAGCCTTTCTTATTCGAAAATGGACGGCTGCTTTTCCGTCCCTCGCCAAATTTGTCTAAGGTATTATTTTCCACCAAAGAGAAACGCGCGATGCCTTTTGGCGAAGAAGTGGAGATTTTGCCTTGCGACTCGGCTGCTTGCTCATTGCTGGGTGGCACACTCTTGGTCTACATCAATCCTCAGCGGAGGGACACTTTTGGTGCTGAGGCAGTGTTGCCTCAGCGCTACAAGTTGCACAGAAGGGACGGGTCAATTTTGACGGTGGAAGGCACTGATTTAGAAGGTGCGACCGCCGAAGCCCTACGACTAGGGCATTTTCGGAGGGTGGATGTAATACTACAGTGTCTTTAACATCAAATTAACGTAAACTTAGGGTAGGCGTAAGCGTTCACTCCCCCGCTTTTTCCTGGGAGTTCGGTCATCTTGGCCGCCATTTCAGCGGGCGAGACGCCCGCGCTCCCAGGGGGGGTGAACGCTTACCACCATTCGGTTACCATGAGCCTCACTGATGCCGACCAATAGGCATTTTAAAAGTCCGGTTTCAATACCGACTACTTGGGGTTTGAGTAGTAGTGGAAAGGTAAGGGCAGGTGTCTTGCATTGCCGCCATTTCCAGTGACGACTATCAGTGTATGAGTGACAGGCATTAGCCGTCCACGATGGACACACGAACCCTGACTGGGTGGGCGATACCCGTGAATGACCAATCTGAAGTCCGCAAGCAGTATGTGTATTCCGCGCCGTTCACAACAGGTCAGGCGGCGACGATCCTGACACTGTCGCTTTGGCGACGGGGCGGATATGTTCTTCTCGCGCCCTCGACCTCCCCCGCCCACTTCAAAAGCAAAATGCAAACGCGGATGACACC
>Ga0209083_1000164_pt1 | contig 102870 bp, 142 predicted proteins | sample AM7aDNAmetaG_FD_184132 | JGI IMG/M metagenome (GOLD analysis project Ga0209083, IMG submission 184132) | Freshwater microbial communities from Finland to study Microbial Dark Matter (Phase II) - AM7a DNA metaG (SPAdes) (version 3) | ecosystem: Environmental > Aquatic > Freshwater > Lake ...
ATCCACGAGAATAATTAGTTTTTATCAAAAACCCATCTTTTTCTAAAATTGATTTAATTTCATCTGAAATGTTAATGTCTTTAATATAAACACTACTAAATCCCGCTTTACTTGTTTTAGTTATTGTATCATAAATTAGTTCAATTTCAGATTCTTTCTGAAAATCGGTTTTTATTTTAGAATTTTCCACATTTAACCTTGCACCTGTCGCTGATATTCGTTTGTTATTTTTTACTTCTACCCCAAAATATTCACGCTGAACTTTAGTAAATGGTGATTTTTCCTGTTCCAAAACAGTACCGTTATATTTGAAGATATTTTCGTTTGGACATTCAAAATTATCACAGAACAATTCAATATCGTTTAATTGTGTTAATTGTCTATTACAATCAGGACAAATTGGTGGTTCAATAGAAACCTTATTTTCACCGATTGGATGTTCAATTACATATTTAATTCGTCTAACTATGGCGTTGGTATTAGGAAATCCGTTTCGTTTGATATCCCAATTTTCAATTTCCCATTTTAATTCTTTTTCGACCAATTTCCAATCAATTCCACCGATATTAACATTTTTAAATTCTGATTGGTGTTTTAACCAATCAACAAATGAATCGGATGTTTGAATTACCGTCTTACTATAATATTCCGTCCAACGCCTGTTCAATTCTTTCCAATTAACTGATGTGTCCACTGGTGTATCAAACATATTTTTGATAATATATTGCTGGTCACAGTTTTTACAAGAAATATATAAATCCTTATCATTTGGTGACATCATTTCACTTAAACGGTGAGCAATAAATTTATGTTCACAAAATGTTTTCGGGTGTTTATTGTATATTTTCGATAAAATCAATTTCCACCAACTATATTTCATTAAATTGGTTGATGCCTCCGTAACTGCGTAATATGTTTTCATATCTTTTATTTTTTAATGAATATACAACATTATATTGGTTTTTCCAAATTTTGTTGTTGTTCTTTTAATTTTTGTTCTTTAATTTCTTTCTTTCGTTTAACACTTCTTTTTCCATAGAGTTTCCCTGAGAACGAAGCCATCAACATCATAATATCATTAACGAATTCTTCTTCATTTGATATGTTATTATTTTCCACACATTCAATTTCCACATCATAACTTTCAAAAAATATTTTAATCAGATTGAACTGAAATCGTGTTAAACGGTCTTTATTCTCAATTATAACCTTGTTTATTTTCTTTTTAATAACCAAGTCCACCATCTTAACGAAACCCGTTCTTGTATCAGATAAACCACTACCAACATCTTTTATGATGTGGTGAACAACATATTTTTTCTTGGCACAGTATTCAGACAATCGTTGTGATTGTCTATCCAAATCACCTTTGGTTTTTTGTTCGTGTGAACTGACACGACTGTAAGTTACAACTATGTTAGTTATTTTTTCTTCAACACCTGTTTCACCGACAAACTTGTTCACATCATCTTCACGGTAACGCCTGTGACCACCTACTGTTTTAACTGGTATGATATTGATACCTTTCTTATCCCATTCTCGTAATGTGTTTTGGGATACATTTAAAATTCGTGATGTTTGTTCAATGGTCAGTAGTTTACTCATTTGTTTGTTCAAGTATTTTTAGGATGGTTTCTTTGGAAGAATCCAAAATCTTCTGGAACTCTTCGACAGAAACATCTTCATCTACATCCAATTCAAATGGAATTGGGTAGACATCACCATTATCGAGTTCGAATTCGTGTTTATCCACACGCACGACTTTTAACGGGTTATTCTTTAAATTTTCCATAATAGTGTTTCTCTTTTTCATATATATACTTTTATTTTTGTCAAAAACCCGATTTTAGTGTTAAATTATAGTTAAATTTTGTTAAATAGTTGTAAATAATGTTAGATTTTTATTAACAGTTAATTAACCCCTATATTAAATCGTTGAAAACATTTTTCGCAACATAAATTAATTGATCCACCACCACTTGCACCTTCAATCATATTTCCACCACATGATGGGCATTTATTATCTTCGATGAAACTAATTTCCCAGTTTGTAGCTGACTCACCAACTTTACTTCTTTTTGGGGTTAGCATTTATTTTTTTCATTTTTTTCCTTCGTTCTCGTTTAACATCGACATACTCATTCGGAAAATTATCATAATCCAGAACTGGTTTATCACATGCTGTTCGCATCCATTCGAGTGTCGTTTTTAAATCAGCAATCGGATCATCAATATCATCATCCTCATAAACCCTTGGATTCATAGATTCTTCAGTACAAGAATCTGGATTATTATTATCATCATAAAAAACTTCATACAATCCAAATTCAATTATGGTTGTATCAATTAAATCTTTACCTACTCGTTTTTTAGTCTTGATTCTTTTTGCTAATACTCTGTGGTTCCAATGCATTTTTTAAATATTTTTCAACATGATAAATAACATCACTTGGTTTAACTACTTCCTTTCTTCTTCAACCTTTTCCTTTGGCATTTGTTCAAGAATTGTTTTCAATTCTTTAATCGATACTGATTTTTTCATATATCTTATTTAGTTTTAATTTTCTGTTTTGTTTAAGAATTTCTGGAAATTGATCGGGATGAATTAATCTTCTTGCCCAAGAATTCAAATGATAGTTCCATTGTTTATCTAAAATTGTATATCGATATTGAACAGATTCGGTATTATCATTTATGCCCCATGGGTCAAAAACTTCTTTAATTTTTTGATTGAAACTATCATATTGGTGTATATCACATTCTTCAATATGCTTATTAATTTGTATTTTAATATGAATTAATAAATGTTCAAAAAATTCATCATACAAAAAATAATATTCTTTTCGTAATTCAGGTGAACATAAATGATCCAATTTTAAATTGTACCACCTAAGTAATGGTTCTCTTTCCTGTGGTGTAATTTCGTATGGAATACTAATTGGCGGAAGCATCTTTCTTCAATGTTGGGAATAATTTATAAAATCTCTTCCATGCAGTCTTTCTACATTTTTTAGGGTATCTAATTCTACCACCGTTATGTAAATTACCAGTTCCAGTATTTCTATATGTTTTATTATCTTGCCGTGGTAATTTTGGCATAGTATTATAATATGAAGAATTATAAAAACTATAAATAAAGAATTCCCTCATGACATACTTTATTTTAATAACTGTTATAATATTAATAGATAATGCTTGAAATTAACAATAACTATAATTAATATTTAAGTTAAATCATTTAATACCTTATCACCCCACCACAAATGAAACTGGTAGTGATAATCTACTTTTTTCCTTTTAAACACGTAGGTAATTGCACTTAAGATAAGACAAGGGTATAATATCAGGGCTGATATACACCAACTAAAAATCCAGACTATAATAGAATATATTGTTTTCATATTCCATTATAGTCAAAATATATATTAGAGTTTTAGTTTTTAGGGGAATGAACTTAAATAGTTATTACAGATGTAATATTTCTCAATTTTAAATAACTTTGAATTCGCTCAATTTTATCGAGTTTTACAAGTTCGTTTGTGGAAACTTTGATAAGCTCCCAGTAATATGGCATACCTTTAAAATCATCAATTTTTCGAATACAAAAATCATGTTTTTCAACTTCTACCATGATCTTTAATTCCTGTAAAAGTTCACTAACCTTCTTATTTTTTTCGATTAACTGATCCAAGATATTTTCTATCATGCTACAAAGTTTTTAGTTTAGGTGACAAAGATATAAACAATATCCGAATAAAAAAAGATTGGAATTATTTTCTGTTAAATTGTGCCTGAAGTCTTTCACGAACCTCTTCAATGTTTGTACCATCATATCGTACAACATTCGGATGCTTGAAATCTTTGTTGTGTTCATGTGCTGGCATGATCACCAAACCCCTTGGTCTGTGTTTCAACCAAGCTTGAATATACTCTGGAAAATCATCAACCAGCACCCAGCCATAAACTAATCCTTTATCATTGGTGATGGTTACGCCATTAATATACTCCTTCATATTTTTATGGCACCATTCGACTTTTTCAGACCAAGCTGAAAATTTTCTGGATGGGCCTTTTGTGAGCACAACTATTTTGAATCCAACTTTCTTCAATTCCACAAGAACATCAAACCCAAGCTTAAATTTTTTCAATTTAAGCCACCAACCAACCTGTGACGTGATCATGTGTCTACGGGCTTCTAAATAGCCTCCACCCTTATAAATATCACCGCTGTTAATTGGCGGCTCATTTGGTGATGCAATTTTCTGGAGGTCTATTTCTAACTGACCATCATAATCGGCACATGTACCATCCAAATCTACTAAAGCAACTTTTTCGATTTCGGCTATTTTTTCAATCATAAGTCAAATCTATTGGAAAGTTTAAATTTATCATATTCTGTCATACATATTTTTTGAGTTAAAAATCTGATATCTGAAAGTTTGAAGCACAAAAAAGCATCGCCTTCATATGCCCCAAGCGAAATAAGAAATGACTTTATGTCTTTAAATATTACATCAGAAACATCATCAGCACAATCATCGACAAAAAGGCACATTTCATTATCGTTAACGCCATTTAAATAAAATTCAAAATTACAAATTTTTTTATATAATGTCTCATTATTAATTATTATCTTTTTTTCAAAAAAAATGAGCCTTATCCATTTAGATTCGATATGAGCATCAACATTTGGGTGAGCAACTGAAAGATAATCTTCATCGGCATCAACAAGCTGGCAAATAAAATTGAATAACGATTTTATAAAATTGTAATATAATTTTTCTGTGATTCTTTTGATTGGTTTAATATTCATATATGGTCTCTTCCATTCATCTTCAAATCTTCGCTTCTGCTCTTCTACAGACAATACAGAATTTATACTTTTGGCTGAGCTTATAGAATTTTTTATTCTATCATTTTCTTTTTTAGAATATTTTTTCATAAGTCAAATTTTTTAAAATTTCTATTTTTTTCGTATTCGAGATTACTTTCCTTAAAATGCTCACGCTTAAAATAACTTAATGCGCCTATTGATGTTCTTACATAATATGGTGCATTTGAAAACGTGGCATTGTTTCCATTTGGAAAAATTCTTAAAACTTCAGTCTGCTCAATTTTATCATCATTGAACGCTGTCGCCAATCCAACCTTTATACCATTTAATTCCTGTACGGTTTTATATTTTTTCATTTCAAAGAATTTTCAAGATACTCAATAACATGCCCTGACCATTTAATATTATTTCGCTCATAATTTAACACTTTATTCAAAAATTGCAAAAATTTCTTCTTTCGATTTGGCATTATACACTTTCTGTTTTTGTTCTATAGTAAGCGAATCAATAAAATCAACCCATTTACTTTCCAATTCGGTCAGCACTTTATAATACTCCCGTCTGTTTGATGTTCTCCGTACTTGACCTGATTCAAGAAGTGGTTTCATCCAACGTATTATATTCGTTTTACTCTTTTCATTTAATATCTGGCTAAGATCATCGAGTGTCAATACGTATTTTATGTTAATTAAATCCAACAAAAATTCAGGACTATATTTTGGTTTTCTCCACTCCTTTGGGCTACGCCTTGGTTTAAATTCCTTTTCCTTTTTTGGTTTAATTCTTTTCTCCATTTTTTTAGCATCCCTATATTTATTTACCTTATCAGTATTGTTTTTAACCCAATCACTATGGTATGAAGAATTTTTTTCCGTCCATTTTTTATGATAATTCGGATTTATAAAAAGCCTATATTTTCTTTGATACTCTTTCTGATAATCTTCCGTATTTTTCGAAGGTGGGGCAATTATAATATTTGGGGTAATATAATCATGGTAAAATCTTTCACATTTTTTATCATAAGCCCATATTTTATGCTCCGTGATAGATTCACGCAGCATTCTGGTTAACATATTTTTTGAAATTTTAAAAATTTTAACTAACTCATTATCAGATACCAATTGTTTTAACTTAATAGTGTTGATGATTTCTGATACAATGCTGATATTTTCTGATTTTAGCATAATTTTAAAGATTTAGTAATCAACGGCACAAATATATAAACAATTTATGAGAAAAAAAAATAAATTATAAAAAAAAAATTAAAAAGTAAAAAAAAAGCCAGCACGTTGCTGGCTTTTTTCAATTCACATGTAAAACACTTTCTTTACTTCTTCGCTGGTGCGGCAGTCTTTGTAGGTGTTGCCGTTTTCTCCTTATATCGCTTGTCGGGTGTACCATCCTTTTTTACAGGTGTCGCAGTGGCGGTAACAGGGGTAGTTGTTTTATTCTCCTTGTATCGCTTATCTGGTGTGCCATCATTTTTCATGGGGGTAGTGGGGGTAGCGTTTTTCGTGGGTGTAGTAGCATTAATAGCAGCATGCGAAGCGTGAGCAGCGGCAGATGAACGATTTTCATCAGCCTTTACGGGTACTTGAGTCGCATGAGCGGGGGTCGTTGCGGGTGAAGTTACAGTAGTTGCAGCGGGTGCAACAGCAGTTTTGGTTGTTTGTGTTGCCTTCATTCCATTATGGGTGTCATTTGTCTGTGCAAACGAGCCAAAGGCGAAGAACATCAGAATTCCGAATAACAATGCAATCTTTTTCATAGGTTTAAAATTTTAGTTAATAATGATTGAATAATACTTTGTTAATTGAGAGTGCAAAGATATAAATAGTTTTTGGATAAAAAAAATTAAGTTTACATAAAAATTAAACTTTCGTGTTTTAAAATTTATTCCGCTCACATTATCAAACATACCATTGGAAACTCTTTTCATAAGGTCAACCCTTTCATCAAGTTGAGCTAATAGATCAACCACATTTGGAAATTTGAATAAGTGACAACCAAACTCATTAGGATCATTAATTTTAAAATCTTCTTTATGTGTTTCCATTTTCCTTGGAATTTATTTTTTTAAGTTTCTTATTTCTTGATTTTTTATATTTTTCAAAATACTCATTAAGACCCGATGTCATATCTGGACCAGTTAAAATAAAATGAGCATCTGATAATATTTCAGTCAATGCCCTTACTTGATCATTCACCCAAAAAACCCACGAATCTTCTTCTTGATTAGTTGTACCCTTAGGTAACCTATCAATTCTTTTTAGATAATTTTCTATACTCTTTAAATATTGTATCCAGTCGGGTAGGACGTAATATTTTTTATCACCGTTTGTATACGCTTGGGATTCTTCTACAATATCTTCCAGATCATGAGAATTATACTTTTCTAATAATTTAAAATGTTCTTCTGTGATAAGAACAACTAAAGATTTCTTTGCCATATTATTACTATTTTTTTATATTATCAATAGCTTTCAAATACTGATCTTTTGATAAATATTGATCAACACTTTTATACCAATCTTCATATTTACACTCACCATTTTCTGGATATATAAAATCTATACCCCTATAAATAACTTCAATCTCATCCCCGTCTGGAACAACCCCTGCACGATATTTATAGACATAAACTTCACCGTCATAACTACAATCATCATAATTAGTTTTTATATATCTAACCCATGCGCCTTCGAAATCGGATCGGGCGTTTTTGTTAACTTTAAATCCATATTCCGCCATTGCGGTTTTTAATTTATCATTTTTTTCCATTTTTATCAATATCTTTTTTTATCAAATCCTCAATGTATTGAGATTTTGATAACTTCTTCTCCTCAATAACCTTATCCAGCAACTGATCCAGTTCCGTGTTGATCGTGAGTGAAATCGCAACTTTCTTATTTGAAATTTTTGGTCTTCCCATTTTTTTTTATTTTTATAGATATTTTTTTAAAAAAAGTTTAAAAATAGCAAAAAACGGCTTTTTTATTTTAATATATACTATTAAAAAGCTATGAAAAAGGTTAAAACTAAGAAGAAGGTTAGTATAACCATGGATCAGGATATTCTAAAGTATCTGGAAGATAACTTCGAGAATAAGTCCAAATACGTAGAATACCTCATTTATAAAGATTTGAAGGATGCTGGTGTAGTAAAAAAAGATATGATATTATGAATAAGATTATTTGGACTAAAGAAAAGTTGCAAGAAGAATGTAATAAATATGAAACTGTTGGCGAGTTAAATTCACACAATGGAAGTGCATACAATGCAGCAAGGCGATTAAATATTATTTACACATTATTTGAAAATCATCCAAATAGTGGGTTTACATACAAGCAAAAGAAAGCTGGATATTGGACAATTGAAAGATTACAAGAAGAATGCAATAAATATGAAACTGTTGGAAAATTTCAAAAAGACAGTCCTTCAGCATATAATGCAGTTCGTAAACAAAACTTATTTTCAAAATTATTTAAAAATCATAAAAATGGCGGTTATTTATTAAATAAAAAAGGTTTTTGGACAAATAAAATATTACAAATTGAATGTGATAAATATAACACAAGAAAAGAATTTAGAGATAAAAATTATCCAGCTTACATCGCAGCAAAGAAACAAAAATTACTTAACGAATTATTTAAAAATCATAAAAATAAAGGCTATAGTATAAAAAACGACTGGAAAGATAATCGTCATGTTATATACGTGTATGAAATAACAAATTTTAATAAAGCATATGTTGGTTTAACAAACAATATTCAACGAAGAGATCGAGAACATCTATTTAGGGTTGATGAGGTATTGATGAATTTCTGTAAAAAAAATAATTTATCATTACCAAATTACAAAATATTGGAGGAAAGATTATCACCAATGAAAGCCAAAGAAAGAGAGAATTATTGGTTAGAGTATTATAAAAATAATAATTGGGAAATGTTAAATGTAGCCAGAACTGGATCACTGGGTGGTAGCATTTCAAAGTGGAATAAACGAAAGTTACAAGTAGAAGCTAATAAATATAAAAATCGGAAAGATTTTAGAACTTATTGTTCTAATGGATATGATGCTGCATTGAAAAGAAAATTATTAGACGAATTATTTATAAACCATTGCAATCGAGGTTATACAAGGTTATGCATAATAAAAAAGCTATAGTTCGTTCAAAACTATAGCTTTTTCACGCTATTATTTTACATCTTCATATTCAATATCAGAAACGTCCCCAGACTCCGTTTTTAAATGGTCATCAGGTTGTTGTTGAGTCTGTGCCTGTGAGTATAATTTCGAGCTGATACGATTCCAAACCTCGTTCAATTCTTTGGAATATTTGTCCAGATCAATCAGATTCTGGGTCTTGTGAGACTCTTTCAACTTCAAAATCATAGAATTTAATTCGTTCTTATCGGTTTCAGTCAATTTATCACCAAGGTCCTTAATCTGTTTTTCGGTTTGGAAAATCAATGAATCAGCCTGATTGAGTTTATCAATCTTTTCTTTTTCCTTTCGATCATTTTCGGCATTCTGCTCGGCTTCCGCTTTCATTCTCTCAATATCATCTTTTGAAAGTGATGTGGAACCTTCAATACAAATTTTGTTCTCTTTTCCTGTAGCCTTATCTTTAGCTTTAACACTAACAATCCCATCATTAGATACCGTGAAATCAACCTCAATTTGAGGTATTCCTCGTGGTGCAGGGGGCAAATTATCCAATGTAAATTCACCTATTTTTTTGTTATCCTTTGCCATTGGTCGATTCCCTTGAAGGACTACGATTTGTACTGATGGCTGGTTATCGGATGCTGTACTAAAAACCTGTGATTTTGAAATCGGTATTGTACTGTTACCCTCTATCATGATGGTTGACACCCCACCGTATGTCTCTATCGATAAATTTAATGGGGTTACATCGAGTAGGAGTATATCTTTATTTTCACCAGAAATAACAGACCCCTGAATACACGCCCCAGTCGAAATGGCATAATCTGGGTTAAGATTTCTATTAGCTTTTTTACCATCAAAGAATTCTTCAATCTTTTCTACAAGATACGGTACCCTTGTTGTTCCACCCACCAGAATTATTTGAGATAACTCAACTTTTTTCTTTTTTCCATCCGTAAGAGCCTTTTGGCAAAGCTCCAATGTTTCTTTAACATAAAAATCGATAAGTTGATTCAATTTTGCACGGTTAATTTTTTTTACCAGATGTCTTGGAATACCATCAATAACCGTAATATATGGCAAATTTATTTCAGTTTCAACAGTTGATGAAAGTTCAATCTTAGCTTTTTCAGCAGCTTCAACCAATCTCTGGAGTGCGAATGGGTCTTTACGTAGGTCAATATTGAACTCTTTTTGAAATTCATCTGCGATCATATTGACAATTGCCTCATCAATCAAATTTCCACCTAAATCGAGTGACCCAGCCTGAGATATAGTCTCATATAATTCGTTAGATATATCAATAATTGAAATGTCGGTTGTGCACCCACCTGAGTCAATGACCATATACAAATTACCATCTTTGCTCTTATCACTAATGTTTAATGCGCTTGCGGTAGGTTCTGAGATAATTCTTTCTACTTTAAACCCAGCAATTTCAGCAGCTTGGCGAGTACTTGCCCTCTGATCGCTATTAAAATATGCAGGGACCGTAACTACACAGCGGCTGACTTCTTCACCAAGATAGTCCTCAGCAGTTCTCTTAATTTTCTGTAAAATGATAGCTGAAATTTCTTCTGGTGAATATACTTTATCGCCAATCTTAACAGCGGCTCTGCCATTATTATCAACAATCTGATAAGGTCTTTTCAGATGTTTAACTTCATCGTATGAACGACCAATCAATCTTTTAATATTGAATATTGTATTCTTTGGGTTCAGTGCAGCTTGACGCTTTGCTGGTTCTCCAACTTTCATTTCATTTGTTTTTTCATCCCATGAAACAATGGATGGGGTGTTGCTTGAGCCTTCAGAATTTGGTATTACAGTTGGTTGCCCACCTTCCATAACAGATACAACGCTCATGTAACTTCCCAAGTCAATTCCAATAATTTTATTTCCCATAATATTTAATTTTTGTTTGTTTGCTATTTATCAATTTTTATACCAAGGCACTTTATATGTCATTTTGTCCGTTTAGTTTAAAAAATTTAGTTAGTGAATCAATCATTTGCCTTGCATTCGCCATATCAAGAGGTGTGATTACCGAATCTATATCTAACGATCTAATTAATTCATCCAATTCTTCGATAAGACCATCATCAGGGATAGCTAAATTTTCAAGTTGCATTAATTTTCGTTTTCTAAGTTCTTTTTTCCTAAAGAATTTAGCATGTTCAACCAATTTCTGGCGGTGATTCATCTTTTAATTTTTTTAATTTTTCGACCCTCTTTTTTCTTAATGCTTGCTTATCTAAAACATCTACTATTTGTTTCAGAACATCACTAATATCTTTAAGTGTTATTGGATTTTTAATTTCCATTCAACTTACTTATTTTCATTTTACGAATTTCAGATTCAGTATAAAAATAATCATTGAAAAGTCTTTTACGAATTTTTGATGGAATTTCTTGATCACCAAGTTGCTTTAAAAAAACAACAGTCCCACTTCGATGTGAATTTGGATTTTCACATTCAATATTCCAATACCGCACTAAAATTGTGCTGAAACCTTCAACCTCTTGATATTTAGAACCATGAACATTATCACAACCATATGCTTGCCCACATTTAAATGTTACAATTTCAATTCCATTAGAAAATTTGTGATGAAAATCTTTCTTACAAAGAGCCGTAAACTTAGATTCTAATTGTGTTTTTTGACCAAAATATCGTGATGATTGTGCAACTACTGGCATGATTCATTTTCTTTTAATTTTTCCAATTTTTTGATTCGTTCTTCACGTTTTCTTTTCTTAACCAATATTGGAAGTAATTTGTTTACTCTATCTATGGTAGCATTTGTTTTCTTTATGGATCGTTCCAACGACCAATCCATTATTGGTAATGCTATTAACATCAGAATAATTAATATTGGAGCACCAACAAATAATAAAATATATGGAGCACCAATAACCCACCATGACCAATTTATGATACCAAATATATTTAAAAAAGATAATGGCATTGGTGCCATAAAAATTAAAAATCCTATCCATTGAAATATTTTTAATATTTTTTTTGTCATTTTGGCAGATTAGGTTATAGTATTATTTATCTTATCAAGTTTTAATTTTCTCTGGTGAACATCTATAAAATAATCGCCAAAATATTCATAAAAATCATTTTTTAGTATAGATGATTTAATTTTATTTTTTACAAATGAAAATCTCATTCCAGGAAGCACATCTATCAATTTTCGTTTACTACTATTATTATAATCAATCATATCTTCCGCATGGTAATACACATAAATAATGTCTTCGGTAACATCAAGTTTGGCTGCTCTTGTATATGTTTTACCAGCATGAAATGTTCCAAAAGAGCCTTCATATGTTTTTATACAAATATATTTAACGTTAAGTTCCAAGTTTTTTCAATTTTCTTTTTCTAAGTTCTGAATCCGAATAAAAAATATCATTATAGTCGGCCCAATCTCCTCTCCCCCTTTTTCTATCTTCTTCAACATACGGTTCTTGACCTATATCTTTAAATAAAAATGCCCTCATAAAGTTGCCCCAAAACTTTTTTCAGAAGAGCTTACTGCTAAAGCTACCGCTGTTCTTTCATCATTCCAATAATCACAAAAAGTAATAATATAACTTTTATCAACAGCAAAATCCAAAGACATTTCAGACATAATTCTACTTGAATAGTTCTTTTTACAAATTACTGTATCACCAACGTTAAACGGTAGTTTCAATTTTTTTAAGTTTTAATTTTCTAACTTCCTATCATAAACCTTCAATCTTTTTTAACTTAAGCTGCCTGACAAGTGCTTTTGTATCATTTGGGTAAGCCTTAATTGAGGCTTCTTGAACAATATCTTTAAGTGGTGGCTTGTTAATTATTTTAACATTCTCAAAACATCCCATAAATTCAGTATAAATACTGGATATTTTAGTATCTAAATATTTATAAAATATTCTTGGTGCAGGAAACCCAACAACAAAATTACCGATATCAGCAACTTTGTCATAACAAATTTTATAAATTAGAGTCATTTTAATCGTTTGACAACTATTTCCTTTATCTTCTTTATCAATAGAAAATCCCCACCCATATTCATTAATAAAGAATACTAATTTTCTACCGTCATCATTTTTAGGCGGAGAATATACAGAAAATCCAGCACACACAAAAAATTCTCTAAGGTCTTTGAATGCAATATTCCATATTCTTTGTTCATCCGATTTGCATTTTTTTTGAAATGCAATTTTATTTTTTTCTATGATCGAAAATTTTGTTGCGAAATCCCTTGGTGTATGAAATTTATATGCTGCCATTTATTTCTTGAAGTTTTTTTGTTCTTAACCACTTTTGATCTACCTTAAAATTAAAAATACAATTTATGTAATCCTGAGACAATTTCATAACATTATGAAAATGGTACTCATAATTAAGCCCACGTTTTCCAACAATCGTTAAGAAACGACATTGCTCGTCAAAAGAAAATCCATCATGCTCACCATTTTCAAAAATAATAGCAACCCCACGCTTATTACTATGGGTAAAGTCATCATATGTATCATATACGACACCTATTGCGCCAGCATCATTACCTAAGCAAGATACCAATAATTTAACTTGAGTTCCAACTATCATTTGATTCATACTTCAAAATTAATGAATATTTTTATAGGAAAAAATTTTTTTATTGAAATATTTCACTATATTTGCACAAATTACACTTCATGAATGTAAAAATAAGTTATTCCGTTGAAAATAACATAAGATATCGGGAAATTTTTTTTGAAGAAAAACCGCCAAATGAAATTGAATTGGTCAAATTTCTAAAAGAATATGAATGGAATAAGCTCAGTGTTATTAAAAATGGAGTGCTGCGAGGGCCGTTCTACACCAGATTTGAAAAGGGGCACAATGATTTTGGACCATGTTTCAAAGAAAACAACACCGAAGTTTATATGATCAACGATGAAGAGCTGACCCATGATGACTTCATGAAGTATCAAAGAAAAGAAAAATTAAACAAAATCACTAAAAATAAAAAGCCATGAAAGTAAAATTGACAAAATCCCAGATTTTTCTGACTCAAGTAATGTTGGAAGACAATATGAATGAAATGAAGAAAAATAAACGTAAGATTTCAAAACGCATTTTGAAGAAACTGGAAAAAGCCTTAGCTTAATCCGACATATGCTTGCAAATTGCATTTATTTAAAATATTCCATCCAGCATTTCTATATTTTTCAACATAATATCCTTCCAATGTAGATGCACTTTCGACTGGAATATAATCTGAAATTTGAATCCTAATAGGATTTAGGTTTGTTAGCATTATATGACTTGTAACTGAATCTGATATATCGTTATTCCTATTTTGCTCTCTTATTTTTAAATTGTATGTTATTCCAACATATACGTGATTATCAGGAAATTCGTATGAATATACACATCGATATTTTAAATTACCGCAAATTTTCATATGTTGACAAATATCATCCAGCCAATTATTATTATATGCAGAATCATATGCACTTGGAAAATTATTTAATGCAACATCCTTACATTTATCAAAGTCCCAATAATTATGAGGTTTATTAACTTCAGGCATATGTAAACAAAACTCATTTAGCCATCCATTAATACGAGACAGCTTAAATGCCCGACTGAATTTTTTACAAAATTCTACCTTACTTTGACATAATAATGCAGCATCTTTACATCGTTCTTTATTCCAATACCCTCTTTTTTTCCTCATATATTAATCCTCATCAGATACCTCAATACTCGTATATCTTTTTTTTACAGCCTGTCTTATAGTATTTTTAAAGTTTTCAAGGGTTCCACTATACCACTTTGGTGGACTGGAAAATGCCCCCATTCTTGATAAAGCGTTCCTTGCATGACTGGGTGTCCCTATTGGAAAATGATCCTTATCATCAGTTACACTCGAATGGCTCTTTGGAAAAACAAAACCTTTAACATCTGGGTCTTCTCGTTCATTTAATGTCTCAAGCTCTTCTTTTAAAACATCTTTAGCCACGCCAGTTCTCTTTGTTGGCTTATTTTCTTTGAATAAATCATTCTCTGTGAATGTTTTAAAGTCTACTAAATTATTTAATTTTTTATCAGTCGCCATTTTTATAAGGATTCTTTTTATGTATATATTATTTTGCTTCGAACAATTTTAAGTTCTTCTTAATTGTTCCGCCAGTTAAACTAACTGTTTTATCTGTACCATCTTCAAAGAATATTACAATTGAAAAACTATTGAAGTTAAATCCAAAATCTTGGAAATCCAATAGTTCGTGGTGTGCGCTTATAATAACAACATTCTTATTATGATAAACACCTCTTCGACCAACATAATATTCACTAAATTGTGTATCCTTTTTCATTTATTTGGGTATAATTTTATTGGCGACATACATCATTGAATTGAATCGAGCCTTTTCAAACATTTCTACAGTTACAACTGAAACATCATTGAAATTAACAACCTCATTTAAATTATCCTGAAGGGCTTTCTTTGCGGCTTCATTTCTCACCACCTCATTCATTTGTTCCTGTTGACGATGCATCATTATTTCATTCAACTTATCTTCTTTTTGCTGTCTACGAACTTCATTCACATTTTCGAATGGTTCATCATTAAATCTTTTCTCAATAATAAATTCGTTTAGATTATCATTTTGTGAATATTGTGTACGAGAAACTTCATTCAAATTTATATTTGGATTGTTAAAATTTGAAAGTTTTCCATAATCTGGAGTTTCTCTGATCATTTCATTTTTATTGAAACTTTGAGTGTCGTTATTTCTAAGTTGCTCATAATCATAATTTTTTACAGTTACATTTGTATCTCTGACCTGTTTAAATAGGTTTAAATAATCTTCATCTAATAACATATTAGTATCATTATTTTTTGTTATATATTAATTTTCAGCCTGTTCATTATTTTTTGTATATATTTTTTTTATTCAACAATTATTTCTATTTTTGCCATCAACATTTAAATATTAAATAAATGAGCAAAAAAACAGGTCAATTCACACCAACACAACTCAATCGTTTACCTAAGCAAGGTTATTGGTTAGACCTACGTTACCCAACACTTGGAAATCCATCTGCATATTGTATTCTAAATGGTGAATGTAAATATATTCACGGTCTTTGGGGGAGTGATTCTGGATGGTACACACTTCTTTGGTCTTGTTCCCCAACTCATAAAGATTGTGCAGACCCTAAAATGGAATACTTTGCAGCTCATTCGGATATGATGATTGCACACCCAGAGCTCGCCAATTCAGTCTATTCAGTTAAAGCACCTAACGACAAATAATATGAAAATAGCATTATACATTATAACATTCTTGGCAATGGCTTCAGTATTCGCAATGTGTGCTGGAACTTCCACTAAAAATGACCAACCAAAAACAATTCAATCTGATAACGGTCCTATTGGGCAAGAAGCCGCAGAAGCCATGGATCAAGCATTCTCGAATCTTGCTTATTATAAGGATGAAACTACTGGGGTGTGCTATGCTGCTATGTATCATCGGATAAATAGTGAATATAGCCAAATAGTAATGGTTGTTCTACCAAGTGATTATCAAATACAAACATTTAAGTATAAACGTTTCAAATCAAAAGTATGGAATTAAAAATAAAAAGTAAGTCACAACTTGAAATGCTCGGCACAAAAAGGCTTTTAGCCTACTATAAGGCTGAAAGACAGCGTTTCATTTCATTCGAACAATACACAATGTGTACTTGCGGATGCGGGATGCACAATTGGGAATTACATTCAATGAAACACAAATTCTGGAATCAGTATCAGGAAGAAAAAATCACATATAAAATGTGGAGTAAATATCTGAAGGACATTAAGGCTGTTCTTGGAACAAGGGAGCACGTCAAAAACACAGTAAAAACTAAAAAATAATCCACCATGAAAACAAAGGAAAAGCTCACAGTCCCGCTTATGACCATTAATGACATCGATATAAATAAAATCCCATGTGATTCACCAATACCAGAAATTCAAATAGGTACAATATTAGATTATTCTGGTAACTACATCAATGGATTTGAAAGAGGGGCATCAAAAGTGGCACTCATATACTGTGATGTCATTAATGTAAATGGACTCCCATCAGATGATCAAGAAGGCGCAATTTGGGCTCAACTTGAAAATGAAAAATGCATATTACTTGGGCATAATTCACCTGATGGCAAAATTCCATATAAAGATATATTAAAATTAATTGCTAATTCTGAATACTGAAAAATGAAAAATTATAATGAATATCAAATAGATGCTATAGAAAATTATAAAAATAGCATGGTTGGAAAAAATATCAATGACATTTGTTTTCAATACCATTATTCCACTTGACATTATTAAAAAATTACCACTGTCAATTTGGGATGATACTATATTAGATACACATCATGATAATGATATGAAAAAATATGAAGTTAAAACGTTAAAGAATTTTCTACTTGGTAAGCGAACACCAAAAGAAATTAAGGATTATCTTTTATCGATCTAATTACTTATCCTTATTTAAGGCTCGTTCAATTGATTTGTTGATATCCTTATCAACTATTCTGGTTCCATCTAAAGCATTCTTTTGTGCGCCAGCGTTAATTTTCTTTGCTGTCAATTCTTCTTTCAAATCTTTGAAAAATTCCTTCATACTTTTTTGTAATTTATAAAGCATTTCAATACCTTCTTTCATTTCTTTTTGAAAAAATGATACAGCTTGAAATAATGCTGGCTCAGAACTACCACCATCAATCTGTTTCATAAGGTTGATCAGCCCACGTTTTGAGCAAGATATTGAAAATTTAAGATCACCAAGTGCCAGAGCATCATTCATAATTATATTATTGATGTTCTTATTCTTCATTATTTCCTCATCTAAATATAAATTAGCAAGGCACTCCAGTGTTTCTCTTGATTCGTGACGTATTGCTTCAATATCTTTTTCATAATCATGAATTTCAGCCTTCATATCCATTGTCACATCACTATTTTGTGGAAAGAAATCTGATGGATCAAAATCAATCTCATCTGTGGTTAATTTTATTTCTTCGGTTAATTTTGAAATATTATCCTCATACAATTCCTTAAAATCCTTTTTAGTAGCTTCATCCATAATAAAAAATATTTTTATCTATATATTAATAAATTGGTTCTTTCTAATTTTTTTTCTCATAAATTGTTTGTACATTTGTCGGGAAACTAAAAACTCAAATATGAAAATGTCAGACCTACCAGAAAAGTATTTAAATGGTGAAGAAAGAATCCCTCGTGATCTTATGCGTTCTATAATTGAAACTAAAAATAAAAATTCCACAGAACATTCCGCTGGTCTATCTTTGGATGAATTAAAAAGATTTGTATCCAAATCACATTTAGATCGAATTCTCAGCAATGGCTATCAAATAAACGCTATTCCCCCATGGAGTTTTTACCTAAGGTATAAATTGATTAATATCTCACTTTAAAGTTTTTCGAACTTTACTTGGTCTAACGGGTTTCCACTTATGATACTTCTTTCTGGTGGCTTCCAAATCATCAATATAAAGATTATTTCTTAAATTGAACATCAATTTAAAAACATGCTTAACAACTTTTCGTTGTTTAGTTTGCTGAGTAGTTCTATCATCTTTACTTAAATAAAACTCATTCAGTTTATATTTCTTAACAACCTTTGAAACAAAACTTGAAATAATTTTCAAATACATCGCTTCCTCAGGTCTTTTACTATTCCAATACCGTATTTTAGTTAAGAAGTCTGGTGACAAGTCACAAATAATGTTAAATCCTTCGTCCAACCAAAGCTCATAAAGCTGCTTGTAGTATTTAAAATTGTTTTTAAGCGGTCCAGCCAAATGCTCCTTAGATATAAACTTTCTATTGTTAATAATAAAGTTGAGCATTTCCAATTCTAACGCTTGATTTTCAACATCTTTTTCAGACCTTAATGTATCAACATTTTTTAATCTGGTATTTATAGCTTCGTCAGTAAACGTACTACTATCTTCATCATTATCATTATTCCACATTGTTAATGTGTCCCAATTAGTACCAACACCAGATAAATCTATTATTACTTTATTTTTCAAAAGGTCGAGATAATCATAATTGGTAGAAAAAAATCTATTTTTATCATAAGAACCGAAAATATTTGAAATTGTTCCAATTCCTTTATGACCACCTGAAAATGTCCTCTGATCATTATAATCTGCCTTATCTTCAAATATTTTAACAAGCCCTGTCATGTAATCACCAAGATGTCGTATTTTAGATTTATTTGGAGCAACAGGATAATCATCATTTTTAACATCATCAAGCCGAACATCAAAATCTGTTACCTGAATAGTATTTCCATACTGAAGCATCACGAAATTTATTGGTTGATTGTCTATGATCCCACATCGCCTATCCTTTGTTACAAGTGATTTTATACGAATTGGATTTAGCCAAGTTCCTGGCGGAACAAATACCATGTTTCCAATTATTTGGTATCCCTTTGGGGATAATTTATACTTGAAATTATTTGGATTTGATGGGTCTTTTTTAGATGCTTCAGTACTCCTCATCGCTTTAAAATCTTTAAAGAACTCCTTTGATGAAGCATATATTTTCTTAGTTATTCTACCTCGTGAGTCCATTATAAGACCTTTTTTTAATTTACCATCTTTATCGAAAAATTGATCTCCGCCACTACTTTTAGTTCTTCCTCTACCACGATTATTAACCTGTATCATTCTTTCTTGAGCACTTATTGAAAAATCAACTTCTTCGCCACTTATCCAGTCTATATTATTTTTAGCATAAAAAACTTTGAATAATCTGTAAAATTCATATAAAGATGGTTCTTTGGCAGCATTAAAAACTTCCAATAATGTTACAATATCACCACGTTTAATCTGCTGATTAAAGCAAGATGCAAAATATAATTTCGGATTATGTGATCTTTTAATTTCACTCAAATCCATGTTTAAAATCTTAGTAACATCAATCTTATACTGCCCATAATTGGCTGAATCTATCATATCAATCCATTCAGATACTTCGGATGAAAGTGGCATACCAAGCACTTTTGCAATTCCAGTTGCAGCAGAATCGCTTTTGACTTTGATTGAATATCTTTTTTGCTTAAGTTTAGTTTCATCATCAAACACCCCATGATGATCAATATAAATATCAATATCTGGACAATCCTCAGAAAAATCAACAGCAATATTTATTAAATTCTTATCAATGTTGAAAGCCTTCCAGCTCTGCTGATAATTAATAACACCAGCTTGCTTTATAGTAAATCCATGATTTAATAAATATTTCTTCATTATAATTCCCGAACAAATTCCGTCCATATCATCATGAAAATAGATACAAACATCTTTTCCAGATTTACCTTTTTTCTTCCAAAAATTTATATCATTAGGGATTCTCGGTGCACTCATATCTACAACTTATTTTTTAAGATGTAGTATAAAAAATGCAATAAGTTTATGATTTTACATTTTTACTATTCCATATGCTGATTTGATCAGCAAGCTGATGAGCTTCAGGATCATCTATTTCTCTTAGTCTATCAATAACTGGATCACAAATGTTCCAACTGGCAGCACTCATATCATCAAATTCTTCGGTGCCTATAAATTGTTCAGCTTGATCTAATAAATAATTTAATTCTTGTTTATTAGTCCCAAACATAACTTTTCCAGATTCGGAAATAAAATCTTCGATATTTATCAAATGATTCATAATTCAGTTATCCTTTTTTAGAAAGCAACATAACAATATCACTTAAAACTTTATCTGAAAATTTAGGGTTTAATTTTTCAATAACTGAAAATTTAGCATTTCCTTTAATTTTAACTCCCTGTGAAATCCCAGATAAATTTTTAGTGGTACCATAAAATTTGAATAAACTATCCACAAATCTATTAACATCCAATTTTAATTCTTCATTAAACTTTACAATATGAATATCATTTCCTTTTTTTCTAAGAAAATAATTAGAATCAGCATATTTTGAATTTAATGCTTCATAAATATCTTTCATTTGAACATTATCAAATTTTACAATTTTACCTTCCAATACTTCAACGTTAATTGTAATTTTGAAATTTTGTGATGGCTGTAATGTTGCACTTGTGCCAACAGGTAATTCTGGTTCTGGCTGCATTAAACCAGGTTGTGCGGCTGGTTCTAACTCATCACTGAGCTGTATTTCTTCAGCATCTGGAGTAACAAGAGCGGTAGCAGTATTTGCTTTATTCGTATATGCATCGAATCTCTGTAGTGGCATAGGTTTCATTATTTTTTATTATATATTAATTATTAAAAGTCTTTTTTGAAAAAAAAAACGCACCCCTTTTTGAAGAGTGCGTTTTTTCTAAAATTTATCACTTTTTATATTTCTTGTGCTGGTACATCTGTTGCAGCAGCTTGTGCACCGCCTTGTGCTGGTGGTGGTGCTGGTGTGCCACTTTGAGCCTGAACCTGAGGAGTTGTTCCATCTTGAGCAGACGGTTGAGCTGCTGGCTGGGCTGTAGGCTGAGCCTGTACTGGCTGCGCTTGCATCTGAGTCATCTGAACCTGACCTTGTGCTGGTACACCAGTTACTATTTCTACTGCTGGTAGATTAAGCTCTGCTAAATTATCATGTACCCATTGTACAATCATTTCTGCTATACTCAGTTCACCTCTGGTTTGCCTAAGGTCTTTAGTTGTGGCATCTGTATATGCTTTACAAAATTTGGTAACTAATCCTTTGTCAACCAAAACTGGCAAAGAAACCATATATCCTTTATCAAAAGGTTCAACCAATTCATTTACTTGGGGTACCTTAGCTTTAAGTTCTTTAAAATCTTTTTGACTTAATAAGTAGTTTGACATACTCTCTCGATTATTTTTTCTTTATATATTAATTCTTAAATTCCTTTTTTTCACTATCAGTAAAAACTCAGACATTTCTATATATTAATTTTTTTATTCGAAAAATAGAACTTATATTTGCAAAAATATTATTTATATGAAAGACGTTAAAATAGCATTAAACCAGATAAATACAGTCACTGGTGATCTGGACGGAAATTACCAAAAGGTAGTTAACGGAATAACAAAATCCCTCGCTGATGGTGCTGATATCATCGTTTTTCCAGAAACCGCCATTACTGCATATTGCGTTGGTGCCTTGTGGGATAATATTGATTTTATTTTTGAACAAGAGCACAAAGTCAAAGAACTTATTAAAATAATTCCTTACAATAAGGCACTTATCATTGGGTATGTAAGTTATCATGGAAAAAAACCTGACGGTTTTCCATTACTCAAAAATTCCGTTGCTGTCATCAATCGCAATAAAATGAGGCGATATGATAAACAGCTTCTTGCAAATGCCGATCATCACGAAGATCGCAAATATTTTAAGAAAGGTAAAAAGACAAAAGTTTTCAATCTTGAATTAGAAAGCACCAGCATATGCGTTGGAATTCCAATTTGCGAAGATGCTTGGTACACCAACCACAAAAGAGATATTCCTGAAGAAATGGTTAAGCTTGGTGCCGAACTTTTGATTGTACCAAATCAATCATATTTTTACTATCATAAAAACGATTATCGTAAAACGCTTTTCGGATCAATCGCAAACCGATTCAATATTCCAGTTCTAACATTAAACTCTGTTGGTATTGGTGATATCGTAAAAAATATTATCATTTTTGATGGGAATTCCATGATATTTGATGAAAATGGAAATTATGTGCACAAAATGGATGATTTCGGTGAAGATTATTTTGTGTACGGATTATCGGATCAGCACATTGACAACCCACCTGTATCGAAAGGTAAATATTCAGAAATCATCGATGCCCTTATTTTTGAGCAGCGTGAATTCTTCAGGCTTCTTGGAATTAAAATAGCACAAGTTCATATCAGCGGTGGAGTTGACAGTGCAATAGTAGCTGCTCTTGAAGTACTTTCGATGGGTAAAGAAAATTGCAGATTTATCACCAACCCTACCAATCTCAACAGTTCAAGCTTACCAATGGCTCAAAGGGTTGCTGGTGCACTTGGAGTTCATTTATACGTTGATCAGCTCGAAGAAATTGCCAAAGTATTTAAGGAATACGACACCAAAGCATTTGGTGAATGTTCACCACAAATTCAGAAAGAAATTGAAACAGTTTCTCACGCTGTTGGTAGAACAGTTCAGGGATTAGCTGCTACTCACAGATTTCAATCTGGAATCGTTGCAACAGGAAATCATACAGAAATTGTTCTTGGGTGGGCAAATTTTCATGATATTGGATCAATTGGAGTTCATATGCCACTCGGTGATTTAACAAAATTAGAATTGTTTGAAATATCACATGAACTGAACAACCGATTTGGTTATGAAGTTATACCTTTAGAATTGATTGATGGTACAATTAAACCAGCGGCACAACTACCAGATGCCAATGAGGACCCGATTGATTATGCAATTCAAAGTGGTTTATGTGCTGAAGTTATACGTCACAGAAAAACAAAAAAACAACTTATTGATGATTTTAGAAATAAAAACCTAACCGTTGATTTTTTCCTTCCTACAGTATACGAAAACTATACAATGGATCAGTTCATTAACGAAGTCAATATAACTCTTTCAAAAAGCAGAACATCTGTTTTTAAAGCTGCACAAGGGGCACCAATCGTTATTGTTTCTCCAAGAAGTCGTGGATTCAGTAATCGTGAAACACTCATCAATATGTATAAAAATATTTAATTTATGAAACACGATGAAAATTCCATTAAAGCTGTAATAGTAGCACTGTTAGGAAACTTTGCTATTGCGGTAATAAAAGTTATAGTATCATTAATAACGTTGAGTTCAGCAATGCTTGCAGAAGCCATTCACTCTTCGGCTGACTGCTTCAATCAAATTTTTCTTCTTATTGGAAACAAACGTTCCAAAAAACAATCAACTGAAAGGCATCCATTTGGGTATGGGAAAGAATCATTCTATTGGGCGTTAAGAGTTGCAGATTTACTTTTTCTTGTTGGTGCAATATTTTCTGTATATGAGGGTATTCACAAACTTATGCATCCAGAACCATTACAGCATATTTACTGGATTTTTATTGTATTAACAATATCAATTGCAATAGAATTTAAATCATGGTCTGTAGCATATAAAGCATTTATTTTAAAAAAGAAAAAAGGCTCTGGATTTATAAAGGGGCTTGAAGATTCAACTGACACAAATCTTTTAGTTATTATTTTAGAAGATTCTGCGGCTCTAATGGGTCTTATTACAGTTTTAATTACAACTACACTTGCAATATTTTATCCAATTTTTGATGGCATTGGTAGTATTTTAGTTGGATTAATTCTCGTATATGTTTCCTATAAATTATCAGATGAAGTAAGAAAATTAATTATTGATGAAAGTATCCCAAGAGAAAAAAGGCATTTAATACGCCAAATTTTGCACGATTATGAGATAGTAGAGCATATTAATCGAGTTCGAACAGTGGTTATAGGCAACGAAAAATATTTAATTATGATTTCCGTTGACATTGATGATGATGCTGCGGGATATCACGTTGAAGATATGTTCGAAGAAATAAGACTTGATATTAAAAACCAAATTCCAGAGGTCTTTGAAATTTATGTTGATGTCAAAAAAGCAAATTCCGAAAAAAATTAAGTAAAAATTTTTTTTTCTCATACATTGTTTGTACATTTGTCGGGTAATTAAAATCCGAACATATGAAACTTAAATCCAAAGTAGTTAAATTGTGGGTAGCTAATAAAGAGCACTTATTTGAACTTGGAAGCAAACTGCGAATTACAAAGGATGATTGTTGGTCTGTTGAATTCGATGCAGAAGGAAATGCACTCGGTTATTTTTGGTGGGATAGTTCCTTATGGAAAGATGCTCCTGATACAATTAGAAAACCAAAAAATGCCCATAAGATAATATCTTCCACATTGGATATAGGTCACGGTACTTTAAGAATGACCGCACAAAAAAGAATTGAATTAGGTGTACAACCAAATTTTGACGATTTATCTGATTTCAGCTTATGGGAAAAGTCGGGTAAATTAAAAGTCTAACCTCAAAAACCTGAAAATTATGGAAAATCCAATCTTAATGACAAAGGTAGTACGGTATTGTCTTTTCAAAAAAAGGATTGACGAGCCAGAATGTACACATTACTGCACCAGAATCTGGACAGAAAGCCCCTTCGGAACCGATTCACGGATGAAAGCCACATGGTCAATTGCACATGTTGTAAATAGCCTTGGTGTACCAGCCCCAATTGGCCCCCCTATTGAAGGTGAACTTGCAGAAAAACTTGAAGCCGAATTCCAAGCATGGGTTAAAAAAGTTCAAAAAATCAAGTAATATATTGATTTGAAGAGATTTAAGACCAAAATTATTTATTATTATATAAGTAGAATTATATCTTGCATGATTTTAAGCCCCCTCGTGGGGCTTTTTTATTAAACTTTATTCGTACTTTTGCATACAATATGTGAAATATGGAAGAAGTAAGAATTACCGAACTCGAAGAAGGAAAATATTATACCTTATCACTTGATGTTAAAGAAAGATATAATTCAAGTGGTGTTAATATTATTGAAGTGAAAGTTCTAATTAAATTAGGGCATTCAATAAAACTACATTTAATAGCTAAAAATTCTGAAGTGTGGTACTCAACAAATATCAGAATTTTATTATTTGATGAAATTCCTCCAAAATATTTTAGAAAAGATAAATTAAAAAATATAGAAAAAAATTTAGAAGAATGAACGATTTGATATTACAATTAGCAACTGCACTCTTTGAAAATAAAGAATGCATAAATAAAAACATTTCATTTGTAACAAACTACAAAAAACACTTCGAACCATATTTTAATAAATCGGCTTTAAATAAAAAATGGTTTGATAAAATCAAAGAAATTTTATTTACAGAAAAAGTTGATTCTTTCAATCTTACAATAGAATTTGAATCTGGTAGACCAAAAATGCTTGATTCGAAAGACACATCGTTTTCTATAGGTTGGTATAGATGCCAATTTATTTTTCATGGTAAAACAGAAATTAATGTTGTCTTTGATAGTCTATCAGACTATTGTGGTTTGGGGCAATCAGATTTTAATCGATTTATGGGATTTAGAGAAACTGAGGATAACGGTGTTGTAGTTAAAAATATTCCAGAAACAATACAAAATCTTGTCGATCTTAAAAATATTCTAATTGAAAATGGGCATAAAACAATCGCACAATTATCAAAAATAAAAGATTCAAACAAATGACAGCAATTATTATTATATCAGCAGTTCTAATTGGTGGATATGCAATTTACTCCGTAATTGACATATTAAGAATTAGAAAAATAATTTTTAAAAAAATCTCAAAACATGAAAATTAACATCATTGTATCAGCATCACTCAATTGGGTTATAGGAGCCAATAACAAATTATTATGGCGGCTTAAATCTGACCTTAAGCGATTCAAAGAATTAACAACTGGGAAAATTGTAATCATGGGTCAAAAAACATACGAATCACTTCCCAATGGGGCATTACCAAATAGAACGAACATTGTTCTTACTGATGATGAAGATTATTCTGGTGTTGATATCATTCTGGCATTTAATATTGAAGAAGCTCTTATCAAAGCAACATATTATGCTGGTGAAGATGCTGAAATATTCATAATTGGTGGCGGGATGGTATATCGGCACTTCTTACCATTAGCAGCCACCATTTATCTGACACGAGTTCACACTTTGATCGAAGGTGATACTATCTTCCCAAACATTGATGAAATGCCTGAATGGGTACCTCAAATAGCCGAAGCAGAAACTCATCCAATAGATGAGAACAATGAATATGCATATTCATATCAAAAATATATTAAAAAATAAAAAATGAGCTACCAAGACAACGAAATAAATTATAATCATTTTCAACGTGTTAAGCAATCAATAGAAGCATTATATCTGGCATTTGTTGAAACACACAATGAATATCTAAGAGTTATTGAGGATGTTGAATGCTTTGATGATGAGAAAATAAATGAAATTCACTCAACTCTTATGGAATATGATGCTGAATTAGATAAAATGAAGGCAAGTTTATTTATGATGCAATCTAAAAACAAAACCATACGGTCCTATTTCAATCAAACCAGACTCATGAAAAAAGCAAGGCTTACCAAAATTGAGTCAAAAATGAACAAACCCGAAGATGACGATGATGGGTTACCATTTTAAAATAAATCTAAAAATGATATTAAAAATTAAAGTATCTCCATATACGACAGAAGCGGTTGAATTATTAGCTAAAAAACTTAAATGGAAAGAAGTAAGCCGTGGTGTTTGTCAAGGATTCGTTGGTCTTGGCGGATGCAAAAATGATAAGTTTATCATAGAATATGACATTCCAAGTGATGATAGTGATTTTTCTGCCAGCGTAGAATTTGAAATCATAAAAAGTGATTATTCCATTGAATATAAAGAATTATGAAGCACTACCAATGTAATATCTGCGGAGAATTTTTTAATTTATCTATAGGTACTAAAAGCTATTTGGTTAAATTAACTGCATCAATCTGTCCAAAATGCAACTCATTTGAAATCAGTTTAACACCTCACGGAATTCGCCAATTGGAAAGAATAAGTAAAATAAAAAAACTAAATGAAAAAGAACACTAAGATATTGTTATTAATTTTCATAGGGTTATCAATTGGAGCGATTGTATGCTCATTTCTTGGCGCAGCGGTAGTTGGTGCTTGGTCAGCATCAATAATGTATCTGGGGGCTTTATTTGCAGTAACACTCGCAGCGTTATATGAAAACGATGAACTATGAAAAAATGTAAAGACTTTGTAATCTTCAAAATCAGATATTATGCTGATGAAAAGAAATTCCAAAAATATACACAAGAAGACCCATTACTAAGGCAACGAATGTAAACACACCGTACAAAATATTGAAGAAAACAAATATATTTTCTGTAAGAAAAAGATTACCATGGAAAAGAGATTATTATAAAAAAAACAACTTAAATTATGATAGATAGAACACCAAAACTCGACTTTAACGATTTACTCATACCGCCAGCACCTTTAAGTGAAATTACTTCACGAAAAGAAGTTAATGTTTTTGATCAGAATGGAATGCTTCCTCTTTTCACAGCACCAATGGATACTGTAATCAGTCTTGAAAATTATAAAATTTTTGAAGACCAGAAAATTTATCCAATTTTACCAAGAACTACTCAGGTTTCAATTGATACTCATTCTGGATGGGTTGCGCTTAGTTTAAAAGCATTTGAAGAATACTTTGGTAAATTTGGTGGAAGTCAAACACCAAACTATTGGCAAAAAGGATTTGTAGGTAAGAAGTATATTCTTTGTGATATTGCAAACGGTCACATGAAAAAATTAGTTGATATCGTTAAAATAGCCAAGTCACACTACGGAGATGATCTTGTATTGATGGTTGGTAATATTGCAAATCCTAAAACATTCGGAATACTAAATGACGCTGGAGCAGATTATATTCGTGTAGGTATTGGAAATGGTGGTGGATGCTTAACAACACAAAACACTGGGATCGGGTATCCTATGGCATCACTAATTGATGAAATAAGAACCATGTTTCCATTCACTAAAGCTAAATTGGTTGCTGATGGGGGAATGAAAGATTATCCAGATATCTATAAAGCATTAGCACTTGGAGCAGATTATTGTATGGTAGGGTCAATTTTAAATAAAGCTTTGGAGTCTGCTGGGGATACCTATTTCGCAAACATTCACCATCCAGACGGAACAACAGAACCTGGGAATCAGATTGACCAGTATTCAGAAGAAGCTAAATTAGCCCTTAGAATTCATGGTACCCGCCTTTACAAAAAGTTTAGGGGGATGAGTACTAAAGAAGTACAAAAAATAATAGGGAATGGTACATTGAGAACATCTGAAGGAATCACAAAAATGCAAACTGTAGAATATTCACTTTCTGGTTGGGTTGAAAATTTTAAAGACTACTTAGCTACACACATGTCTTATGTTGGAAAGAAAACATTAAGTGATTTTATTGGTAGAGTTGACTTAATTACAATTTCTCATGAAAGTCAAATGAGGTTCAAAAAATGAACCAGCGTAAATTAGTAAGCAAACTAACAGCAGCCGCAAATCTTATAAAGATTAGTGGAACAACTTCAAAGGCTAATTGGGCAGTTGTAAAAAACCCATTAGCCATTGAAGAAGTAAAACGATTCATGGACGAACAAGATAGAAAAACCAAGAATTATATTAGGAAAACTAAGATAAATAAATTAAATTGGAAAAAATAATATCAAGTTCATACTTTTTCGTATCATTTTCCACAGTAATATCTCATCTCTATTAACTGATTTAATAAATCATTAGTATAATAGTCAGGTGATAAGCAATTACTTTTAGTTACAGGAGCTTCCACTGGATTAATTTCAATATCTTTTTGAAAAAGCCCCTTGAACAACATTAAAATTTTATATTTTGATTGGCATTCTGGGTTTGCAAGCGTTGTGACGTTATTGTAAGCCCCCCAGTTATCTATTATTTTTTCAGCCCATTTTGCCCATTCTAATGTAGTATTTCCATTCCAAAATTGGTTGGTATATCCATTTATTGTGCCTTCAGAATTTAAAAACCATTCCAAGAATGAACATTTTGTTTCATCTTCAAACCCAATAATTGAAGTCTTTATTATTTTAGTGTTATGAACTGAATTTTCACGTGCTAATTTTTTAGACATCCCGTATGGGGTATCATCAGGTTCATCTGTATCTGGATGAATAATTTTAGCACCTAAATTATCAAGCCAAATAGGTAATTTAAAATTAACTTCATTGTACATCTTTTTATCTGGCTTCTTCTGGGGGATTATACCAATAGCATTTATTATAAAATCTGCTTTACAATCAGACACGAACTTCTTAAAAGATTTGGAGGGCCATCTATGGATTGTTGTAACAACAGAATATCCTTCTTTGATAAAATATCTTAGGCACATATTTCCAAGCATACCTCGGTGCCCCAAAACTAAAATTTTAAATTTTTTGTTCATAATCCAATCTTTATTTTTAATTCTTCATAATTATTTACTACCTGAATATCAGGAAAAGCGACAATATATTTGAAATTGTGATCCTTTAATTTTTCCATAATCATCTTTGAATAGTTCCATGCAAAAATAAACACGTAATCAGCATCATATTTCATCTCATCTCTTGAAACTATTGGAATATTCATGGATGGAATAATTCGTCCATATCTTTCTGGAGATTCATCTACAATATAATCAATTTCATTGTTGGTAAGTCCAACAATATTGCAAAACATGTTTGCCCTACCAGAAGAGCCGTATCCAATTATTTTTTTATTTTTGGCTTTCAATTCAGAAATAAAACTTTTAATTGAATTTATATGATCATTAGTCATTTTTTTAAATGTGAATAACTCCTTGTAAAGAAGCTTTTCATCTTCTATTGTTTTTTTAATTTTTTTATACTCTGTAGAAATCATAAATTTTTGCCAATCTGGTTGATTTAATCTTCCATTTTTAACATAAAATCTTATTGACCCAGAATGTGTTGGAATTTCTTCAAAATCGACCAGCGTCATTTCGAATTCTTTCATAAAATTTTGAATAGCTGTAACTGAATAATAAAAAATATGTTCGTGATAAACATTGTCCCACTGCTTGAGCTCTACTAAATTTTTTAGATAATGAACTTCAAACACAAATATTCCATCCGAATCAAGAACATAGTTGATACCTCTTAAAACGCTTCTAATATCAGATATATGAGCGAATGTATTGTTTGCAATAACAACATCAAATAGACCACCCCAACCAAGGCTTTTAGCTTTCCTATAATTGAAATACCCAAGTTCAACCTCCAAACCTTTTTCTTCCGCTAAATCAACAATATTTTTGGCTGGGTCTATTCCAACAATGTTAACTTCGAGTTTTTCTAAAGGTTCCATTAGCACACCATCATTACACCCAATTTCCAAAACCGTTTTATCTCTTAATTCAAGCTTATCGTATAAATATTTAGCAACATCCTTAAAGTATCCGCTTAAACTCACTGATGATGAATATCTATAATCTTTAAATAACACATCTGGGTTAATTATTGAATCTGTTTGAACCAATCCACAATTAGGGCAAACCATCAAGTTAAGATCATATATTTTTTTATCATCTTCTCCTTTTTTTGGAAAATATCCAGCTAATGGAACTTTACCAAGTTCCAAAACATTTTGCAAATTTGAATTACAAACTGCACACTTTTTCCTTTTTTTATATGTTCTCGTTAGAAAGATCATAATTTTGGTTCTTTTTTGAAAAGATAGAAATCAGAATCAGATAAATAAAATTTAACTTCTATCTTATTTATATCACGCATTTCAAAAGTTGTTTTAGAAATATGTGGGGTTGAATTATTTAATATTTCATGTTCTCGATATTTTATATCGTTATCGTAAATATATTCAATTTTAAATTTTTCCTTGAAATCACCAGTTATTGTGAACGTCTGGGTGCTAATATTGAATTTACAATTTATATTATTTTTAACATCTGAGAAATCGAATTGTGTATACCATGGAAGTGGTCTTGTACTATCATTAACACGATTTTTTTCAATCAATGACAATCCAGGATACTGATAGGCAACTTCAGTTTTTGTGACTGCTTGCTTTTTAAATCCTTTAACCATAGTGTTTAACCACATATCGGCTGGTTCCCAAGGCATATTCATTTTAGATAAATAAAAATTTCTTGACTCTTTGGTTAATAATATACAGTGTGCCCGTACTATTTGATCAACAATATAATATTCATTCTCTTCAAATATAATCCCTCCATTTAAATATTGTTTACCATAATCTTCAACCCACCAATAATTCCCACCAAACGAAAATTGATAAATACCATTTTCAGAGCAGTACTTCAAAACTTTTTTTATTAGCATATAAAATTCCAACGGTGATGTTCGTAAAACACAATCACATTCACATAATAATAGTGCATCCAAATCTTCAGTGAAGTTATCTTCAATTGCCTTTTTAAATGATAAATATGCACCATAATGACCTTCATAATATGGTAGCCCAAGTCCATCCGTACATGGCGGAAATTCACCTTTAAATGGTATGTTTACTTGCTGAATATATTTAATACCATTAAATATTGTTAATTTTTTAATAGATTCGATAGATTTTTTTTCCCTTTCGCTTTCAACATCAGTCAAAATATGAACAAGCTTAACATTTAAATTTGAACTTGGTTCAAATTTAATCTCATTTTTAATTGCATAAATCATCCCGCTGTCGTCAGTTAGCCAAGTATCATTTTTCATTAGCACTTTAAAATTACTTTTGGTTAATTTATCCACAATTTTAGATACTTGCTTATTATCATTATCATGGAATTCAATTGCAAATTTTCTTACAATAGATAAATCCAAAGCTTCAATTATTTCATATTCGTTGCCTTCACAATCTATCTTCATGAAGTCTATTTTTGTAATATTGTTGTCCCGAATGAAATCATTCAAACCAACAACTTTACATAATCGCCTTTCAAATAACCCATCACTTGAACTTCCTTGGGTATGATCATTAATTTTAGACTGCACCCCATCATATCTAATATCAATATAAGACTCATGACTTGTTGCTCCAACCGCAACATTATATAATTGAATTTGTGGTGTAGACTGACTTCTGGAATTTGTAAAATCATATATTTCTTTTACTGGCTCAAAAGAATAACATGTTTTAGCTTTTTGATAATGTACTGACATCATAGAAAAAATTCCAACATTGGCTCCGATATCAAATACTATATCATTTGGTTCAACTTTTACATCAGCAAACGAGTATTCATTCCCAAAAAATATTTCATATAATGGAACACCCAACAGACCGAATGGTAATTTAGCATCTCTACCATAATCTTTAAATATATTCAATGTGTCTTTTTCCCTTATATCTTTGGTGCCGTTATTATAAATATCCTTCGAAAAAATCAAATTTTGATCCATATCATACACATTAAAAATTTTGTATGATACATCTACGAATTCTGTGATAAAGTACGAAACGTCTTTATTGAGTTCCATATAATTTTTATAAAATGGTAATTTACTATGTCCATCCAAAAAATGACAGTTAACTTTTTTAATTTCTTCATCACCTTCCCATTTGAAATGAACTGTATTTTCTGAAAGTTTATATAAATTTATCATATTGCAAAATAGTTATTTTTTTCTAAAATATCAATAAGTTCAGCCTTTGAAACAACAAAATCTTTGCTACTATATTCATCATTTGGAAATTCTACAGGGTGTTCAACACCAGTTTGAATTTTTTCATAATGCATATAAAAATTGTTTGTTTCTATATCATAATTAACTCGTGGCATTTCTTCCTTCGAAATCATAAGTTCATGAATTTTTTCAGATATTCTTGGTTCACCAAGTTTATATGTAAGCCCAAATTTTTCATTGTAAATATCAAATAGGTCCTTAATTCTAAAACTTTTAACAAATGGTATAACATTGTAACCATTTAACGATAATCCAAATTCAATAAGCTGCATTGCCCGTTCAATATCCAACATAAAACGTGTCATTTCATCTGAGTATAATGTAAGGGGATATTTTTTCTTTATACTATCCCATATCAAGGGTATGATACTGCCAGTTGAGTTGAATACATTACCATAAATTGCAGATGATAATTTTACTGGAAGCTTAGAAACACCAGCATTAACTATAAATAATTCCCCTGCGACAAATTTCATGGAGCCGTATAGTGTTGTGGCTGATCTGGACTTATCTGATGAAATAAAACATGCGGATTCCATTTTATTCTCCTCCGCACATCGTCTTGAATTTATAGCACCATCAATAATAACTTTAACCGCTTCTTCATAATTCTGATCAACTGCGCCAATTTGCTTTAAACTGGCTGTAAATATACCAATATCGCACCCATCTGACATACGCTTCATAAGATCAAAATTTCTAACATCACCGATCTTACAGATAATATTTGGAAATTCTTTTTTTAAGTAATAATGCTTAGCTTCATCCCTTGAAAAAACTACAATTTCATTTGAAGAATGATATCTTCTAACAAGGTTGCTTCCCAAATAACCAGCTCCGCCAGTTATAAAAATTCTTTTACCATTTAACATCAGCAGTTATTATTTTAAAGTATCTCAAATTCACTATGTGATTTAAATAAATCTATGGTGCTTTGTGATATTTTTTTCCCATCAATTTCAATATTTATTTCATATTCGTTTGACAGGAAATCACCGTAAGTTATGGCAAATTCATAAAATAAATATTCGATCCGCTTAGTACATGATGTACTACTTATAAATCCAGACTTTTTTTCTTCAATAAAAATTTCGATATTAATTGGTTCTAAAATATTAAATACAAGTAAGTAAAATTCATCAGTATCTTTTTTTACCCCAATATGGAATTTAGCTTTTTCTAAAGAAAAAGCATCAAAAGGTGAATTATTTTCCACTATTTCGCTTCCAGACGACTTAAATGTTTTATCGCCTTCGACATCCATAGTTGAATAGAAATCTGATGAATATTGTTCTGGTGTAAATTTAGAAAATAACAACATCGATTTTTCTATTTTATAATCTAAATAATTTTCGGCAAACCCCAGATTTTTGGAATATTCATTAATATCTATAGAATCAAGAAAATTACTTCTGGTACTAAATGCAGATAATACCATATTGATATTATCTTTGAAATAAAAAAGCACACCTTCAAATTTGTCATTTCTATCCAATTCTCTAATAATATTTTTAGCCAATTTTTTTGTTATAATAACATCATAGTTTAAAATTATAACATTATCGTATCCAAGTCTTTTTAAATAATCAACGCCACGTTTCCACTGCTGTAATGCAGTATATCCATAGTCATCCTTTACAATGGACATCTTAATTTTGGATTTTTCATGAATTCTCCAGAAAAATAAATGTTTTTCTGGGTACTTAAAAACTGGGTTTGATGAATCATAGATATAGTAATTAACTTGGTTTTGAATAAAATTTAATGGATAATGTGCATGAACACAAATATCAGCATCCAATGTCATTTCTTTTATATTCAAAACGCATTCTAATAATGCGGATTCTTTCTTAGGCGTATTACAATATGACGTTATTAAGAAACAATTTTTGTTCATTTATATAAATTTTTTTACTCTTCTATCATTTCGTCTCATCACAAATGTTATCCCAGTTTCATGAATTGGAAATGTCATTATATTTAATTGTGGGTAATTTAAATGAATATGATCCACGATTTTATAGGAATTTGAGCAATAAAAATCTTGAGTCAATCTATTATCTATAGGGTCTGAATCGTGAAATATTATTATTCCAAATTCATTCAATATTTTAAGCGAGTTTTCAAAATCTTTCAAAACTTGCGGAAACCGATGATCACCATCAATAAAAATTATATCATACGTTTTTTTATTCTTCGAAAAAAACTCATCACTTGTCATATTATTAAATATAATTCCATCCTTATCATCCATTTTATCTTCATAATCAACAGCTTCACACACATCAACTTCGTTTCTAATATTGTGTATGCACAATCCATTTTCTACGCCAACTTCCAAATAAGTTTTACAATTTGTTAATTTAACAATCCACTTTATTAAATTGGAGTAGTGATCTTTCGTTGGTAAGTCAGATAAAAAATCGATATCATAAACTTTTGAATATCCGTATTTGTCCATATTTAATTTTTATTTTTTAATAAATCATGCTCAATTGCAGATAGGCAAAATGTGTTTATTGTATCTTGTTCTATAAGCTCACCATTGATATATAATTTGAATTCATGGTCCTGTTTGATAAAAACCCCGTTAACATATTCACCAATATATTTTTTGTAAATATCATCCATAGTTAACCCAGTATCTACAAATATTGGATCAGTATCGATAATAAGTTTTTCTTTAAAAACTTCTCCATCCAGACATAGCTTTAAATGAATAGGTTTTTGAATATTATAAAAGAAAATTTCAAATATATTTGTATATTTTTTTTCATTATTCTCCCATAAAATACGTTCACCAGCATGAAAATAGTAGCCATTTCTTTCATATCTTTCAAATTCATGCGGCTGATGCCTTATTTTAGAATCAACAAAATCGTTAAGGTATAAATTATTACCATAAAATTTATTGAATATGTATTTTTCAGCATACCAATATTCATTCATTGATATATAATCTTCAACACTCATACTTTCAATAATTGGCAAATACTTTTTCATGTTATATGACATCAAAGTTGCACTGGTTTCATCTTCTTTCAATAAAAAAAACACTCCATCATAAATTTCACTTTGCTTGATCTTTAGTAAAAGCTCATCTGACACAATGGTGTCATAATTTACAACGTGAATAATATCATATCCCAGATCATATAAATATAATGATCCATTTCGTATTTGGTATATTACAGTGGAGCCATAATCATGTTTAAGCACATTTAGCTGATGTGTGAGGAACTTTCTCCACATAATGATACTTCGGGTGCCTAAAGGTATTATAGGGTTCGTAATGTCATATAAGTAATGATTTACTTTACTTTGAATTTCAGCATCCAATGGATAATGCGCATGGATACAAATATCAATATTGTATTTTTTTAAGCTATCAATTGTTGATATTAAAATATCCATTTTTTCCTGTGTATCACAATATGATGTAATTAAAAAACATTCTTTCATACGTATATTATTTTTGCATTTTGAATACCTTTAACAACAATATCATTTAGAATTTCAATATTATTAATTTTGATGGAAGCCTCATTTTTTTCATATAATGATACGAAATTATCATATGTTAAATGAGTTTCAAATGATTCAAAATTCATATTACCTACGACATCCCCCTGAATAAGATTGGATGCTACACCACCCTTCTTAAAGCATGTGATTGACTCATCACCGATATTTATTTCAATGCTGATATTTTCTGATATATTATAAATCAAAATTTCAAATAGCCCAAACGGTAGGTTCTGTACCATACGCTGACCAATAAATATCCTAAATGCATCGAACTTCAGTATATAAAATAAGTTTAATGATATTTTTTGATATAAATCAAATCCTTCTATTAAATTATTTGTTGCATCCATCACACTTTCTGATGTAATTTTAACGATATTATACTGCTCATTTGAAATGAGTTGATCCAAGAATTCTTCCATAACCCAATCACTTCGCATACTTAAGTAATTTTCTAAATTAATTTTGTCAAAAAATTCAAGTATATTATTTGGTTTAACTGAAAAAAAATATGGAACTAATCCATTCTTATAATAAAAAACACCATTATTATCGATTAAATATCTTGAATTCTCTTTAAAAAAGTTATCAGTAAACCCAGCATCATAATTAACAAAATGAACAGTATCATACATTTTGCTTAAAAATAATGATCCCCGCTTAAATTGATGTAGTACGGCAAGACCATAATCATCATTTTCAACCGACAATGTTCTATGAATAGTTGCTTTATAGATATAAACTTTTCTATTAACTATAGCATTATCTGAGTCATAAATATAATATTCTACACTTTTTTGTATTGAAGATGGTAAAGGAAAAGTTGCATATATGCAAATGTCAATATTGTGTTTTTTTAAATTTTCAACTGTTTCGCATAATACATTAAGTTTATCCTGAGTGTCACAATATGACGCAATTAAGAAACATTCTTTCATAATAACTTATAATCAAAAATAATAATTAAGTTTTTTAATATATACATAAAATTAAATATTTAAATGTCATTATTAAGACAGAGTTCTTCAGATCAAATGAATCGTATTGTGAATCAAATTCACAAAGAGATAGGTGGAGATATTGGTGAGGTTACCGCTGGAGTTGGGTCCAATTCAGCTAATTTTATAGCTATTAAAAATCCAATTAACAGAAAAATTGACACATATGATAAATTTACTAAACGGGATAATAGATTACAAACCAGAGCATTTGTTTCAAAACATGTTAATAAACCTATAGTTAAAAAAATGTTGGATGGGAGTCAAAAAATAAAACCAAAAGGAAATGCAAATGAGGGATCGAGATATATTTTGGATTTAGATACAAAAGATGTTAAATTAGCTGGAAACTCAGAATATCCAGTTGGAACAAAAATAAAATTTAAAGATGAAGGTCGAGAATTAACTGGAACATTAACTCACCCATTTGGATTTTGCCAAGGAGATGTCGGTGTTATTCTTGATGAAACTGGAATTTTTCAAGATGATAGATGTTGCTTAAGAAATCACGAATATACTGTTATTGATCCTGAAATGTTAAATGATGTTGACAAATTCAAGAAAAATAGAACATTTAAAAGATTTGATTTATAAAAATTATATATACTAAAAAACATAATCCATAAAAAATGGCAAAAGATAAATTAAACAACGTACTTTCCTTTACAGATCACCAAGCAAATTGGTCGCCAGTAAAAGCTAAGAAAACCAAAAGAACCGAAACAGGTTTAGATATTATAAATGAATATGCTGATAGCATGATGGAATGCCCAGATTGCGGTGCCGAAATTCAATATAACGAATTTGATACAGAAATTGAATGTGGAGAATGTGGAAGAATATTTCAATTTGATGATAATGGGCAGGAACACCCAGATATGGGTAATATTGGTATCAAATCATTTATACGTCAATCGCAAGAAGCCGAAGAATCTGGTATCATAGAAGCAAAAGAAGAAAAAGAAACCAAAGAAAAAGAAGAAAAGGGTGGAATTTTCAGTAAAGAAAAAGAACTTAAATCAAATCCACTTTTCGGATACGCTGCTGTCAGGGATATGGAAATAAAAAAAATTGGTGAATTTGGAAGCAATCCATTCAATCTTAAAAATACAGATACCCCAAAAGAACGCCCAAGCTTGAATGCTGGTCAATTTATTGAAACCGAAAAAGTAAGCGGAAATATAAATAGAATTGATGGCAGTAAAGTTTATATTGAATCTTTTGATGATCCTTTAAAAATTGTTGAAGTAGACCTTAAAGATGCTGTGAAAGATATCAAGGATAAAGATGGATACTTACCAATTTGTAAAATTGAAGATTGGTGGGAACTGAACAAAAAGAAATAATTCTCTCTCAAATAATGAAAAACGTGGGATAATCTTAAGATTCCCCACGTTTTAATTCATTATCTAATTCACTATAGTTTTTATCAATTATAATAATATAATTATAGCCTAATAATTTACATTGTTTTTCTTTTAATATATTCATTTTTAAATATTTATTATACCAATATGAGGATTTTATTTCCACAATTAAATTTAAATTTGGTATATAAAAATCAGAATGATACATTTTAATTTCGCTATCCAATAAATATTTAAGTGATTTCCCATTTTTTATGGTAATTTTATCATAATATTTTATTAAAAAATCCAATTCATATGACCCCTGATATAATAATTCAGTATTGTTGAATGTCTTTCTCCTCAATGAAGTAATTTGGGATTTTTTCATTATCTCATAATTCTTCATTGGATTATCAACACCATACTTATCAATAAATATTTCCTTAATTCTATCTTTTAATAAATCAGAATGCAATGTGCACTTACTACCCCACTTATTTAAATTGTATATTTCAGTTTTATTTTTCACATTTTCATTTTTAGGTGCCGAAATAAAACCATATTTTTTTAAATTGGTTTTATTTGTTTTGTTCCTTACATCTTCCACTTGTTGTGGATTTTCAACATTATATTTTTTAATACAAGTTGATTTTGATTTATTTCTATTGTTATAATTTTTATTATTATATTTAGCCTGTTTTGATTCTTTGGATAACTCCTTTATTTCATTCAATTGAAATCCATTTTCAACTCCATATCTTTTCAACATAGTATTTTTATAACTTATCCTACTACATTTATTACAAGTATATTTGCCATCATCTTTACAACTCAAATAATAATCCTGAATTCTTAATAATTTTTCGGTGCCACAATTATCGCATTTAATTAAAATTCTAATTTGGCTGTTTTTAGGCAAGTCTTCAACTTTAATGATGTTTTTTTCTTTAGTGTTAATATTATAACCTAATTCTCTATATCTTTTTATTGATATTCCTTTAATAAAAATATTTACTTCACTTGTCAGAATCATTTTTATTTTTATTTTTATATTCAGATATCAATTTTTCTATAAATTTAGATTTATTTAAACTTAAATCATTAAGATATTTTACCAGTTCTGTTTTTAATGAAATAGATATTTTTGTTTTATTCTTCATACGTTATATATTAAATATAAAAGTAGTATTTTGCTACTTTTTCATACCGTTTTATAAAATTTCTAAATTTTTAAGTTCATTTTTTAATTTTTCTAATTCCTCATGTTTTTCCATCATAATTTTTTTCCATTTTTTGCGATCATTATAAATTTCACCCATTACACAGGTGACCACACCAACCTCATGTTTGAATACTGATCCATTGAGAGTTATAATATCATCATCATTAATCATAAGTTGGTGACCGTTAAAAATTGAATATTCCTTATCTTTAACTTTTTGACCTTTATATGAATCTGCGGATATATTAAACTGCCGCATCGTTGTTGGATAAAGTGACGCAAAGTCATAGCAACATGTCCAACGTGCCATTCCTTTCACAGGTTCTTTTACCCAGCCACCCTTTACAGATTTATTTTCTGTATCTCCAAGATCATCATGCTCATCACGAACCAATACAACATTCTTTTGATCTCTTAATTTCTCCCTCAGGATTCCTTCAGTAAGAGCAAGGGTTGATAACGAATCTTTCACTTTAATCTTACCAAGAACAGCCATCCCATACATAATATCAACATATTTCATTTTCTTATGAATCTGCTGAACAAGGGCGGAGTCAATCGCATTATAAAAAACGAATTTCTTATAATCTTCACGATACAATCTTTTCAGGTCACCTTCATAGTTAACCTTTTTGCAATCCTTACCAAGAATCTTTTCTGATGCAAAATCCAAACTGGTACTTTCCTTAACTTTTACTGATGTGTCCCATTTAGAAAACAATTCCATATAATCAACGATAATACGATGCGATGGAATTTCTGCATAAGAATTTTGAATACCACCTTTATATTGCATTGGTTCTATCAATTTCTTTGTAAAAGATGCAACAGATGGGTCAAGCCCAATATTTCTTGCCCTATTAACAAGGAACACCCAGTCATATTCCAAAAAATTCCAGCCAGTAATAACAGCCATTTTTGGCACAAGAACATTAAAATAATTATGCATCATATCATATTCAGTTTTAAACTGAACATATGTAAAATTATAATTTGTTTCGAATTTTTTAAAATGTAAGTTAATATCGCTTTTAATTGAATCGACTTGGTTTGAATTTAACGGCAAAGTGCCAATAACCATTATATTGTTTTTGTTTACAACAGAAATTGTTTGAATTTTACTTTCTGCTGATCTTGGGTCTGGTCTTTTATCCAAAATTTCATTTTCGATATCACAAAACCAAATATCTGGTTCAGAATAATCATAAATTTCTTTACGTTCTTCCTCTGGTAAATTATCAATAAAATCGTAGATTGAATACTTATTTGGATACTTGGTATAAATTTCTTTTACGCTGCGACCATCCCATGTTACAAACCGACCACTTTTTTCTGGATCATCATCCCCAGTTAATATAAATTTTGCTGGTCTTGACCAATTTTTATACTTTAATTTTATTTTACCATCACCGTTTATGTAACTAATTATCAGATTATTACTACGAAATTCATGATCAACGAGCATATAGATTTATTATTTTATTCTTATATATAAATACAAGAACAAAGTTTAAAACATTTTTAGCCAAAACAGACCTAACCTGAATAATATATACAATAAAAAACATAGCTTAAATGGTTGAAAAAATTGATCTCCTTGGGAAAGTGGCTAAATTCCCAAAAAATACTAAGGCAAGCAAAGCATATAACTTTCTTGAAAATGTAAAAGTTTCAAAAAAGAAATTATGGTATATACTTATCGAAAAGGATGAGAATGAGCTTCAATGCATTAAATACAACAATAAAATGGGGGTCAATTTAACGCTATTTATTGAGCAACTTAAGGATTATTATAAAAAAGATAAAAGTATATCTGAATATATTAAGCAATTGAATATTGAAGGAAATGATAAATTTTCCATCATTAAAAATATTCCAGATGTTGAGGTAAAACCAGGTAAAAAAATGATAACATTTTTAACCGAAAACCTTATCCAGCTTCTTTATAAGTAATTACGTTATTTCTACAAGAATACCATTTACAAAATGATATGTGCTTCCACCAACTGTAAATTGCCTTGTCACACCAGCCTTTTCGGTTGTTCCAGACATCGTTATAAAACCAGAATCACTATATACACTTTTACCTGATGCCATTTTAATGTCACTATTTTTATCGAAAAATGTGTTATTTGAATAGGTTATTGCCGATGATGATTTAACATCTGTATAATATGTAGATGCTGAAAGGGTTATTCCAGATGAATATGTTACTGCCGATAAAACTTTAGCATCAGTGTAATATGTAGTGGCTGATAGTGAATATGTGACAGCCGATGTTGTAGCCGACAATACGACTATTTCAGTCTCAGTTTTTGTATACGTTGCACCAGTATAATAAAAAGATGGAAAAGATTTTAAATCAGTTCCACCAGTACCAAATGATTGATCTGAGCCATTTGTACCTCTCATTTTAATTCCAGTAACAAGCCCACCAGCAAGACTAAGCTGAACACTACCATTAGCTAAATTGTAGAGGTTTTGAACTGTCAATCCAGGTTCTACTCCACCAGTAAACCCATATGAAGAATATCCATTTGAAAATGTTTGACCAGATACGACCATTGAATAACGACCTGACGGAAGAGCCCCTTCAGGATCATCAGTATTAATCCAATTTACATACAAAGCGGCAGCCGCACCAGCGGTACCATGTAAAAATGATTTACCAATTACATTAAAATCTCCATCATAAGCCGATGTTGAAACTATTTTTCCAATATATACATTTCCACCATTAGCACTTTGAATATTTCCGCTTCCAATATCATTCCAATATGTTGCCCCAGTTGTCCCCGACATGGCAGTTCCACCACTGGTTAAACTCATCCAAGTTATCCCATTATATCCAAAGAAATCTTTAGATGTGCTATTGTATTGTATTGATCCCTCAGTGTTTCCATCTGCGGAACCAATAGTTATAGCACCAGCAACTCTGAATTTTTCCGTACTTGTGCTTGATGTTCCAACTCCAACTTTACCACTATCATAATAAATATCACTTCCTATTTTTTTCCAATCGCTGGTTGGGCCTGTTCCACCACTGGAAACATAAATAATATTTCTAAGTTGATCCATAACCCATAATCCACCTGAGTCGTATCCAATATATACGTGACCATCTTCTGGTGGATATGGTAAAGAAGCGTTCTCTATAATGGCAATTTTTTGGAAACTCATGTATCGTAGATTATTTTGTAAACTATATATAAAAATTTACATTAAATAATTCAGATGTTTCCAATTTTTTTATCTATCTGTTCAATTTTTAACTGGCGTTCTCTCTTAATTTTATACCCAAGCGGTATAAATTCCTCAATTAAAGAATATCTATCACACAAAATTTCATTTTTTGTAACATAATTCTCATTATAATCATTAGTTCCAAAACAATCTGTTCTTAATGATATAATTTCATCCCAAATTTCTGATGTTGCTATACGATATTCTTGCCAAACATTTTCGGCAACTTTTATATGAATAATTGCCCTTGAGAAAATAATAGGCGCACCACCCTCTACAGAAATGCTAAGATTTCCATCCTTTCCACTTTTTAACCACCTTAAAACAATATTACTCAACTTCTTTTTAAATGCTGGTGTACATATATACGAACCTAAATGTGGATGCGTGTAATATGATGATTCTTTCATTGAAACAAACTTACCATTTAAATAAATATTAGCCATTTTTATTTTATTTTTAATTCAATATCTAAAATTTTATTGAATTTTAGAAATGTTATAATTATTTTGTCCGTTAAAGCATGTAAAACATCACCAGGTGATGTCCAAATAGAATATTCCTTCGCAAATGTCACATCAGTTAAACATTGATATATTTTATATGGATTGTTACCATCTTTAATTTGAACGTGTAGTTCTGGGCTTCTATCTTCACCACTGTAATTAAAGGTTATTTTATTTTTTTCAATTTCATATGTTATATTAAATAATTCAGGAGTTATGCTAACATCATCTTTGGTATATTTATCAAAATCAAATGAAATTATTGGCTCAGCAACCAAGCTACCTTTGATAATTTGTTCAACAACCATATTAGGTGAAATATTTTTAGTGCATTCAAAATGTCGTTCAGTATCTCTATACTCTGGGCACCAATCCCACGTTCCACGATCAAACTCATGTGAATTAAAACACCCATTGCATACATTAAAATTATGAACATTTATATTTCCAGTTTTAAATTCACAAATTGGATCACTGAAGCCAGAAATCATTAAAACTTTCTTACCCAATGCCCAAGCAAGCCAACTCAGCCCAGAACCAATTCCAATAAAAAACTCACAATGAGAAAGCTCATTAATCCTATGCTCGATTGGGAAATTACCAGTTCTATTAATAATATTTTTTAATTTTGTTGCTTGCTTACTAATAGCAACTACTTTATATCCCTGAACATTTAGCCAGTCTACTAAAATTTGCCACCCAATATTCGAATCTTTGTATGGATAATGCCAATGTTTAGCATTAGCAGTTGAAAATTGGGCAATGCATACGTATTTTTCTTTGATTGGTCTGGTGCCAATTGGTGCGTTAACTTTAGGGATAATTTCATTATATGGTAATCCTAAAATATCAGACGCTGTTTTTTGCAATGGTATTCTTTTATAATCATTTGGATTTTTTACTTTACTCCAAGGCTGAAACCATCCAATAATATATCTTGCATAAATCCCAGTCAAATTATCATCTGGCTCAACAAAATTTATATTTGGATATTTTTTAATAAACCACTTATTCCAAAATGTGCTACAATACATTTCGCAATCATGAATTTTTCTAAACTCTTCAACATATGGAAACCAAGCTAACGTATCACCAATAGATTTACTATCAAGCTGGACAAAAACTCGTTTACCTTTTAAATTAAAATCATGAGATTCGATAAGATTTCCGCCTCGCATAACATTTACTTGCCATTCTCTATAATAAACAATATTTGTTTTTGCATGAAGAACTACAGAAGAATCAACAGTTTCGAGGGTTGTTTTATAATTGTTTATCGGGTTCTGTTTATCAATAAATTCTACATCAAAATTTATTCTTTTATTTGCGGTTACTTCAAATTTAGCCCCGTCAACAAAACTAATATTATAATTATATTTTTCAGGTAAAATACTATCATATTCACTATACATTAAATCTTTGAATTTGTCAGAATCATCATTTTCATTTTTTCCTTTTAATCTGAAAGAAAATTTATCTATAATAGTTTTGACATCAGTATCAATATCGCCAGTAAGATATGTTACTATTGAATCATATGAGTCTCCATATGTATCCAATTTTTTCAAAAACACTGGGATATTATATGAAAGTGCTTCTCTTACCGCCAATGGATTAAGTTCTAACGTGCTTGGATGTATTAACATATCTGATGCTTGATAGAAAATATCTACATCAGAACGCTCCCCCCACACAAAGCAATTTTCAGGTTTATCGGTTAATAACGGTTCCCAATAATCTTTAAAATTAGTAGCTTGATTTCCTATAAAGTGAAAATTTACTTTATAATCTATCATTTTTTTAGCAATTTCAAAAACATATCCTTGGTTTTTAAATTCATTGAAAAGCCCAACATTTAAAATATGTAAATATTCAGGATCAAATTCGAGTTTATCGATTGATTGACTTTTATTTATTTCTGGTGATGTAATTGGATATTCTGCCAAAGTTGACGGAATATTAAATTTGGAATATTGCTTCATACTATGCTGAGAAACAAACATAAATTTATCAGGAAAAAACTTTTTATCATCAACGTTAAAGGTTGATGTATGAGTACATTCGATAATTTTATATGGTCTGTCTGGACGATAAAGCCATTCAGCATGCTCTTGACGCATAAACATTTCTGGAATTTCTTCCATGTGAATTACATCGGGTGATATTTTTTCAATATATTCTGAAAAATGATCACGAAGTTCTTCTGTTTCATGCCGCCCAAGGGTAATAAAATGATCACCAAGCAATTCAATTAGCTTATCACGTTGAACAACATATTTCCATGCTAATTGTTTATATTCAATAACATATACATCATGAATATCTTTTAATAATTCAACCCGTTTTAATACAACTTGAGGCATGCCTCCCGTAGACATATGACCAGCCAAAAACAATATTTTCATCTACTATATTTTTTTTACTCATATAGATGAAAATATTATAAATGTTTGAATCAGATTACAATAAATAACAAATATTGTGTAATACTATTTCCGCATTTATCTGCAACATAAAACTTAACACAATAATAGCCAGCGACTGTAATATTGCCAACTTCACCTGATATATTAGCTACTAAAACACTTAAGCTATCTTTCGTTATACTTAAATCAACGGCATCTGTAACGGAGTCAATAATATTAAGAATAATATCAGCATGTGTTATTGAAGATAAACTAAAACCTGATAAACTTAAAGTAAATCCACTGGTTATAGTTATACCTGAAGTTATCCCAGTGATACCAGAATATGTAGTAGTATTTCCAGTCATTGCAGTTAATACTCCAGCATAATATGCTATTACAGGAGGTGCATCATCAACATAAATTGTTGAAATTACATTTGTTGTTAAATTTCCAGCAATATCGCTCACACTTAATGTCAATCGATACATTCCCTCTTCTGTAATTTCAGTTAATTCTGGAATACTGCCAAATTTTTGTAGAGTAAGAGTAATGGCTGATATTGGAATATTACCATCCCAAATATCAGTAACCCCACTTACAAAATAATCATTCAATTGTGATAATGTCCACCCAGTTATTGAATCGTGAATTAAATGCAAATATGCTGTAGATGGTGCGGTTATTCCTGTATATGGAGCATTATAATGGATAACAGGCGGTGTTGTATCGGTTCCACCAGATTGTACACAATTGGTATAAACATAATCCTGATCTAAATATCTATGATCAATATCAGCCCACACAAACATCATTCTTGCATAAACCTGATTTTTATCAAATTCACTTAAAAAAGTAAGTGTATACATTTTTGTGGTGGTATAAATTAGTATTTTTTTAGGATTTAGTTCTTCTGGAATAAATGATGATATTGAATTAAATGGAATATATGCCACAGGGTCTGAATTTGAATTCAAAACTTTGAATTGAGTTGATCCACAACCATTTTTGTCAGTTACAACATTATTCCAATATAAATTTGAAAATGTAGTTCCAGTATTAATTGTTACTGGCTCAATGACTTCAATATCAGCCTGAAGAATATCCAAAACAACATCATAGTCAAGGTTATTATTAAGATAAATCTGAGGTAATTTGCTTCCAGACGATCCAGTTAATATCATCAATTTCCCAATTGGTCTTATGGTAAGTGGGTCATCTTCAAAATAATATTCAATGTTATATGAATCTTTTTCATATCTATAGTATGGGTCATTAACAGTATCGTATGTAACTTTTATCATTAAAAATGTAGATGTCTGTCCTACAAATCCACATATTAATGGCTGATCCATAAGACCACTCTTAAGCACCATTCTGCCTCTATACTGAGCATCATATGTAATAGCCAAATCTTCTAAACTAAGTTTAGCTGTAACGTTAGGTCCTTCCGTTGCGATAAATGTACAATTCCAGTTCTTTATACACTTCTCAGTGGGTTGTAAAAGGTCATTTGGAACAATCTTAGTCATGGAAAAATATTTTTCTTTATATATAAAATTACCAAGCTGATTTTTTATATATATCTTCAATGAAAGAAATGAAGTATATTTTAACAATGAAAACATTTGAAGGAAAAAAACGATATTCATTTAAAGAGTATCAATTTCAAATTTTGGATTATGTTTTATTTTACAATAAAGACACTAATTATTTAGGGCTGGTTAAGGTTGAGAATATGTCAAGCTCTGAGATTTCATTTGAAGATATTATACCTAAAAAATCAGACCCATCATTTAATTTTATAACATACGACATTAAACAAGAGGTACTTGCAGATGTTTTAGGAATATTTGATAATGAAGAAGAAGCAATTAAAGCATATCATCAAAAAATGGCTGAAAATAGATTTGATTTGTAAAAAAAATAAATAACATGCAATATATTTTAAATAAAAGATTTGATGGAACATTCACGATGAACTGGGTTGGAACAGAAATATCAACTGCACAGAGAGATATAAAAACTTTTTTATCCGACCCAACACTTGGAATAAAGTCGATCACTAAATTCAATGATACTATTCGTGGAGCAACAACAGGCGGTACATCTCAGCACTATTTTGAAAGGTTATTTTCTTACAACAATGCCCGTAGTGGAGAAACTTGGATTGAAAATATTCCAATTTCTGCAATTACAATGGCTGTGTGTGATTTAAATAATTTTCAAATTGTACTAACATATTACAGAATTGATACCGATGTAAAAACACCAACTCTTTCTATTTCTGATATTGTAATCGAAGGCACATATGATATTGAAACTTCAACTGGAAATGTTGAAATTCCTTCAGGAAATACGTTTATTATTATCACGCCTGTTGATATTTATAAAATATTCAAAATTACAGATTTCGAAATATATGGAATAAACACTGATCAGCTTAATATTAAATATAGAATAACTCAAGATGGTGGTAGGCATTACACCGAATGGGAGCCATTAACAATGGAGAACTTATCGACTATAAGAATTAATCCGCTCAGGTTTGCTCAGATGGAGTATTTGGTACAGAAAAAAGCTGGGTATGCTGGGTATGCAAAAATATATGACATTATTTTAGTTGGCGATTTTCAGAATATAAATTCAAATTATCTGAAATTAAACAGATATGGGATAAAAGAAAATTGTGCTCATCCAACAAACGGTGGTACAAGCGGAACAAGTGGAACTGCTGGAAGCGGGGTTGATGTTTGTTTTTCAGGGATGACAGTAAAAGGATGCACAACAGATCAAAATTATAATATGGATTGGAGCACTCAATTTTTAAGCTGTTATTTAAATTCCAATCCTTACAGTTTAACATCGAGTAACGCTGGGTCAATTGGAACCGTAAGTTCATCAATTGCTGCCGCTGGGCAATGGAAGCCATATGACTTTGAAAAAATTATAAGTTGGTACAATTTACAAGCAATGCAAGTGAGTGATATGTTTGGATGGGATGTCGATTATCTGCTTAATGATCCAGATGGTAATGGTCAAGATATGACCCTACATGAAAATCAACTTTTTAATATTGTGGATAGGCAAAAAGTTAAAATTATTGTAGATCAAAATCAATTCCCAGACAATCAAGTTCAAATTAATATTTACACACTTGATATGTTTGATACTTTTGAAGTTTTGATAATGAAGGATGAATTTAAAAAGGCATTTGGAATTGAAAAAAGACCAGCACAAAAAGATATTCTTAGCTTCTGTGTTACAAATAGGTTATATAGGGTTAAGCATGCTCAAATTTTTAAAGATATCATGTATGTTGGATTCTATTATAAGGTAGTATTAGAAAAATATGAAAAACTTGCCAACGAAGATGTTGTGTCATCAGCAGCTCAGTCATTATTGACGGCATTAACTACAAATACAACACTTGACGAATTATTCAAATTTGAAAATAGAGAAGATATGGGTAAAACAATTAAAAAGCAATTTAAGCCATTAACTCATGATCCATATCGTTCAGAAGTTAATCCGAAGGTTTCTATCGTAACAAAAGATATCATTAACAATGGATTAGTTATTGCAAAGAGTTACTATGATTTCAATGCACTATCAGCATCAACAAGTGCAGTCACATATTCTATTTATGATCCAGAAATGTTGGTTAGTGATAATAGGGCATTTTCATTTTGGGTTAACTTCAACAATAAATATGATGAAAATAAAACCATAGACGAAAATGTATTTAACTCATATAATATTCCACTTAATTCATACTATGAATTTTTAAATAATTACGATGAAATTAATAAAAGTGGTTATAAAATTTGGTACAGTAATAAAATGTTTGGTGTTTTATTAAATGATAAAACATATTTTGTTACTTGCAACGCATTAACAACAAACCTATGGTATGGTGTATTAATTAACATTAATAATAGGCAAAGAACTGTTGATTTAAGTGTGTATAAAAGAGATTGTGAATACTATATTAAATTTTTTAACAAATCATACAATAGTGTATCTGTTGAATCATCAAATTTAACTGGAATAACATTTTATACAAGCACTGGGTATAAGCCTGTAAAAAACACCGATATATTGAAAAATATAGTAAACACATCTTTGCGTCAGCTTTACAGTCAAGAATACGATAATGTAGGACCAATAAGTTTCATGGTTGATCAAACTATTACAGTAAATGCCTCCAATATTAAACTTACAAATATTAGAATTTTTGATGCTATTGTTCCAGATGAAGAAAAGACTAATATTCTATGCCAAAATATCATTCATGATGGTAATCATTTAATTCTTGGGGATAATGCTAACAGACAACTTTATACCACAAATATACAGACTAAAAGATGGGAATAATAAAAATGTTCGAAGATTATACAGAGACTCAATGGACTTCAGAAATGAAACTAAAGTTTGATAATGCAAAATATATTGCTATAACTAAATATGAAGATTATGATGAACTAAATATAATAAAATTATACCAAGCTATTGTTGGAAATGCAAAAACTTTAATTCCAGCCAATACAAATACATTTAACCAAACTTTGTCAAATCGTAGATTGCAAACTCAGAAAGATGATACATTTAATATTCTAATTTTTAAAGAGTCTATTGAATATATTTTAAATACGAAGATTATATCATTTACCCAATTATATAAAAGTAATGATGATACAAGCCATGATACATCATCTGTATTAATTATAAAGACTTATATAATAAATGGACAACTTTATTTAGATGCTAAATATGATCCAACTAAAAATAGCTTTGGTTGGAAAATTCCAGTCGATATGAATATTCCAATAAAAATATGGAAAAAAGGAAAAGAAATAACTAAATGGGTAGCCAGTAGATTTGATCTTTAATGATAAAGAAATCATCGCCCCTTGGGGCGAGCGTGCGGGTTAACCCGCTTTTTTTATTTCATTAAAGATATAAATAAAATGTCCCACTTTTATTACCCTTCACCCAATCAACTTTATATTTAACTGGGCAAGCATCACCAGAAATAGGTTGATTATTGATATCGTAGCCATATGTTATTGTTGCACTTTTTTGATCTGATGGAATATTATATTTTCTAATTCCTTGGCATGGGTTCCAGTCGCAGATTTGACGAAAGACTACACTTTGCAAAATCTGGGTATAAAAATTCTCTCCGTTTCTGTTTTGACCCCAAGTGACTAAATTATCGTAACCGTCAGCACTTCCAAAACCATCAACAGTCATAATCAATGTATGTTGATTAAAATCACCTGTGAAAGTTCTTAGTCTTCTTATATTCCAATTTTTGGTTGTATTATTTTCAAATGTTATTTCAACATTTCCTTCGATTTTATGAACAACAGATGTTATACTTCCACCAAGTTGAGAGATAAGCCCACCAGTAACATTTTTTAAAGATTTTTTTCCATTTATAATTATCCATTTACCATTTGAGACCTTTGTCACTTTAAAGTTAATATGTTTAACTATAATTGTTGCGTCAGCTTCAACCCAATTGGTACCAACTTTTTTATCAATCTCAATTTGTCCATTTCTCAATTTCGTTCCAGCGCAGTTTAATCCATTATATGTGATGTAATAATGATTTGTATCATTGAATACTTTTACTGAATCCAATGTTGCATTACAAGGTAAAATTTCTGTACTTTTTAATGTACCAATCATTTCACTGGCATCATTCATACTCTCATCAATAGCATTATCAACTTTGAGATCATCTGAGGTTAATTGTTGTAGAGATGTAGTATCAATGATAACGGGGCTTTCTTTTTCTTTTTGGCAACCTAACATAAAAAATGCCACTAATCCAATAACAATAAGCAGTTTTTTCATAAATATCTTTTTTTTTATATATAATACACCTTATATTATATTTACCCTTATAAAAAAAGCGGGGCAACCCGCTTTTTTTATTTCGAGCTGTGTGTAAAGGGTTTCTAAATTTGCCATACGATTTTTTAATTATTTTTTGAAAAAGCCTTTCGGCTTCTGTTGTAGTATATATGGCACTTTTTATAAAAAGTTTAAGTTATTTTGTTATTAATTGCAGTTTTCGCAATTTTTTTATTCTGGAGAGCCTTACTATCTCAAAGTATTCATTAAATGCTGGTTCCGTACTTTGAACTTTAAATCCCATTCCGCTGACTTGATATTGATATTTTAAAATGAACTATACATATGTTATGACTTGGAAATTTTATGGTTAGAATATCTTCTATCCGTCTGGGGCGGAGAAGTTCATTTATTCACCGATCAAATTTTTGATGTCCTTACTCTGAAAATATTTAACCTTTTTATCTTTAACTTTAAATTCGAAAATTTGAAAATCTTTTATTGCCATTTCAATTTCATCAATAAATTTATTGAGGGCTTTAATTGATTTTTCATATGTTAAATCAGCTTGCCAATAATCAGGAAATCTTTTTCTGAAACTTATTAATTCATTTTCAATTATTTTTACACTAATAAAAACATTTTTTTCGAAAATATTTGATTTAATCTTTAATATTTCAATCATATGAGTACTGAAACGATGCACTAAATTGTCAGTTTCAATAACTTTAAGTAAGCCCATAACATATCCAAGTTCTTCAGAAATCGACACTGGCTTATTATCTTTGACGATTCCTTGGATTTCACTTTCATTCTTATCTCTTAACGAGAATTTTTTATAGTCAAGCCATAATCCTCTTCGAATTATGTCATCAGGTGTGAGAGTAATAATCATATGTGGAGAGTTGTTTTTTTATCTTATTACAAATATTCAAAAAAGTTTTATTTATATATAGAAAAAAGATTGGACCTAATGAAAAATAAAATCTTAATAGTAGATGATGATACTGAAAGTTGTATATTACAGCAAGCAGTAACACAACGAATGGGGTTCTACACTCAATTAGCAGTGAATGGCATTGAAGCTATAAATGTCATAAAAGAGGATCAGCCAGATATGGTTTTATTAGACATTTTTATGCCACAAATGGATGGGTTTGAAACTGCCAAATTAATACATGATAAATTCAATATTCCTATTATAATAATTACCGCTGGAGGAAATCAATCGATCAATAAAATTAAAGAAATGCAACTTGGGATAATACATTTTGTTCAAAAACCAATTAACCCGACACTTTTACAGCATGAAATTGTAAAATGTGTGAATGAAATAAACAAAGCAAAATAAATAAACTATAATGTTAAAAGATTATTCTCAATACTTAATGGAAAATATAAAAACTCCAACGCTTAAGGTTCCAACAGATCAGGAAGTAGAAGAAGCAGAAAAAATATTGGCAGATGATGTCAATCCTGACTGGGATGCTAAAAATGGGTATTTTATTATTGATGTATCTGGTAAATATCACGTATACTATACATTATGGAGATATAAACCATCGATGGCAAATCAATATATCAGTTCAATGGTTTTTATAACAAATTTAAGTACCGATTTTTTGACAGCGGTAAATAAATCCAAAAAAATATGCGGGAGAACTCCTATAATAATCGATAAAATTGGATCACATCAAGGATTATTCAAAGCTCAAAAATCACAAATCTTAACTTTCGGAAAATATCGTGGAAGCACAATGGGTGAAGTTTTTGCAACAGACCCAAAGTATTTAGTATTTATGGCAAATAAATACGAGGGTGGGAATGCTGAAAGAATGGCATTATTTCAATTTTACAAATCTCTTTATTTTGAAAATGTAACTAAAGAAAATCGTGAAAAAGGAGTATCACAATATGTTGGTAATGTTGGTGACGAAATTGAAAAAGAATTCACACTATATAAAATGGAAAAGGTAGCTGGATTCAATGCTGGTGACCCACCTTCAAATTTACTGAAATTGAGGGATGATGATAAAAATCAATACACCATTTATTACAATAAAGAAATATCACCTGATACAAAAATTGGTGATAAAATAGTGATAAAGGCAAAAATTAAAAGCCATTATGAAACTCTTGGGCTTAAATATACCAGACTCTATTATCCAAAAAATTTTGTAAATAAATCGCTTAATAAAAGAAATGCAATAAATAGATTCGATTTGTAGTATAATTTAAATGAAATAGTATAATTATGGGTAGACCAAAAATTTCAAGTAAGAAAGTTGCAATTTCTTTAACTATCAACACCGAATTGGATCAGTTGCTGGATAAGATTGTTGAGGAAAAGAAGCTATCAAAATCACAATATATTGAGGCTTTGATAAAAAAAGATATTCATAAACATTAGTAAAATAAGTTATTACTGGATTAGGTTACTATAATAATGAACGCCCTTGATCTTAAAATCGAAAATAAATTCATCTGGTAAAGATGAGGACATTATTCTTACTTCATTGTTTTTAATTATACATTTCATTTTCACATTTATTTCATTCCCCCAAAAATCAAAATTAAATGCTGCATCTTGTACAAATTCATTTTCCCAAATAATTGATGACTCTTCTTTTCTTGCCAGTAATGTTAAATAGCGTGTTCCATATTGAAACAATTTCTTTTTTCTGTGAATTTCAAATGTATCACCGACATTCAAAGATTTTATATCAGCTATTCGATCTTCGGTGATCATATACCCTTGATATTCTAAATGCTTATATGATAATATATTCCTCTTGGGGTGATCTGTATGTATAATCTTGTAACAAAGATAATCTTTATTCTTCGCCCAGTGCTGCTCTTGATTTATCGTACTAATAAATCGCACCACTTCTGATAGCGTATCTTTATTATTAATATATATTTTTTCAATATTAACGGAATTGCTTTGATGTTCTATAATAGTCCACAACCTGATAATTTTAGAATGGTTATAGGTAATGAAATATTTGTCACAGAACAAGATATTATATTTCACATCCAAGATAAATTCTGGAAACATCTTTCTCAATTCGCTCAATTTAACTTTATTATAATACTCCCAGACTTGACCCGTACTTAATTTATCAGGATTTATGACGAAAAGGTTCATTATAATAATGGAATTCTTAAAGAAAAAGATAAAATTAGGCAACAGGAGATTACCAATTTTTTAAAATGTATATTTATAAGAATAAAAGACTCATAAGGCAATTTTTCTTTCATCAAAATCGAATTTCTGTTTCTTATAGATTTCATCTCTTCGGGATTCATAATGAGATATTAATATTGTCTTTATGCCTGGATAAAAAACATCGACTAAATCAAATACAACGAGCTTGGCTTTTTCGGAATGTATACGCATTCCACGTCCCACCGACTGCATCACAACACGGAAACTTTTATAACTATCGCAGAATACAATATTTGTGATAGCACGAATAGATACACCAGTACTCAATGTTCCATATGAGGCAACAAGTATTTTTGGGTTTCCACTTGTATCTTCCATCATTTTTTTTATATACTCTCTTTTCTCATTCTTAATGCTCCCATCAATAAAATAAATATCTTTACCAACGCAATTATCTCTCAAAAAATCATATAGGTCGGTGCCATATTCAATTGTATGAAATAATAAGAGAGAATTTTGCGTGAATTTATCTACTAACACTTTAATAAACTTTTTTCTTTTTGCAGAATTGTGGATATATTCACGTTCCAAATGGAACGCTTTGGCCCCGTCAAATTTTCTTATTTTTGCAACTCCATTAGCAAATTCTCTATTGTTATGTTGCAACATTATTGCTTTTATTTTGATGTTAGTTATTAGTCCTTTATCCATCAAACTACGGGCACTAATATTGACTAAAATTGGGCCCATCAAAGATTCTATGGTGAGAATTTCAGACGTAGTTGTGTCAGGAAAAGTTCCGCTCATCCCAAATCGCATTTTTGCTGTCCCAAACGTGCGGCTTAAAATTGATATTAAAGATTGTGCTTTTGCAAGATGGCTTTCGTCACAACAAACAACATCAAACTTAGAAAAAAAATCACGCTGTTTTTTTTCCAAACTTTGATAAGTTCCAATGAAAATATTTGCTTCTTGTTCACCATGGTATTTTCGTGGATTATCCGACATTATTTCTTCAATTTTTATTTCCATAGGATTTTTATTTTCATTTTTAAATCCATAATTATAATCCATTATATCATTATAAAATTGAGTTACAAGATTTATATTTGGAACAATCAATAGAAATTTTGCCTGAGGATTAATAAATTTCAAATAATAAAAAAGCAATGAACCATATATTAATGACTTACCCCCTGCCGTAGCAACTTGCAAAAGACCGTAATGATATTTTAAAATTTGATAAATACCATCAATCTGATGATCGTGCGGGGTAAATGGACTTAAACCGTCTTGTGTTTTATGATCTTTGAAAAAATCTTTAACAAAAGCATCAATTGTTTCTCTTGTTATACTTAGATCAATAGGAAACTGCTCTTGGTTTTGAATAATAAATGGATATCCATATTGCCTACAACACTTGTAGACTTCGTTCCATAAGCCAAAATCCATAAAACCATCTTTGAAATAGTCTATATCACCATTCCATAGACCTAATTTAAATCTTGGACTAAAACGGTAATTTTTTACTTTTCTTGTTAAGAACAATTTAAGCTGGTTTAGTTCAGCCTTTGTGCTTTCAACTAATATTATTTTAGAATTATCTGCATTAAGTTTTAATTTCATTAATTTGCCTTAATTTTCTTTTTCGTTGATTGCCTAATCTATTTTTATAATAAATATATTCAAAGCCGAATCTCTTATATAGTCCTAAAATTCCATTTTGTTCTTCACCACATTTACTACAATATTTATGCTTGATAAGCCCGTCCCAGTCATCATTAAACGTTAATAATAGAATATGCTTATGTGAAAATGGCGAAGATGGGAATCCATTTATTTCATCTAACATCCAATTCAATGTGATTTGCTCAATAAACCGCCATCTATGATATACACATTTATGCCACATCTTATTTATATCCACCAATTATGTTATACAGATCACCCTTGGTTTTAACACCGTAATAGATAGCGTCCAGATTTTTTGAAGTTTCTCTTAAAAATTGCACATGAGTATCAAATAGATCAATTAAAAATTGATGATCAGCAAGATCAGCTTCAATTAATTTCATTTTTTCGCCACCATTTGTCTTTGGAGTATATTCTGTAGCATAAAATTCCCACTGCAATTTCCAATTTTTTTTCATTGGTTGGCTATACTTGTATATTCGAACTGCATATTCGTGGATTTCATCTGTAATATTTTGACGCTGACTTATAGATTCTGCTTGGACATCAAGTATATTTTTAACATCTTGATCTTTTAACTGTGTTGCTAAATGCTGAACTATTCCATTCCACTGAGTTTGTGAAGTTTTGATATCTGTTATTATTTTTAAAAATTTTGCTTCCCGCTGTTTTATCTGCTCAGGGGTTAGTTTTATTTCTGCCATTTTATTAAATTATTTTTTATTTTTATATGCTTTAAATGCCATTAAGTTTTAAACTTTAGAAAATACTATATCAAAGTAATAATCAAATGCGTACAATGACGATGATTTACTTTGGTTATACTGAACCGTTAAAGTTTGAAAATTATAAATGTCTAAATTTACTAAACTAAAATCTGTAACCAGATATTCATCACTATATACATCAACATCAAATTCTGGATTATATTGAAGAATAATGTTCTTTTTTATTGACTGATCAATTTTTATATCTTTATACTTAACATAAAATTTCATACTATCAAATTTATATCTGCCGATAATATTATTTTTTATATATTCATATGTGGCGTTATTGATATTTCCGCTATATACATCAGTATAATTTATAGATTTAAATAACCTACTTTCTTTGAATTTAAAAAATAGATAATCTTGAAGAATACTCTTAGCATTAATTTTAATTTGCCAACGTGTATTATTTTGCAAATTATTAGTTGTTTGATTCAACAGTGATATGCTTTGATTATTAGCCTTTAAATCTGTTAAATTTTCAGAATATTCAAGCTCCCATTCGTCAGGTATTGTATCTTTATCAAAATATTGGTATCCGATATTACTACCACTTGAAACACAACTAAAATTGATGGTATCCGCATTAATAGTAATAACATTTTCAACATATGCTGCTTTTCCACCAAAAAAAGTTCTCAGCTCTTTCATATTCATAGTTCCAGAGATAGGTGTTATGATAAACTTTTTTAGCATTAACGTACTTTTCATATTTGATTAGTTTTTTATGCTGAAGCATTCCCAAATGGAATACTTGGTTGTGTAACAACTACAAAGTTTGTTGCAAAACTTTTCGTGTTTACTATCTGATCTGGATTAGTCAAAACGTAAAATTCTCTATCCCAAGAAGAATTAAATATAAATCTTGAAGAATATTGATATCCATATTCGTCAACCCTTGGATATATTGACATATCCTGATCAGTATTTTTCAATTTCAAAGGAACAATCTTCGGGTTAACCTTCGAAAATATCATTTCTTCAATAACCCCAAATCCTTGAAGTGAAGTATCAAATTTATAATTACTACCCCAGCCATTAATAGTGGTTTGCGTCTTACCACTGTTCACGCTATTAAATATATATGAGCACCCAAATAAAGGAATATCCTTAAAAATTGGCTCGTATGAACCATTATATCTGAACACTACATTATTAGAAGTTATCTTATTGGAAGCATAAATAGTATTAATATTTGAAACCTTTTGATTTGGATATATCGCCCTTGCTAATGGTTCTGTAATATTAGATTTTTTCTTAGTTTGGTCATCGTAATATGTCTTATATTTATCATAAATATTTGTTACTGGACCCTTAATTGGTACAGTAATATAAGATGATCGTTTAGTTTCAAGTGAAATAGGGTCTACTATAGAAAGCATGTAAGGTGGAATATTCTTTGTCCACCCACTCAATGTTGACATTGAATTATTTGGATTGTAGACATTAATATTTCCAGTCGATCCAGAATTTCCATCGGCATCAATATAATAAAACGTAATACCAGAATCAAATTCAGTAATATTATTTAAATCCCCAAAAGCTGTAGTAAAATTAGCTGCGGTAAATTTACTTGGGTCAAACTGCGGTGATGTTGCACTTAATGACTCACCATATACAGTTTTAGCGGTGTATAATCCAGTTTTTTCATTAAATATTGGCACATTGTTTAAATTAACAAATCCACTTTTAATCGGAATTGTCGCATTAACAATGATTAATAAATTTTTAAATTTTTCATTTAAAAAAACATGAATTGCATCAACGGTATTATCAATTACAGTATTACCAGATAGCCCATTTTCAACAATTCCTCCACCATCAATTAAATATACATCATTTAATATTATAGCGAATTTGTAACCGTTAAATGTTTTACTATTATCATAAATATAGTCAGTAATAGCACCAGTATCATTCCTTACTATATCAGATAAATAACCAGCGTTAAAATTTAATCCTTTGAAGATTGTTGTAGATTGAGAATATTGATCACCACAATTAAAAACGGAATATTTTGATGTGGGCTTTAAATAATCAACATAATCTAATCTGTAATACATTTTATTCTTAAAGAAGTATTCAAAATAGTCTACATTTGAATTTAAATATAATCCCAAATTAAACTTACTGCTTAATTTGTTCATTAAATCAGTTTCTATATTTGTTGATTGATTAAAATACCTAACTGTAACCCCAGTTGAGCCTATTGTTGTGTTACCAGAAAAGAAATTTCCTATTCTATAGAAGTAATCCAAATTCTTTTCAGCTTCATCTGGAAGATTTAAAATAGTGTTAGCTGTTCTATTGAAAATATCACCAACTTTAATTGAGTTGTTCATTTTATATGGGTAGTCACATTGGCACAATGACCCAACCGCACCCCATTTAACATATGACTGATTTTTACGCCATATATCAGACAATTCACTATTATTATTTAAAACTTCAAATAGCTCATCATCCCCAATATATTCAGAGGCGGCATTCATAATTTGATATTGCCCGTCTTCCCCTCTTGCATGAATCATAAATTCTCTACCAATCGATTCATTCATATAATCAGTTGCATATATTTTGTGTTCATTTGTAAGATGATATGTATCTTTTTCATAGTCAAAATCAGCAAAATGGGTATTAACAATATCCATATCAAAATCTTTAACATCTGTTAATTTTAATCTATACACTGGGTATGTAATTGGGGTTTGCTTGTAAGTTGAAACATTTTTAACAATCCTTGTTCCACTATCTTTTCCACCTTTCCAATACTCTAAATATGTTGGAAATGAATTTATACCATAATCACTTTGAATAAAATAATCGGTACCTCTTTTCTTTAATATGTGATATATACCATCAATATTAATTAAATATAAATCAGCATACATTGAATGTGTAACAGCATCGTTAGGATTTGAACTATAATAATCATCTATAACATCATACGGATCAATTTGAAATTTTGATGTCATACCAGATACAAAATTTGTATATCCAGACGGATTGTTTATGGCACGGCAACGATAATTGAATCCGTGCTCATAGTTAATGATACAGCTATTATCATAAATTTTACTAAAATCAATATCTTTCATATCACGATCACTTATTATCTTATAAAGATATTTATCGTCTTGCTGTACTTTTACGACCTCATAAAATTTACCTTCATACTGAATCCAATATGTTATATTATCTTTGAACCCATCTACAAATGGAGATTCGATCATTTCTGTTGTTCCAGAACAAAAAATATTATTTATCAATCCTATATCTGGCTTAAGTGATGGGGTCATATAAGACGTTAAATTAGTAACAAATTCTAACTTGTCAATGTAAAATCCATAATATCTATTCATCGAATAGTTCCTAACAAGCTCTGGTGTTGATGGAACATCATTAAATAAAAATTTCATATTTAATATGTTTGGATAAATCATATTATTTTCTTTATATCCGTCAACGATCATTTTTTCAAGTCTAAAATGCGGCTGTTCATAAAATAGTGCGTCCTGTAAATATTTTTCCTTAACAACATAAGAACCGCTGGTATAATCAATCCCAGACCATCTTGAAAAATTAAATCTTTTAAAATCCAATTCGAATGAATGAAGTGGGAATCTGGTATTATTAGTGAAATTTTTAGATAGAAAATATCCAAGATCGGATTGATATCTCATATCAAAAAAATTAACGCATTTCCACTTATCAACAATTTGATCATTAAAATTATCTTTATTGAGCTCCGATATTACAAATTCATTGTTAATCATTTCATATGGAGTTGGCTCATCCACTCGTAGAACAATAAACCCCTCAGGAAGAGTATCCTTCCTAATAAACAACGGTGCAAAATATTCATAATCTTCGTTAAACCACTTATCTTCAACAGCTTTTGCACCACTCCAATACATATCATCAAACTGTTTATCATATGAACTTTGAACGATTTTATTGTCATTATCATATTTTACATCAAATGCTAAATCTGATGGTAATCCTTTATAGAATCTAACCAATTGATCTTCATATAAAGAATTTTTGCTTATTTGAAAATGCTTATACTTTTCATCACTAAGCTGCTTATTGGTGTCAAATGTTTCTAAGTATAATTTATAATCAGAACTAACAACTAATTTCAAATTAGTAGTTAATCTTGGGTTTGTTTTGAGTAGCTGAAAACTTCTATTTATCATGCACCTAACGCCCCTCCTTGAGCAATTGTTCCACCACCAGTACGAACTATGTATGTGTAATTTCTATAAATTTTAAATACTAATTCGAATTCAAACGGACGTGATGAGTTTTCAATTTCCGCAAAAATTTTCAATCGCCTTGTAACAAATGATGAGGTGGTTGTATTTTGTGGAATATAAACGGCTGGATACGCTGATGTGCTTCCAGTTGACATTTTAAAATATATGATAATTGGTAGAGTTATTATACCATTCGCATCAATATATTTAACACCCCCCTTATCAGAATACACAAAATTGCTTATATCTACAATCTTTGGGTGAACAGAAGTCAAGAATGCTGTTGGGCCTCCAATCCCCCAGTTTTCTGTTGTGGATGATATTCCAGTCCACGGTAACGACATAATGCTTATTGGGTCTGCATAACTTAGATTGGCATCAGGTGAAGTTCTTCCAGAAATACCAACATTATAATTATTTGATGATAATACTGAATTTTGCTCATTAATATAATTAGCCTGATTTGATGTAAACCCAGACCAGTATATTTGCTGTGTGCCAGTAGAATCATCAATCCAAATGAATTGATTGTCTGTCTGAGCATATAGAATATCATTTTCATCAACATATGTGGCTAATGATCCTTTTGCTACAACAGGATTATAAAACCTATTATCTGTTGTGCTCGTTGGAACAAATTTTCTATAAGAAAGTAGACCCAACTGGCTGCTTTTTGCAACATTTTGAAATTGAATATAATAATCCTCAATTCCTTGTACACTATTAATGTAATTACGTGTACCGCCACTTGATTGTGCACTTTCTTCACACCTGACTGTTATTGTTACTGATGCTCCATTGGCAATAGTAGTAGGAACAGTGTCTTTAAATAATGTGACTGTAAGTTCACCTTTTGAACGAAGAATTTGCTCTTCTAATGAGGCAATTCTTGTATTTAAATTTATCAAATATTGATATAATGTAAGCATATTTCCCGTATCATCCTTAAACGATGTCCCAAGATTTATATCCATATGGGCAATATATTGATCATTATTGTAAAATGACTGTTGCAAGTGATTTGATAAACCTTTAGCATTCAATTTGTTTTCAAGTGCATTTGCAATTGTATCATCTTGAGCTTCTTGTAATATTATAGAATTTTCATCACCAATTTGTGATAAATCCGTTGGAAATCCAATTGTTAACACATTACTCCAGTCAGATTCAATCGGAGCATCGGGCCAACCAACTTCAGATATTGATTTAATTCTAATTTCAACAGTTTCACCATTCTGAATAGCAATATCCAATTGATTAATATTAGGGGTATCTGCGTTAGACACATCTTCAATTACCCACGTCCAAACATCCAAAACACTATTATATAATCGTTTTCTGGCATCGGATAAAAATTGATTCCAGTTTGAAAAATATCCAGTTGTATTTACAATTTGGGTTGTAACACTTGGATTTGTAAATGCTCTTGTCTGATCAGAAATATCACCAGTTGTTGTGGTTGTGTTATACGTGGTTTGATTCATTGTTAAATTAAACCCTTCGGTAGGTGGCTCTGACCCACCAGTCTTACTATAGCGATACTGCACTTTAAATTGTACAACTTCTTGCTTTGTTTGATATCCTTCATACCCAGTCAAAACTGGCTCTGGAAAACTCCAAAACCCACGAATATGATATTTTGGGGCTATGGTAGGGGTTGATCCTTCATTATTAATTCTCGACACTAATGATGATAATAATTTTGTTTGACTATCCTGTTCTGAAATTAGTGTGTTTAATTGGGTTTTAGCCGCAGATTTTTCAGAATTTGACTTAAACTGAGCCATGTTAACATTTCTGGTTTGCTGCGTTACAGCATCACCAAGTTGTTCAATTCTTGATTTAACTGCTGACTTTTGAGCATGTAATTCTCTGAGCTGTTGAGAATTTTTTGTGTCAGTTAAATGCGTATTAATCTGAACAACTTTAAAGTTCGTTTGATTTAAAACTGGGGCATTTGGAATTTTTCCAAATTTACTTGGAATATTCTTAACAATCATATCCTTTAAAATTGCGCCATAATCAAAAACAGTCTCAGTATAGTACTTTGTCATTGATATTTTATTATTCGTATCCAAAACCAAATCGTTTGTATAATAGCAAGTTCCAAAAGAGAATGTAGATGAAACAATATTGCTATCTGTATTTATAGGTTTAACAAAAATAATATTATATTCATCAAACCCAATAGATACCTTTATTGTTTTATCAGTAATTGGTGGACTATATATTTTTAACCCCTGTGCCATAATCGGGACTGGTTCTAAACCTTCTGTTCTTTCTAAAATAATACGGAAATTGCTTTTAGCAGTACTGACTTCTTTTATTTTCCATTTGGTTGACGAGTTCTTTTTATTAATAATAAGCTCATCACCTATTGATAATGTTCTTGTGTTTCCAGAATAGTCATAATAAGTAAGAGTTCCAAGAGTATACCACATTTTGTTGTTGATAGTATCATTATCCACCCCAATAACATCGAATACGCCATAATACTGAAGCTCACTATAATCCAATGAAAACACTTGTTCATCATATGGCTCATTGGCTCTAAGAATACCATAATTATTTGGGTTATTATACCAAGTTGTGAAGTCATCGATAAATATACTATTCTTTGTCAGAAATTTATCTTCAAAATCTTTTTTAGATGCTTGTGCATCACTTGTATATACTCCATTATCATCTTTTTGAAATTTGATAATATATCTTCGGGATAATATTTTTGTTACCTTATCTTCAATTTTTCCTGTCAAATCTATATTAACAGCCAATAATGGATTGGATAATGATTCAAAAAATGAATTATTGATAGATGTAAATGATTTTACGGTATTTAATGCGTCTATTGGCTCAGGTTCACGATTTAAATCATCAACGTAAACTTTTCTCATAGTTGTACCATCACTAACATAAACATTATTATTATTTAAGCCAGCCAACTTTTGGATATTTCGATTTGCTTGGTCTAATTCACTTTTCAATTGACCAACACTTGGGAAATTGAAAGTTGTAGTGGTACCATCGGGATTCAGCATGTTGACATTTATAACCGATTTGTCACTTGAGCATACATCATTTAATCGGGATATTATTTCTACCGAATTTTTATTCATTTGAGCCATTTGTTCGGCTACTGCTACAAACGTGTTCTTTTGGTTTATATTTGCCATATGAAGTATTCTATTTTTTTAGTTATATATAAAAAAAAGTTCCCCAAAAGCAACAAAAAAATTAGGATTTATAAATCGAATTGACGTGTTCTTGTAAATAAGTTAGATTCCTTGTCAGTTGCAAGTCTCATCACTCTGGATGGTGGTATCCAATCTTCATTTCTGGGTCCAGCGGGAAAGTTTGACCTTATCACATAATGATAGTTTAAAAAATTTATTATTTTACCAACCTTCTTATCAGTTATCCATTCTTTATCATAGCAACTAAATATCCTTATAAACTACAATATCACCAGCCTTATATTTAAGATTGTCTGGTGGGGCAATAATCATAGATTGGCTTAGATTTAATGCCCCCCATGGTAAATTAAGATTACTATTATTTGCACTCATAGCATGCAATGATCGTAATGGCTTGACTTTATATTTTTCTTCGAATAGCTTTAAATATTTCATTTGACTATTATTACAAATTGAAGTTGTTCTGACTCATCATTAACACTACATTCGACTTTAGGCCCCCACTTTTGCTTTTGACTCCAGTCGTGAAGTGCCATAAATGGTCTATTGCTTTGGATATCTTGATCACTGTAAATACTTTTATCAAATGTTTTAATGACACGATTATCAACAATTTCTGTCTTTATTGGTTTGTGCTCAGGTATAAAATCTTTAATATCTTCTTTGATCTGCCTTAAAATATCGATGTTTCTTAAATTTATTGAATTAATCATTCCACCAATTGAACTAACAGCTTTATATTTAATAATTGATCTGAAATATCTTGGAGATGCAACAAATTCACCTGTGACATAACTCTTTTGCGAATTACTATCCAAAAATCCATATCTAAACGTTGATTTGTCCTTAACACCAAAAAAGAAAGCCAATTTATCATCTTTGCGATCCAGCAGTGTTTTATATGTACTTGCTAATGAATGTTTATATTTGAAAACCTCAAGAAGCTCTCTAACATCAGATATTGTTTCGGTTGAGAAATAATACTGATATTTATAAAGTTTTGTGTAATGGTCATTCAACATGAAATTATACCCATGATTACCTATTACCTGAAGAAGACTAAAAAATGAAAATTTTCCAGATAATTCATTAGAACTTTCATTTACAAATCCAACGTATTTTTTCATTGAAATTTCTCATATGTTTTTAAGTATCTGAATACTTTTTCTTGCTGTAATTGATTAGGTACATCATTAATAGCGTCTTTATTAAACGCATTAGTTTTAACCCTTGTAGCATCAGTATCCAAAATTGATTTGGCTACAGTTTCTATATCATCACCTCTTTCACAAGCTTTTTTTATATCAGCAGCAAAATCAGACATTCTTTGATCATCTTTTTCTGGAGAATCCCCCTGTGTAACCATTAAATCGTTAAACAATTGTGGGTCAATTCCTTTATATTTAGGGTCTTGCCCGATCAATTCTTTGATTTTATCCTGTACCATATCGAAATATTTTTTAACTTTTGTATCTACTGTTAATTCCATTACCATTTTTTTATAATTATTTTTTACATATCAAATCTATTTCCTATACTATTCGATTCATATTCCTTTTTAATTTTATCCATACTTTTAGTAAACTCATCAATATTAGCACTAAAATTTAATTCTCTAAAAAAATCTCCATGATCACCAGTATTTATTGTACCTATTGTAAATATACATATACCATTCAATCCTTTTTCAGACTGTGGGTTAAGATATATATTAAACAACTTAATCCCATAATTATTCTCAAATTCAATTTTAAATCCTATGGTTTTATTTGGGGCTCTATAAAAATTACAAAAACCTCTTGCTGAATTAAATGGAAAATAGTTCATTTGAATTATTTTTAATTTTTTGATAAAATCTTCAATATATTCCATTGTCACATCATTGAATTTAATTTCACATACCAAGGATGTTCTTGTATTTTTCCAGCCTTCATTAAATCTTTCTATTTTCATAAATCAAATCTTTTCATTGCCATTTCTTTATTAAACAGTTCAATACTATCAGGTTTCATCAAATCTGAAAATTCATTAAGAACTTTCAATAATTGATAGTGACTTAGCCCACAATTTTCCCGTTTCCTACTGAGGTCATTTATTTTGATATTTCTCCATTCAATGTATCCCTTTGGTGTAAGCCCGTCACTTATTGAAAATGAAAATTGCGTATCATAATCATGCTCATACATATCAAAATTTATATTGTATGAAATTCGTTTTTCTGTACTTGGCTTACCAAGTATCATCTCTAATGTAATAGTATCTTCTTCACTAATACTAAATTCTTTATCTTTTTTATTTGATGTACAGAGAACTAATTTTTCGATATCCATCCAATAATTATGGTCATAATCCCGTTTAAATTTTTCAATATTTCTAATCAAATTTCCAATTTTGTTGGTATATTCCCAACCTCTCAAAAAACTTTTTAATCTTGGATTCCGCTTAAATTGATCAGCTATTTTTTTTAATGAATATTCATAAATTAAATCTCGTATATCATTTATTGCATCTTTATATTTTATTCTAAGCTCTTCCTCATAATTTCCTTTTGTCTTCCGTTTATCATCCAATCTTTTAAGCCTTGTTCGTTCTTTTATTACGGCTGGATCAAAATCTTTATATTTATCTTTAGCATATTCTAACCCCTTATTTTTCATAAGTGATCTGAACCTATCTGTCATATCTGGATTTTCGGTCTTTACTTTATCCATAAATTCAGTTTCTGATGAATTACCAACTATATGATATTCAAATATTGTATTCATAAATCGAACCTCCCGATTGCTTTTTTTCTTTCATACTCTTTAACTTCATCGTCACTTGGGGATTTAAATCTATTAACCCAACCAATACTAACCCAACCATTATATAAACTACCCTCATATTTACCAGAAATTATTACACCATCAACAAATATTGATGAATCTCCGTCCTCATCAGTTATTTTACCTATCAAAGTAGAACTAATTTCAGTTGGCTCATCATACACCGACCATATCTCCTCTTTATCAGTTATTGTTGCCTTAGTCATAAATATGTGCAACTTGATATAATTACCAATATCAAAACTTTCATTACATTTTAAATACAATTCAAATAGTGTTATCATATATTGTATTATATATTAAAAATAAAATCGAAACAATACCACCATATTTAACTATAAAAAGAAAAATAAATGAATCGATGCATTTAAGAAAATAATTAATAATAATGATTCAAATAAATGATAAAACTGTATATTTTCCAATTAAATACATACCCAAAAAATATCAATTAGATGCTCTTGAATTTACCAAAAAATCAATTTTAAATGGTAAAAAGAACATTTTATTAAATTTGCCCACTGGAAGTGGAAAATCATTCTTTGCAGTCGCCATGCTTGCTAACTGGTATAAGAATTTTATCAATAACGATGCTAAATTTGATATCATCACAAATTCTAAGGTCCTTCAAGATCAGTATTTAAAAGACTTTCCATTCATCCGAAATCTAAAAGGGATGTCAAATTACTTTTGTGATCCGTATGACACAGACTGCTCTAATGGCAAAGAAATATGTAGGGTATTAAAAAATCATGAATGTGGAGAATGCCCATACGATTCAGCCAAATTTAGGTGGATTCACAGTGAAATAGGGCTAACGAATTTTCACATGTTTGACACATTATCATTATTTCAAAAAAGCATCATCAACCAAAGAAATTCGAATGTCTTAATTGTTGATGAATCTCAGGAATTTGAATTGATATTTAGTTCTTATCTTGGCACAGCTTTAAGTGCCAGAACTTTAAAAAAATGCGGATTCAATCAAAGTGATATTGAAAAGATGGATGAAAAAATTAAAAAAATAAAGACTTTAGATAAATATGTTGACTATATCGAAAATCATTTAATTGATAGCTTAGAAACAAAAAAAGAAGAATTTGAATTAACACTTGATAAGATCGGGGATTTAAAAAAGAAAAAAGAAGTTGGGTCTTATATTCAAAGTCTTCAAAGCAAAATACGTTCATATAAGTCATTATTCGTTGCGTATAGAAACGATCCAGATAATATTGTTCTGGAAATCGATATAAACAAGAAAGAAAAACATTATTCTGGGGTTGAATTGACATCGCAGTTTGTATGGGCCTACAATCAAATACATGAGCAAGTTTGGAAAAACTATGATCATATAATTTTCATGTCAGGAACAATTTTAAATAAGGAGATGTTTTGTTATTTAAATGGACTTGATGAAGAAGTTACAACATATTATGAAATAAATAGCCCATTTTCTTTGAAGAATAGACCGATTTATTATATAAAAGTTGGTAAAATGAGTTATAATAGCAAAGAAGAGACATTCAAAAAACAAGTAGATTTTGTTGAAAAGATACTTAAGAAATACCAAAGTAAAGGGATTATTCATACTGTTAATTATGAATTGACAAAATTCATACAAGATAATATTTTAAATGAAAGATTTATTTTTCATGAAACTGAAAATAGAGATCAGATGCTTGAGAAGCATTTAAAAAGCCCAGAAAATACTGTTCTCGTTAGTCCATCTATGATGAGTGGTATAGACTTGAAAGATCATCTGGCAAGATTTCAGATTTTAATGAAAATCCCATTTCCAAGCCTTGCTTCGAAGAAAATAGTTGCCAGAAAGAAATCAAACCCAGATTTTTATGTATATAAAACTGTGTGTGATTTAATACAAGCTATTGGCAGGGGCGTTAGATCAGAAACCGATTACTGTGATACATTTATATTAGATGCTAATTTATCCGATCTGCTAAGATATAACTCACGAATGATACCAAAATATATTCGTGACGCTATCAAAGAATTAAAAATTACCTAAATTTTTACTTTTCAATTTTTTTTATACGAAACTATTTACTACTTTTGTACCGTAAAACCAAAATGGCATTATGAAAGAAATAAATAAAATGTTTCATATAAAATCCAATTGTTATGGAAAACGTAAAGAAGATTATCGAAAAACTAAATGAACTGATCGGCAATGCCAACATCAACTTGGTTCTTTTAAATGATATACACAAAAAGCTGTATCGAGTCAACAAGGTTGGAGAACGGCCCAACAACAATGATCCAGTCGAGGTTTGTGAAAGTATCAAAGCCCAATTGAGTGAACTGAATAAACCAGATGTTGAAATTCTGCCGCCCGTAGAAAAAAAGATCGTTCAGATCAACAAGCGGGTAAGTAACACCATTAAACGTGCTGAGTTGGCTAATCTTACGCCAGAAGAAAAAACGAGACGAAAAAAGAAAATTGCTGAAGAATGGCTAAAAAACAACCCGACATATTTTAAAAAATGGCGGGAAGGTAACCCAGAATATACAGCAGAGTGGTTGAAAAATAATCCAAATTATCACAGGGAGTGGTTGAACAAAGGTGAAAATAACAATGATTATAAAACTCTTAGAAAGGTGTATGATAAAGACTACAACACTAAGAAAAAACTTGGTATCACTAAAGCACCACGAATTTTTCGAGCAGATACAATTTTGGATGCCATCACGAATGGTTCCAATACCCAACGAGCAATCAGCGGTAAATTGGGTATTAATTTGCCAGCCGTCAATGTTTATATTAAAAAGTTGATATCAAAAGGCAAAATAACCGCCAATTCGAATGGTGCTGTCATTATATATTCATTGGTTTAAATTCAATCGATATGGTCGAAATTCCCCAAGTAAACCCAAATACCATAAGAATGGCAAACCTTAAAAAGATTGCCATTTTTATGGGATATCGGTATGATCCACACAACGAGTGGTCAGGAACTTGGTTTCGTAATACTGGAAGTTCTTGGGTTGTTAAAGGCTCCATAGAGCATGAATCTAAAACCACATTGAATTATAATGCGGATTGGGGTATTCTGATGGAAGTTTGGGAAAGGATCGCAGCAATGAGGAAGGCATCAACTCAAAAATCTGATTATTCAGAGCACAATCTTGTTCCTGAAATGTGTCCAACAATTGATGAAATGACAATTGGACCTGTCGGATGCCTTATCAGGGCACGAATTGGTAAGGAAAAATTTACGGCATTTAATGTTATTGGTGATAAATTAAGGGCACGTGATGGTATTTTTACCCTTATTCAAGCAACTTATACCACTATATTAGAATTTGTCGATTGGTATAATGACGTTTTTCTTCCGATTAAAAACACTGAAAAAAGATTTGATCTATGAATAGCCGATGGGATTGGACAGCTAACGCCAGAACTGACAAGGAACTAAAGGAACTTGCTAAAGATTTGTATGATATGAAAATATTCACATCTTTTCAATGTGATTCCCATGATATGCTTATGGTATTTATGCCATTGTTATTCATTAATGCTCCACCAAGCAAACGAATAAATTAAATTATATGTCCGATAAGCAACAATACGAATCTGAAACTCCTGAGCGTGAAGCATATATTGCTGGGATTGGAATGATTTATGAATATTACGACAAGGCAGGACCCAGAGGAATAAACGGTAAGCCAATTTTCAGTAGCTGCCAACTAATGTCAAAAGGCGATGCCGATAAATTTGTTGAAATTTACAAAGAATATTGTAAAGCCAGAGAAGAATTCGAAAAGAACTTTTAATTATTTCTCTTTTTTTATTAGCCCCGCCCATTTTTTTTCCACTTCCGATTCTCTTAATTCATATATTTCGTCATATTCACAAAGGCAAATATAAATCATTATCCCATCCTTGATATATTTTCCCAATATCTCTGGGTATTTCCTCTTTTCCATACATAGCCTCAGTGTTTTTGCTGGTCTATATATTAAAAACTTAAACAAAAAAATCTTTTTGATATATATAACCCACACGAAAAACAAATATATCGTATGGTACCAAGCAAAACAATAGAAGAAAGATTTAAAAAATTAACCCCCAAAGAACATATCCTGAAAAAACCAGGTATGTATATTGGAAACATTTACACTGAACCAACTAAATTGTTTGTTTTTGAAGATATTAATGACCTTAAAAGTAACAAATTTGCTTATAAAGTAGTTGATTATAATGCTGGATTTTGCAAATTATACGATGAAGTTCTGACCAATGCATCTGACCATTATATTCGTACAGGTAAAGTAAAATATATTAAAATAGATGTTGAACGGGATCATATTGTTATTGAAAACGATGGACCAGGAATTCCAATCGAAATGCATAAAGAACACAATATATACGTTCCAGAATTGATTTTCGGAAATTTGCTTTCTGGTGAGAATTTTGACGAAAATGAGAAAAGAATGGTCGGTGGAACCCATGGATTGGGTGTAAAGCTCTCTAATATTTTTTCTACCAAATTCATTATTGAAACTGCGGATGGAAAAAACAAATACAAGCAGACGTTCATAAACAATATGGATAAGAAGACCAAACCAGAAATTTCCAAATCCAATAGAAATTATACGAGAATTACATTTTATCCAGATTTTAAGAAATTTGATATGGTTGAAATATCAGACGATGTTCAATCAATATTACTCAAACGAGCAATTGATATTGCAGCCTACAACCCAGACGTTAAAGTCTATTATAATAAAACACTCATTCCAATCAAAACGTTTAAAGATTATGTTAAAATGTTTTTAACTGATGATGAAGAATTGTTTTACGAAAGATTGAATGATAACTGGGAAGTTTGTGTCGCCAAATCCCAAAATGATATGTTCCAACAAGTATCAATGGTAAATGGGGTATCTACAATAGTTGGTGGAACTCACGTGAATTTCATTTCAAATCAAATTGTTAGACTACTTGGCGAAAAAATAGAAAAAACAAACAAAGGCGTTAATGTTAAACAAAACATGATCAAAAGTCATTTGTTTTTATTTTTAAACTGCCGCATAACAAACCCAGAATTTGAAACTCAAAGTAAAGAAAATCTAACTTCCAAGCTTGGAAACGATATTATAAACAACCTTGAGTTATCTGAAGCCTTCATAAAAAAATTAGCAACATCAGAAATAAAAAACGATATTGTAAACTTTGCTACAATAAAGGAGTTTCAGGAAGCCAAAAAACAGACTTCCCAGAACGGTCAGAAGGCTAAGGTCAAAATAAACAAGCTGGATGACGCTAATAAGGCTGGTAAATCACCAGATAGTATGAGGTGCCAACTTTTCTTAACAGAAGGTGATTCAGCGGCATCGACCGCTAAAAGAGGTCGATCCATTATTGGGAATGACTACTTTGGAATATTCCCATTAAAGGGTAAGCCAATGAATGTTCGAAACATATCACTTCAGAAAATGAGGGATGATGTTGAAATTGATAGTATCATCAAAGCCCTTGGACTTGAATTTGGTAAAAAATATAACACAACCAGAACTTTAAGATATGGTAAAGTTGTAATTATGAGTGATATGGATACTGATGGTAGCCATATAAAGGGGTTAATTGTGAACTTATTTGACACATACTGGCCCGAACTTCTGGAACTTGATTTTGTATATGAATTCATTACCCCATTAATAAAAATTAAGAAGGGGTTTGGTGCCAGTGCCCGTATAAAGTATTTCTATCGAATGAAAGATTACAAAAAATGGAAAGATGATAATAAAGAAGGTGGCTGGTTCATAAAATATTATAAAGGTTTAGGTACAATCGAACCGCATGAAGCTAAGCTATTCTTTAAGGATTTAGCAAAACATCTCATCCGTTTTAATCCATCAGCAAAATTTGCCGATGATAGAAATATGGTCGATTTAGCTTTTAATAGTAAACGTATTGAAGACCGTAAAAAATGGCTACTTGGATATAAACCTACTCAAGAACTGGACAAATTTACAACCAAACAAACATATGAATCATTTTTCAACAATGAATTTATTGAGTTTAGCATGGCTGATAATGTTCGGTCTATTCCAAATGTAATGGATGGGCTCAAACCATCACAAAGAAAGGTTCTTTACACCCAATTCAAAAGAAACTTCAAAGATGAAGTTAAAGTTGAGTTATTTATGGGTAGTGTGCTTGAAATAGCGGCATATCACCACGGGCCTGCTTCATTAGAGCAAACCATTATTGGGATGGCTCAAGATTTTGTTGGATCAAACAATATCAATTTATTAGACCCAGTTGGTGAATATGGTACCAGATCAAAGGGTGGTAAAGATGCATCTGCCAGCCGATATATTTTTACCAAATTAAACAGTGTCACAAGGGACATATTTAAAAGTGACGATGATAGTATTTTAGAATATATGGTTGATGACGGATATATTGTTGAACCAAAATATTATGTTCCGATTATTCCAATGGTATTAATAAATGGCTCTGATGGTATTGGCACTGGTTGGTCAAGTTATGTTCCGCCATGCAACCCAAATGATGTCATTACTTATATTGAAAATAAGCTTAAAAACAAGAAGAATATCAAACTACTGCCTTGGTTCAAAAATTTCAAAGGTGAAACTATATATGATAATGAAAAGCAAAGATATGTTACTAAAGGCATTATTGAAAAATTGGACAGGACGAAGGTTAAAATAACGGAATTGCCAATTTATACATGGAACGATAGTTATTATTTATTCTTGGATAAATTAATAAAGGATGGTGTTATTCGTGATTACGATAAATATTGCAATGACAGTGACGTTAATATCGTGGTGAGCATGGCTGAAGAAAATCTATCCATGATGGATCATAACACGCTTATAAAGCAGTTTAACTTGGAAAGCTATCTGAGCATGTCTAATATGAATTTGTTCGACACAAGCGGTAAAATACACCTCTACAGCGATCATTATGAGATTATAGATAGCTTCATTAAAATCAGACTGGAAACCTATGATGCCAGAAAAAAATATTTACTTGATAAACTTGAGGAAAATAAGAAATTTCTGATCAATAAAATGAAATTTATAAACTTAGTACTGAAGAAAGAAGTCACCTTTGAAAATAAATCCAAGGATAACATCATCAAGCAAATTGAATCCCATGGAATTGAACAGCATAAGGGCGATTTTGAATATCTTTTGAACATTTCTCTTATTTCATTATCCAAAGAACGGCTGGAAGAACTAAAAGCATCATACAACAAAGTTAAGTTGGAGATCGAAAAGATTACATCCACCACAATAACAGATATGTGGCTTACCGATCTTAATGAGCTGAAAAAAAGGTTAGAAAAATGAATATTTTACTTTATAAAAAGGTAATAAAACAAATAAATAACCCCAGAAAAAATTGCAAGATTGAAAATGAAGATAAATAATCCTTCAAATGCATAGGCAACCACATATCCTATCCTTAAAACAGCGAAAAGAATTAATGGTGCCCAGACTTGCCAGCTACTCCACCCCCAGCTAACAAAGTCAAAGGCTTTGGCTGCGACAAGTAAGATTTGAATAAGAACCAGTGTGCTGTAAAAAAATTTTGAAATTGTTTCCATTGGAACCTCCTTATATTTTGTGATAAGACTTTTTAAGTTTTTCGATCTGAGCTTCGAGAGCCTCAGGTCAAATTTTTTAGTTGTTACATATTTACTTGTTGATGGTGCTTCTGGAAGCCCACTCCACATCTGGCGGTGGTTTAAGTCGTCTCATATCCATTTAAATGTTTGAACCATTTCATTTACATTTTTCTTTTTTCCGTTATATTCACCAGTGATAAGCATCCCCATGCGGGATACAAATTTATAGGTTCTACCCCTGAACTGGAATTCAAATGAACCTGTCATTTCATCGGTTACAACTTCTGACGGCTCAGACTGTAGCAATTCTTTCAAATGATTCACTTCGAAATCATCTGTTTTGCGAAGTTGATTTTGTATACGTTTCGCAATTTTGGGGTCGAGATACTCATTTATTGGGGTCATAGTTCAATTATTTAAATGGATATTCTGGGGTATCTTCCTGTTCCATCGCAGTTTGCCTACGCAATTCGGCTTCTTCAGACTGAAGTGTTTGTTCTTGCTGATACACAAAATCAAGATAATCAGCTTCCAAATTTGCATCTGTATTGCGATTTTCTTCTTCCTGATTTACAATTTCGCTATCTTTTTCCATGGTTATAAATGTTTTAGAGTGCAAATATACAAAACTATTTCGAATAAAAAAAATTTTGGTGCTAAATATAAATTTTAAATGCTCAACAAAGATATAAAACATATACGAGAAAAAAAAAATTTAGTCAAAATTTTATTTAAACTAAATATAAATAAGAGTATATAAAATAAAAAACAATCTCATATATGAAATTTAAAGTTCTCGTTTTATCTTCCGATAACGATGGTGTCGGATATTATCGTGTTTTAAACCCACACATCTGTCTAAGTGATCCAGATATTCATGTAGATGTTAGGCTTTTGAGTGATAGCACACTTCCACTTGGTGATGAAAATTTTGTATCACAATACAAAATTATATTCTACAATAAATCATTACCTTTTCAAAATCAAGATATGAAATTTCATTTTGATAGTATTATTAGAAAATACAACATCAAACTTGTCTATGATACTGATGACTATTGGATTTTAACCAATTCACATCCAAATTATAGAATGTGGAAAGATACAAATGCTGATAAAATAATTCAAAATGAAATTATGAGTGTAGATGCAATTACTACAACAACTGAATTTCTTGCCAAAAAAATTAGAGAACTTAATCCAAACGTAACTATTATTCCGAATGCCGTAAATTTAAAGGAACAACAATGGGTATCCAACAAAAGACCTTCTAATAAAATAAGATTTTTGTGGGGTGGCGGAATTACACACATGGTTGATTTAAGACTTTTACAAGAATCATTTGAAAAATTAGATAAAACATTTTTAGCAAACACCCAATCATACCTTTGTGGGTATGATCTTAGGATGAATACTCCAGTTGGAATGAAAATAGATGATTCACGCAGAAGCACATGGACATTTTTTGAATCTATCTTCACAAACAATAGGAAATGGTTAACATCCAAGAATAATCCAACATATTCGATGTGGTTGGATAAAGCAGAAGATAACGGTCGGGATAACTATGGGTTTAAAGAAGAATATAAAGATGAATTTTATCAACGAAGATGGACAAAACCAATCTTATTGTACGGAACAATGTATAATGATGCTGATGTTGTACTTTCACCATTAAAAAACAATACAGCATTCAATCAGGTTAAAAGCCAATTGAAAGTTATCGAAGCTGGTGCTCATCACTGCCCAATAATATGTAGTAACTACGGGCCTTACACAATAGATGATATTGAAGGTAAAATTGACGGCAAACGTAAAGGATTTTTGGTTGATGAAGATAAAGACAGCAACCTTGCATGGTATGAGCATATGAAATATTATCTGGAGAATCCAGACAAAGTTAAAGAACATGGGGAAAATCTTCACGAATATATTCGATATAACTATGATATTGATGTTGTAAATCAAAAAAGAATTGATTTATATAAAAAATTAGCAAATTCATAATAAATTTCGTCTGGATATTCCAGATATTAAAAATTAAACTAATAAATGGAAGATACAAATGTTGTTATAAAAATTAATAAGCAATTGATAATAATGGTTTTTTATATAAATGTTCGTGGGTTAACAAGACAACGGGCTGAAGAACAAGTATATGAGTTAATGAAAAACCAGCATAGTCAGTTTGAAACACCAGAAATAATGGAGAATTACATAATTAGAACAATTTTCTTACCTGTCGAAGATAAAGAAAGTGATGTTAAGATAATCTATCCAGTATCAGGACAGAGTGAAAACGATGAAGTATTAGAATTTATAAAGGAATTAGAAGAAAAATTTTGTGATTCAATTGATAAAAATGCTAAAGAGATGGCTTCCTATTGGAAAAAAACTTATCGTGAAATGAAATTAAAAAAACTTAACGGTGCTTAATGAAAAAATTAAAAATAGTTCAAATTGAACTAACTAATCGATGCAATGCAACTTGCTCATATTGTCCACAACCAACTATGAAACGGAAAAAAATCGATATGACAAATGAAATATTCAATCGAACATTAGAAATTTTAGACAGAACTGATTATTGGCGAAATTTTGATAGGGATATTGTAGAATTGCACCATTTTGGGGAATCATTACTATTGGGTGATAGATTATTTTATTTTCTCGATAGAATGGTAGAAGAAAACATACCTTGGAGCTTAAGTACAAACGGTATGCTGCTAAACAATACTGAATTTAATATAAAACTATTATCATATAACGGTGTTTTGGAAATAAGTATTGAAAATATAAACAAAAAAGTCACATTAGAACAAAAATATGATATTGTAAATAACTTTTTAGCTCTTCACAAGAAATTAAATTCCAAACTAACTATATTATTAATAACGTTTGGTAATGTAGATTTTTCTCAAATAACTGGCTGCGCTGGAATTTCAAACTATAAAATACACAGTTGGGGTGAAACTGGAAAGGATGGAGTTCCGTACTGTAAATTTCTATCGGATAATTATTTCTCAGTTCATAGTGATGGAACTATTGTAGGCTGTTGCTTTGATGCTGAATATGAAACCAATTATGGTACTGTGTTTGAACCAACGTATGAGAAAAATAAAATTTGGAGAAAGTGCAATACATGCATAGGATAAAAATAACATAAAAAATGAATAACTTAGATATACAACATAAACAATTAATTGAAAAAATCTTAAAAGATGGTGAAAACAAGCTGGATCGGACTGGTGTTGGAACAAGATCAATTTTCGGGCACCAGATGCGATTTAAAATGACAGATGGATTTCCCCTGCTTACATTAAGAAAGATTCACACAAAGAGCCTAATACACGAAATTTTGTGGTTCTTATCAGCATATGATGATAAATATAAGAAGTTCCGCAACACAAATATTCGATACTTGGTTGATAATGGAGTGACATTTTGGACAGACTGGCCCTTAGCTAATTATAATAAATATAATTCACCATTGAGTCAAAAGGAATTTGAAAAAAGAATCATGGAAGATGATGATTTTGCGTTGCAATGGGGGGATTTAGGACCAGTTTACGGTAAGCAATGGCTTAATTTCAGTGGAGTAAATCAAATTGACGAAGTAATTAATCTTCTAAAAAACGATCCAGATAGCCGTAGAATTATTCTTAATGCTTGGAACCCACCAGAAATTCCGCATATGATGCTTCCACCATGCCATATGTTTTTTCAATTATATTCATTTGATATGGGAGAAGATGAACGGTTCTATTTCTTCACTAAAGATAGAGTAACTTATAAAAAGGCTCACAAAAGCATAAGTTCATGCTTTCCAAAAAGAAGGCTTGATATGCAATTATACATCAGAAGCCAAGATGTTTATTTAGGTCAACCATTTAATATTGCAGAATACGCATTATTACTTCATATGCTTGCACAAGTTACAAATATGGTGGCTGGGAATCTGATATATACAATCGGTGATGCTCACCTTTACACGAACTCAATTGATGCTGCCAAAACAATTTGTACTCGAACTGGATATGATCTATCCAAATTGGTTTTAAATAAGAAGATAAAAAATATTTACGATTTTAGGTTTGACGATATTCAAATAGAAGATTACAAAAGCCACAACAACATATATGTTAAAGTTGCGGTTTAGGCTGATCTGGCAAGCTGACGTTTGATATCAGTCGAAATGTTTATATCCAACGTATTCAAATCAAGAATAATTTGCTTCAGTAGGCTTGCAGCAAGAATAATATCAGTGGTTGATGCAATATTATATCCATCAATCAAGCTTTTTATAGCTTTATATGAATCTTTCCTCATATTCAATACACCAGTGCTATTTATTTTTCTATCAATTTTTTCAACTGATTTGGATATATTAATTTTATTATCCCTTACATAAATATCACTTTTTTCAGCAGTACTTAATAATGAGTCTGCACTATTGAAAGCACCATTTATAACTGCAAGTCTGGTAATATAATTGGTATAGTTTGAATCGGCATTATCATACTCATTGTTTCTCAGTTTTTCGAATGCGGTATTAATATCATTGGTTAATCTAATTTTTTCGGCATTATAATCGATTTTAACCAACGAATTATCTTTCTTACCAATATTCATTTTAGTAAGCAAATTTCGCTTATTATTATAATTTTCATTTAACTTATCAAGTTCTGATATCTTAATACCAAAATTCTTATATTCACTTACAATTGAATTTATTTTGTATGTTTTATTCAAAAATGTTTTAAATTTCTTATCAAAAATGGTTCGTGTCCCAATGAGATACTTTAGTCGTCTTTCTGTATATTCTTTACTGGTAAATTCAATTGTGTTGGTATCTGGAATTATGCCTTCTAAGTCGTTCATCAAATAATCACCGCAAAAATCATATTTATTTTTAAGAAAACTTTTAGCATTATTTATTGAAAAATGTACCCCACGAATTTCAGATTTTGTAGTATTTATCAATTTCTTAACGTCAAGCATTCTATTATATAAATACTGAAGATGTGATTTATACTCTGGTAAATACGGTGATATCGATCTTAAAACAAATAATTTATCATATCGATCCTGAATATTGCTTGTAAGTTCTACAGAATCATTAAATAGATCACTTTTTAATTGCTCAATGTTTGTTATAAGTATTTCTATCTCGATCCTTAAATCTTCAGCTTCTCTGCGTCTTTTTATTTCATGCTTTACAAAAAAATAAAATCCGATCAAAATAAATGCTACTATAAAAGAAATTAAAATTCTACGCAGCCACATATTAATTATGGCTGAATCATATTTTTCTTTTATTTTTTTATATGCGATCATCATTTGATAATTGCCATGCCCAATCTTATCTTGTATGGTAGTTAAAAATGTTACTGTACCATTAAACAAAACAGAATCATTAAAACTATTATTACCAATTTGCTTACATTCATCTTCTGTTATTAAAGAATTCAGACCAGAACCTGTAATGCATTGCCATTTTTTATCACCAGAAACAACCAGAAGAATACCAGTATTATGTGGATATCCAATATTCAAATTCCTAAAAGTATTCACATTTGAATTATTATCAATCTTCGAAACTACTAACACAAAAGTTTCAATGTGCGTATGTATCCAATAATTTAGCAATGACTGATTCAGCGTATTTCTTTGATGATTGGTAAGCAATGAATCACAATCAATAACATAAGTTTGACTAAATAATACGGAAAATATAAATAAAAAAAATAATGTAAATAGTTTCCTCATGAATCTATATATTATATTTTATTCTTGCTTGTCAAATTTCTTTATTGCATCGATAACATCATCATAATCTTTAAATTTTTCATACCACTCACTATATGATAATGATCTGGTTTTAAAAAGTATATTCGCAGTTAATGCAATTTGCTGGGCAAGATTTTTTGCATATGGGTTTTCAGCCCAATTATGAAAAGATTCATCAATTTTTTCTCTTAATTCATCCATTTCCAACTGAACCAACTTGTTTTTCCGCTGAGTGGTAATATCTGTACCAATAATTCCATCTAAGCTTTTTATATCCTCCGAAAAAACGCTATTCCGTAGTGTGGTAATATATTTATTGATATTAGAATCAATGTATGATATAGTTTCCCATTCTATGATACACATCTTATTACATCCAGAAACTATTGGATTAGATGAATCAAGATAAATACAGCCATTCCCTATCGTACCCATATAATTAGTTCTAAACTCAATTACAAAACTATCATTCTTATAATTTGGGCTTTTATATTTAATTACCGAATTTGAACTTGAATATGTTACTGTCCACAGCTTAATATCTTGATCAACAGATTTTTTAAATAATTCAAGCAATTTTATTTTTCTTACATTGTCGTCCAAAATGAAAATAGTGCTATCGTATGATGATTTTCTCATAACATATTTTTTATTAAAATTATATCAAAAATAACAAACAAAGTTTGATAAAAAAAATTTGATTAAATGAACCTCACAACATTAATATATAAGATAAATTCAAAAAACAAAAGGATTCAAATGACACAGATAGTAAAACTTAACGAGCAACCAGACAATTTAATTGATTTTCTAAAGAATAAGGACCTTCTAATTTATGAAGATATTCAAGGTGCCCAAATCTTCGCAAAATGGGATGGTAATAAATTTATCATTAGACCAAAAAGTATTAATAATCCAGATTTAAACTTTGTTGATTTAACAGTACAAAAGTTCTATAATCAGGCTTTCGAGTATCTTCATACACTACCAGATTATGTAACCGATCTACTTTCATCAACTTGGTGGTTTTGTTTTGAATATTTTCCAGATAATCAGCCAGCTCACATTGAATATAAAAAATTACCAAAAAATAATTTGATCCTGACATGCATTGTCAAAGGAACCAAATATAAATATAAATATGATGAGATTGTTGAATATGCAAGATTATTCAATGTTGAACCATTGCCAGTTGTTTTTAAAGGTCAATTAAGTGAAAAACAACTTGAGGTAATTAGTATGTTTTTGCACACATCAGAAAGCGATCTGGATTTTGTATTTGGGGAAAATAACTTTGCATATTTCTTCTACAAGATTCTGAATCCAAAAGTTGATAACTCATTTTTAATGAATGATTTCAACGATAATATGGAAAAAATGATAATAAAAATAAATGGTAGTGATGAATATTCATTTGAGATTTTAAATCCAACATACCAAAAAATGAAATTATCCAATAAAACAGAATATTTGGAAACCTATTCATTGATACTATTAAATTTTTTGGAATATCTCCAGCTTGCAGATAAGAAAAATGTTAAATTAAAAAGTATAACAAAGGATGAATTATACATTGAACTTATTTGCCACCTTTTTAATGACTATGCTGAAAATATAAAAAAAGAATTAAAGGATTGGAATATAATGATTCCAGATTTTTTTACCGAAGATAAATTCAGAATAAATATTGATTTAATTCGTAATGATCAAACAATTGAATATATTAAATCGGATGCTAAATTTGAATATATTTTCAAAATTATTTTGGGCACATTTAATAAGGTAAAAAAGAAACCTATTGGTATTTTTAATGAAAAAACGGTGGAATTATTCAACAAAGAAGTTGCAAAAATATCCAATTATTTAGATTCAATATTACAAGTAAACAGGGAATTTTATCTTCGTAATAATGATTTACTGAACTTTAAAGATTATTTTAACGTCAAATATAATACAGACGGTTCTGGCGCAATATATCCAGATGTTGATAGTGTGATGGGTAAAATACAAGATGAGGTTGGAGAAGAAAAAAAGAAAAAAGTTCAGGGTGTTCCCGCTGCGCCAAAGAAGAAGATTTGAAAAAAGCCCTTTCGGGCTTTTTTCAGTTATCAAGCTGGTTGCTTAATAGTATAAATGGCTCGGCTGAATCCTTATCACGTATCCTTAAATCGCTTGCAATCTCATTAATAATCATTAGTATATATTTCTGAGCTGTAAATAAATGTTCCGTTTCCGCTTCTTTATATATCATATGAAATTTATTAGCAGCATACTGATAAAAATCCATTTCACCAACAATTTTTAAATACTTACTGTGATTTGATTCTTTTATATCAGATAATTCACAAATAAAATTCTTTATTTCATACAACCACTCTACTGATACAATTTCTTGTTTTCTTTTTAATTTTTCTACAATCGTTTTGCTAAGCAAATCGAAAGATGAATAAATTTCTGGCAAATCGAAAGATGTCATTTTTTATGAATTGGGCAGTTTTTATCAAAGAATGGGTCTTCAGATGGATAATTTTCAATATTGTCAATTTTTGGACAAGTGCACATTGGGGTATTCCAGAATTTATGAAACTTAATATCCTCTGGTACGCCATACAATGTTTGAAGATTATATTCGATATCAGTAAGCTTCTTGTAATAAACTGCGAGATCATCCCCAGTATTTGAATTAGCTATTTTATCGTAAATTTTCAATTTTTCTCGAAGGCAATTTTTCAATTGCTCAATATCATTATTCATTAAAAGTTTTTCATTAACCCGTTCCCGTAATTTCTTATATTTAACCAAATAGATATCTTTAGATTCGATTTCTTTGATCATATCACGGAAATCTGTATAATCTTTACCAGATGAGTCTTTCGCAAAACTATCTTCTGCTTCTTCTAATTGACCTTCCAATTCTTTAAATTTTTCTTTTTTATCGTTAGGCCCACCATGAAAAGAAATTTCATACAAGACTGCGCCAAATAAATCGAACACTGTAAATCCCATATCTCCAAGATTTTTGCCGAACACTGGTTTTTTACCACCATATTTAAATAGTTCTAAAGATGTGTTTAATCTGAGATTTAAATTCTGAAGATTATTTAAAGGCGCAAAATCAAGCGCATAAGCAATTTCTCCATTTTCACTTTTACCTATGCCATGAAAAATAGCGGAGATTGATATATCGCCACTATAATCTTCATACGACCAAGCAACTTCTAAGTATTCACAGTCAGTTTTTTCGCTTGGAATGTTTTGAATTTCTTGAAGAAAAGCATCAATTTGATGACCACCCATAGATGAATAAAAAATCAAATTAAACACTTCGATATTTGCACTCATAATATCGAATATTCTTTTAAATTTTAGACTTTCACCCAATTGAACCTCTTCCATAAGATGCATAAGTAAATCAGCATCCTCAATTGTTTCAATATTTTCATAGTTATCATAATCCTCAATGGAAAAATCACTTCTAAAAATGGAATTATTTGTTATAGTTATCATTTTTCTGACATTTATATTTGTGAATTAATTGATTACCCTATTGTACCTGTGCCAGTTGATCCTGACGCATCAAAATCAACATCAACATCAACATCAACATCAACATCAACATCAACATCAACATCAATTGCTGGAATGGCTGAATCTTCCATTCCGACTTCAATTTCTGGTGAAGAAACTTCCTCAGTCGAAGTATGCGTTTCTTGTTCGGAAAGTTTTTGCTGCTGCATTTTAATATATTCATCAATCATTTTCTTTTTGAGCACTTCCATTGTCTTCTGCTTGGTTTCTTTGTACTTCGCCAACCGTTTTTTATGATCCTTATTATTCTTACTTTTCGGCATATTAATAGATTATTTTTATCTATATAGAAAAATAATAAAGGTTTGTTGACAAATATATTAAATATTTTTCAATAAAAAATTAAGCCCATTCAATCTCTTTAATTACCCCAGTAATATTAAATGGTTCTACTGGCTCCCACTCTTTAATATTATTAGACATTGACGGTTTACCATGTGGGCTAATTGCTAATGTTATGTGAGGAAATGTTGGGCCTTCATCTTCATATTTTGGGTTGCTTGGTCGATTAGATTTAGATATAACGAATAATCCTTCTACTTTGACCGCTGCGGCATCTTCAGTTGCACCAAATGCAACAATCCTTAGTGTGACCTCTTCATCTAAATAGTATCGTCTCAGATGAGCTGGTAAGCTTCCAAGGCATATCGTGCTGTGATGTGCAATTTTATGCCAACATTCAAATCTTGGGTCTGAATATATAAATGTTGATAATAATAATTCCTTTGACTCCTTATCAATAATAACACCAGAGTATGTAATTGGTTTACCATCTTTATAAAACCCATAGTTTTCGAATTTAACAATCATGTGTTATATATTAAACCGCAAAAATAAACTTTTTATTCATACAAATCTATAATAATTAAGGAAAACTTCTCACTCCAAGAAAGACAGTCCTAATCAGGTCGGATTGAGCCAATACTTCTAAGTTTAAGCTTTAAAATAAGGTGGGTTCCTGATAACCCACCTTATTTATTTTAAAGTTTCCCCAAATAAACGTCACTTAGCTTACTCAAGACCTTATATTTAAGCTCAGAATAATCAACATCAAAATTATATTCTGGTGTTTTTACATCAATTTCCTGAACACTCTCCATAATTTTATGGATTTCAAATGAAGTTAAGTTCTTTTTAAATTCCCCACTTTCAATATCATCCAAAATGTCTAAAAGAAGATCAAACGCTTGTTTTCTCAAATCTGGAGTTCTTGGAAATGTATTGTGAAGAATTTCATGTTCTGGGCTATGAAGCTCTTTAGCTGGCTGAATAACATTTATTTCAGTTCTTGGATTACTATAATCCATCTTAGAAACGTCAACCTTTTTAATTTGTTCGGCAAGTTGGTTTAAAATTGGTACATTAAAAAAATTGTTAGGATCAATAGCTTCAAGTTCCCTAAAAATTTGCATAAATAATATTTTTGAAATTTTACTACCATCACTTAACTGGTAATAAATATTATCCTGACTAACAACAGTCACTGTATGATTTAGGTCAGATCGTAAGCAATAAATTTTATCTATATATCCAAACCCGTTGTCAACAACAAATTTTTTAATATGATCTTCAATAAAAGAACTTTTATTAATGTTCTTCTGCGTTGTTAATTGATCGAAAACATTATATATGCTTTCATCAATTGAATAAGTTTTTGTTACTTTCATAAACTTTTCTTTTTCTTCTATATATAAAAATATTATTGTCAAAAATGTTATTTATAATAAAAATGTTATGAAAATATTCAAAATCTCATTTAATGAGGTTATTCCAAAGGATAAAATGATCAGAAATTGGTATGTAAACAGTTTTTATAGCCCACCAGATCAAGGGTGTTGGATTATATATTCAGATGAGCCAATGGATGAAAGTGAAATACTTAAAAATTTGACTGACGAGAATATTGATAAGTATATGAATAATTAATAAACGATATTTATGCAATTTATGGTAATTTATAAGGTTGGTAAAAGAAATATTTGTAAATTTAGATGTTTGCTGGATAATGAAAGAACACCGTATGAGCAGGGTATTAATGAGTGCCTTGTTTGGGTTAGGGTACAGAATGAAACTTCTATAAGGTGGCATTGTATCAGAAATAGATACACAAATGGAAAGCCTATATTGAATAAAATAATAGATCAGTCCACAAGTGCATTTAATGCCTACTGGGACGGATATAAAATTTATATGGAATCTGAATTTATTAAAGAACTTCGTAAAGCTAAACTGAATAAAATTTCAAAAATTAAAATATAAGTCCTTTTTTGATTGTTTATATAATTCCTTTGGAATTTTAACATCAGAATTAAGAACCCATTTACACTTCACATATTTAAGATACTCCAGAAGCTCATCATAATTGATATCCTGATAGTATGGTGGCTGGACATACATGAAATCATAACGACCACCTATAACGTCAGTAAATTTATCATTATTAAAAATAACATTTTTTTCGGATAATATCTCATACCAACCAAATATTAAATCTTTCAAAATATTGGGTGGGCTTCCTTTTTTATTTGGTTGGTATTTTGCAATAAAATTACCGCTATCATCATATTCAAATATTCCACTGCTTGTCCTATTTAAAAATAATAATTCTGAAGGATCACGATATTTATTATAATCATTTAGCATATCAATCCAATATTCTTTCCGCTCCACAGAATTATCAATACTGTTCAGATTATCACGTAAGTTGATATAATCATAATATAGTCTATATGGATGATCTCTAAGCTCATTCCAAAAACTAATAATGTCTTCATTTGAATCAGAAATAATATAATATTTAATATCGAGTCCAGAATTTATCATTGCAAATAGAACATCACAGCTATTTGCAAATGGCTCAACATATCTGCTTATTTTATTTGGCGCATTTTTTATAATATTTTTATATTGAACGAAGCTATCAAACCAAAGTAGAATATCATTCACCACTTTCTAATTTTTTTAATTTATCTTTTCTGACGTATATATTATAATTGGTGATTTTTATTAAAGGCGGTTGATAAAATTCAATTTTAGATGTCCACCCATCTACTGGTTTCATTTCATGTAATCTGGATGTGTCAAAAAAATAATGACTATTTTCAACTTTTAATATTAGAAAATAGTCATAATTTTTCAATTTTTTTAAATCATCAAATATACTCAGCAACGAACATTCTACAACTTTTAATTTAGATATTGTCTCTCGAATATCGTCATTAAAAGGCAAGTTCACAGATTGTTCTGACCAAATCTGTGAACTTAAACCTTTTAAAATACGCCTTTCTTTATTAGTCATTAACCAGTAACCGTATCTGGCATTTCTGTTGCTATTTGAGAATCCCCAACGGAAAGAGGAAGTTCTTCAGCAATGTGTTCCTCATCGGTGATGTCCCTTTCGGTATTAAGACCGTCCATAGCATTTAATGCATTAACCCAATGCTTGTAACGGTTTTCTACCCGTACAACTAAAACTCCATATGCATTGAAAATTTTAGTCATTTTTGCAATTTCGAATAGCAATTTTTTGAAACTGTAAAAACTATCGGTTGATCCCTTTTCTTCGTGTTTGAAGAATAGGTGACTCAGTAAAACCAATTGCCTAACTGGGATTGATGGTGTAAATGATGGAACCTCCCTTGGAAGGGACTTGGCAACCCTACTTGTTGGGTCAATCCAGTTGGAGAACACTTCCCAATATGTAAATACGGTGTTTCCGTCATAAGAAAGTTTTTTGGTCATAGTATGTTCCAGATATGCCCATTCTTTAGCTGTCATTTCAAAATTAAATTCCATCAATTCATATGACTTCTTCAGGGAATTAAAAAGTTCTTTACCATAACCAAATAATTTATCCCTATCGGATTTTGTCATGTTTTTTACCACATCTGAATCAATTCTGTACTTCGAAAAGAAGGTATTAACATTCAGAAATGTATTTTCAAATTGCCCTAATGTGCTATTTTCCACATACTGAAGTCCGTCTTTTTTGATAACTTCTTCAGCATCCCGCAATTCCAACTCATTAGGGTTAAATTTAATGAGATCATCGCTGTCGAACATTTTTTTGTACTCAGCGTTCAAGTCAAACTCTTGTCCACTTGAAAAATCGAAAATTTCTTTGTCCATCTTAATTTGTTATTTTTTAGTTGTTGTTACATTTTGCTGATCTAATTGCTGATCAGCAAACAAGTCTTTAACTTGATTGGCCCGCTTCACAGCCTTCAGTCCATATTTCTCCACAAGAGCTGAAGATGTCATTAAGTCTGGCTTACGAATTTTAATAGTACCTTTTTCAAGGTTGAAATCAATCAAATCTAATTCTTGATCGATTAAAATTTTCTTTGATTCATCATCGAAAGCATCAAAGTAATTTTCGTTAAAATAGACGATCAAATCAGCATTAAGTAATACTGCAAATGAATCTGCTATTTTTTTAATTTTGATTAACGTTTTGAGCTTATCGTCTGCTTGATAAACATACTTTAAATCTACTGGTAAATTTAAATTTTTCTTTGCTGCCTGAAATGCATCTAAAACGTACTCTGCTAAATCATGAAATTGATCTTTTGCCATAATTCTATGTTTTTTCTAAATATATCGTGAAAAGTAAATAAAGTTTAAAATTTAAAATTAAAAAATGATCAATGCTGCTATTCCCAGAAGCAATGCTATTGGAACAATGACGATCAATGAGTTAACCAATTTTTTTAAATTCATAAATTTAAACCGAAGGACAATTCTAATATTAAATTGATCTAATTGCTCAATATTATCAGAATCAATTGTTACATATTCTAAAATACCAAGACTAAATAAATATTCATTTATTAATGAAATATGTGCCTTTACCATATTATCAATATAATAAATACCGTATTTATTAATATTTTCTTTATCCTCAAATGGAAGTACGAGAACCGTATATAATCGAAATATCCAATCATAATATATCCCCCAAACATTGTTATTAATTCTTGAATCGGCTAATGCTCGTTTATTTTTTTTCAACAGCTTAATATACCGATATAAATGAAGTAATTTCTTCATAAAAAGTATTATTTTTAGGATATATATTGTAAAATAACGGTCCCGATGAAATTATTTTCTGAAATTATCATTATTTGAAGGCCCGTTCATATCATCCATCATCTGAGATAGCATACCTTTAATTGCGGAAATATCATTATAGAATTTATTTCTCTTTTGATCATCATCTTGATCTTTCTTGGTACCAACAGATTTAACTTCTTTGGGTGATACTGCAACCGCAGACGCTTCACCGCCACTTGGTTTGCTATAAAATATGCTGGTAATTTTACTTAAAAGATCAGAATCACTTCCATATATCTTCTTTAAAGTATCTTCATTGGCTTTTATTTTATCCAAAACAACTTGTAACTTAGCATCGTCAATGACACTTAATATCATAAGACCAGAAGAAATTTTGGATAAATTATCGAATGACTTGATATCCCTAAGAGAATCAGAAAGTTCTCTAAATGATGCTGCCAGCTTCCTAATTTCTTTACTCTTATCTGGAAGTTTATTCAATTGAAAAATAAAACTTTGGAAGTTTACAATAGCCAATTGTGATATAGGCTGCATTGATCCCAATGATGTTAAAGTTGGTAGTAATAAACGCATACTAACAACAAACGAGTTAACTTTTGAAACATCAAAATCAACATCGTCTACAAGTTTTGCCATTTGGGATATAAAATTAACATAGCTATCAACATAAGCTTTAGTTGGAACTGTTGTAAATTTTCCAAGTGATAAAATTAAGCTTGATTGAACTATGGCATTTGATGCATCTTTTGAAAATTGCTCAAGAGAAACTTTCTTTGTTCCAACAAGAGCACCAATTAAATCAAAGAATCCCATGGAATTGAAAGTTTTATAGGCTTGAGCCATAGAAACCAAAAAACTACCAACTCCTTCAGAATATTCCTTTTTAGGATATTTTGCGCCAGCCCAATCACCATTATTTAGTATACTCCTTGCCACAAGCATAGTATTCGAAGCTGATGCTACAAATTGGTCAAAGTCCTGAGATTTTGACCCAGTAAGGAACGATAAAACCTTATTAACCCCTTGAATAGCTGTAATTATTGCATAAGACTTAGCTAATTCAAATAAGAACCCACCAACACCTTCTGCATAATCTTTGGTCGGATATTTTGCGCTCTTCCAGTCACCTACATTTAATAATGCCCTTGCTGTTATCATTGTTTGTGCGGCTGATACTACGAACTGATTAAAACTTTGGGATTTATCACCAGTTACAAATGATAGTACACTATTGAAGCCTTGAATAGCAGTAATTACAGCATACGCACCAGCAAACATAAATAATGCAGTACCGACACCTAATGACCAATCATATGACGGGTACCCACCAGCTTTCCAATTACCTTTCTGTAAAACATGTGAAACACTTACCATACTCTGGGCTATGGTTTCTAATGGGTCAGAGCCTGTGAGAAACTTCATAGCCATCATTGCCACAACTGCTGGTATTGCAAGCACTGATCCAGCAGCAAATGCAAGTAATGAGCCACCAACAGCCCAATCTGGTTTAGGATATCCACTATCAAATTTACCGAGCTGTAATATTTGAGATACCGCAACCATACTTAATGCAATAAGTGGCAATCCAATCAATCCTGTAGCTAAAATACCGAGCCCAACACCAGTCATACCAACAGCACCAACAACAAGCATTGTCGGTAAAAATAATAATGTTCCCAGACCAACTCCTAATGACCATGATAATGATGGATACACCATTTTATCTGGAAGTAATTGAAATATTTGTGCAACTGCTACAATTGATAATGCAATAAGCGGTAATCCTATTGATCCATAAAATATGTTTTTAAATCCTATTTTATTAATTGCCCACAATGCTGGGGTAAACATTGCAATTCCAACCCCCATTACAGCACTACCAATTAACACACCTAATGGGTCTTTAAGAGGGACAAAGTACTGAAAAATAATGCTTGCTGCTACTATACCACCAGCAATTAATGGAATGGTTATTGGTAATGTTAGCATCTGCTTTGGTGTTATATTTTTTATTGCTCTAAATGCTAATCCAATACCAAATGCGGCAACACCAAGGGCTACCCCAACAAGTACAATGGACAATGCCTGTTTGAAACTTATTGGTTGAATATCTTGCAATATTTTAGACGATATTGTCAACCCAATAGAAATTAATGGTAAAACTGTTGGTAATAGTAATATTGAGCTCCAATTTTTTTTAAAATTAATTTTATCAATAGCTTTCATCATCAACCAAATTGAAACTCCCAACGCAGCAGCAACAAATATCATTGATAACCCCTGTAATAATCCAATTTGTGGAAAATTACTTAAAATCAATCCAGACAGAAGTAACCCCGCTGATATAAACATCATAGTTAATGACACAGATGCCGCAACTCTCCAGTTTAAACCTTTAATATCAGATATTTTTTGAACAGCATAAGATACTGCAACCATTGCAGCAGACAACGCCATAACAGAAAGAAAATCAACTTTACCTACAATTTTAAATGCTAACCCAATTGCTAATACTCCACCAGCAATTAACACGATTGTTGATACACCATCAACAATTTTTTTCTTATTACCTCCAATCTGACCAAACATACCAGATTCTTTAGCCTTTCGTATCTCTTTAATTTCCGTTAAAATATTAGATGTGTCTTGCTTTATTTCTTTGGTCCGTTTATTTACCTCTTTTAAATTCGTAACAATTAGTTGAAGCTCAGATGGCACATTCTTTAGCATCTCATTAACTGGATCAACTTGACCCTTCTTTTGTTGATCTTTTAACATTTCAACAATTTCTTCAAGTGCGCCTGTGAATGATTGAAGGCTTTCTATATATTTATCGTCAAGTTTTGACATCTAAATTAAAGATATTTTTTTGTTCTGGCACCAGCAATATTTGATCTAAATTCTCTTTTAGCTGGCTGATTTTCTTTTTTTATGGTTTTTATAGACTTATCAAATGTATTAACCAAATTTGTTACCTCATCGGTCTTCTTTTTATATTGATCAATTTTATCAGCAACTTCTTTTTGATTATCAACCTCAAATCCATCAATTTGCATTTTTTCAATATCAGTTTTAGTTTGGGTTAAATCGGCTCTTTGCTGCTCAACTTCAGTCTTAATTGCTTCAATATCATCAGTTTGACTTGGTAACGGCTTTACTTGATTTATAATATTTGGTTTTTTAAGTGGCACTTTTTGAGTGGATTGCTTTGTTAAATAATCACGATACCCACTTGATGTGTTTGGATTATTTTGCACAATGGCACCTTCTAAAAATTGCTGAAAATTAGTTATCATCCGCTATTGGTCATTTTTTTTATCTGTTCTATATTTTGCATCATTGCATCTTTATTAACCTGTGAATCATTGATATCTTTGGTAAATTTAAGATCAGTTTTATATTTATTTTTTATCTCTTCTTTTAAATTAGCAATTGTGAAAAAGTTAGTTCCAATAAGATATTTATCAGCAGCAGCTTTAGTTGAAAGTTCAGCCGACATAATAACATTATTTTTTTCACGATCATTATATATCCATATTGAATCGGCTTTTCCATTAATCATAGCTTCGTGGAATATTAAAAATCTAAGTTCTTTATATTTAGCATTAAGTTGTGGGGGATCATTTTTTGGAGCATAAAACACCAGCCAAGTTCTTACCCTATCACATCGTGACACCCCATTATTATTTTCAAATGGATTGATCGCTGGAACTATACGATTATCTTTAATATCAAAAGTTTCTGTTATACAACAAATAGAAGCTTTTGATGAATCAATTAATCGTTCTATAGCAAAACTATAAAAAACATTATTATACTTTAATTGAATAATCCCGAATTTCTTCAAATTTTCAGGTTTAACATTTTGATTCCCTTCAATTTGAATAGATGTTAATATTTGAGCAACTTTAACCCAATCATTTTCTTCAGATACAAGTTTATCAACTTTAGCATCAAGTTTAGTTGTATCCAAATCCCCAAAATTAGCTTGAAGAATATCAACACTTGGAACATACAATAAATCTTCAAAACTCGCATAAACCTTATTAACAGCCCTTGCCCATCTTAATTTAAATTGATTGTTTATTATCTTTCCTTCTTTATCTGTTAACAATTTTTCAGCACTAATAGCTATCATTTTTAAATTATAAGGATTTACGAATTTTGATACTTCTTTTCTTTGATCAACTGGGGTTATGGATTCATATATAAAATTTTCAGTTATAGGATTTCCATTAGCATCGTATTTTATATTCCACTCATGATCATTACTCGTATTCCCTGATGCTGGTGGAACTTGAGTTGTAGTATTTGTTGTTGTAGCTGACGCTGGAGCTGGGGGTGGTGACCATGATGGCTTTCCACCAAGCTTAACAATTTTATCATCTATATAATCTAAAATAGTTTTATTTCTAAGAATATTATTTTCAACTTCACGCAACTGCTTAGTCCAAGTATTAATATTGGCAATAGCTTTAATTTTATCATCACCTTTTAAATATTGTATATCACGTTTTGCTTTATTTATCCAACCGCTTAGTGAACGTTTATTTGGATAAAGTCCTTGAAGTGTAGTTGAATATGAATCCCTATTTTGTTCTAAATTAGTCAAATTATTGCCAAGCTTATCTACTTCCTCCTTCTGAATTTCAGTCTGATTCCTTGATGTGGATGATGTTGTAGATGTAGTAATCCCAGTTGTTGGAGGTGTTCCAGTTGTAGTTGTTGTTCCAGTATTTGTTGGAGTAGGAGGAATAGTTGTTGGAGGTATACCTGTTGTTCCAGTTATAGTTGTTGTTCCAGTATTTGTTGGATTAATCTGATTATCCTGATCACCACCGCCTTTGGTATTAATCGTCCCTCCTGAGTTGCTGGTACCTTCGGCACCACCAGACTCAACTGGCATATTTTTAATAGTTTTCGATATTTCGGCTAAATTTAATTCCCTTAGTAATGTCTTAAATATATCTTCACGATCACCAATTTTCTTTTTATCACGATTTGTTAAAAGATCACTAACATTTGCAGTCATTGATAATCCTGGGGTACTTATAGCTGCTGCTCTAACGACATTAACATCACCAGCCTGTGATCGTTCTGGTTTTTTTTGAAATGTAGTTGTGCCAATTTCATTTAAAAAATTAAAATAGTTATTTGCGATAAACCTTTCATTTGTTCCGCCCGTTGGATACCAATAATCACGGTCAGGCTGACCAGTAGTTGTTCCAGTTGGCACATTAACATCCACAGTACCAGATGTATCTCCAGATGAACTTGATTGTACTTGTGATGTATCATCACCAGCCTCAGCTACCGTTGACCCAGATGCTGAGGCTATTTTACCAGTTTTTAAATCTATATTGTGTTCAACACAAAATAAAACAACCCCACGAAGAAGCTCAAGATTCAATTTTGAAATCAATCTTGCAAAAATATATTCTCTTCTACCCCTTTTAAACAAATCGATTGGGATATTGAACAAACCTTTTGCCAGTTTACCAAGAATAGTATCACTTGCTTTTGTTGTTGTTGCAAATCCTTGACCACCACTGGGTCCCCCAACATTTCCACCAATAAACTCATTAAGTTTCTTGAATTCGTTTCTATCGTGAATGTTTTGCATTTATCTTATATTTAATTTTTGTATCCTTAACCCGTTATAGGAATACTTTTTTCCATAAAGAACAAAATAATCATCTTCAAATGATAATGGGCTATATTTACTCTTATCAATGCTTGAATCATAAATAACCTCACCATTTAACGTTAAAGAAAACTTTTTCAATTCCTTAATGTATGATTCGTATAATTCTTTATTGGACTTAATTATTGGCTTAGAGTCAGGTACTATATCATGTACTATATGAACTAATTCTTCTTCATTACCCTCAACAAAGTCTTCATTAAAGTCTTCATTTTTCTTTACTTTCTTCTTTTGGGTATCAGTTTCTTTTTTTAATTCTGACATAACTAAAGTTTTTTTGTTTTATATATTAAAAAGAATCAATTCCACGTGATTTTTACATATATATAAAAAACAAAAACTATTTTTAATATATAGTGCATATGAAAATACAGAGATTTAATAGGCATAAATTTATGAACGAGCATTTAAATGAAGGCTCAGAGTTCATGCAATACCAATTTGGTATTGAACCATACGGAACCGCTGGTGGTGGTGGAGCATATCAATTTGCTCAGGACCCACGTGCTTCATATTTTAATTATCAAGATTCTCCATACACTGATTTTTATGTTAGACAATCTGGATTAGTTGCCAATTTAAATCAGTTAATGAAGAATTTCAGAACTGATAGTGATATTATAACAAGAGATGCCGATCCATTCATGGAAGATATCAAAGAGTATACAAATCTTAAAATACTCAGGATATTCGAAAACAATAACTTAAAATTAAATGTTTTTATATCATTTGATTTTGACGGAACCGAATATTATGGTGTTTATAAAAACTTCAATGGAATAAGTAGACCTAAACTTGAAAGTGAAATTTATTACAATCCAAATCTTCAAGAAAGATTTAGTAACGAATATGCCTTAAAATTAAGCAATTTCTTCTATAAAAAGCTTGAAAGATGGTTTATTCCGAAAAAAGGATTTTACAAAAACCTGAAAGAAAATAATAGATTAAAAGATAGTATGGGGCAGCTTTACGAAATGAGACGTGATCAAATAGTAGAAGTCCTTGGTTATAACTTTACAACTGATAAAAGACCATATGTTAATGTAAAAATTAAAGGTAAAACATATAAAGTGTCAGATAATGACTATTATTTCTTCAAGTGGAGATTTGAAGAGTGCTAAACTTTTTACTAATATATTCATATAATTCAATATGATTATTGAATCTATAACTCTCAGAAATTTTAAATCATTTGGTAATAATAAGCAAACTGTCAAATTTAGAACAGATAAAGGCGAATTAATATTATTATCTGGTGATAATGGTGCGGGTAAATCATCACTACAGCAATCTTTCGATTTTTCATTCTTTGGCGTGGTAAGAGGTAAGGACGGTAAAAAAGTACCAGCCAAAATTCTTCCAAATTGGATAAATAATGATCTTGAAACTGAAATTCGTTTCAAAAATATGTCAATGGATAATATTTATATCCACCGTGAAATGAACTTGAGTAAAGCTTCGGTTGAAGTATTTATAAATGACGATAATAGGTCAAAAACATTTAAGCAAGAAAAAGAAAAAATAATAGGATACGATTTTGATACTTACAAAAGCTTTATTTCAATGACCGTATCAGATTTTGCTAATTTTATTGATTTGAGCCCAGATGAAAAAAGAAAAGTTATCAATAAACTTTTTAATTTACAAGACCTCGATAATTATCTTTCGATAACAAACACAATGATAAAGCAAACATCCGAAGAAATTTTAAAAATTTCCATTCAGGTTGATTCTAACAATAAAGCTATTAATTCGTATAAAGAAAATATCGCCACTATAATCAAAAGTGGAGCAATAGACAAAGAAAAAGAAGTATTAAAGTTGAGGTCTCAAATTGCAGAAAAAGCTGAAGAATTTAAGCAACTGGCTTCTAATGGGACAAAAATAGAATCCCAGATATTCAAATTAGAAAAAGAGCGTCAGGACCTCGATAACCAAAAAAACGTATTATCAGAAGCTATAACTGAAAAACGAATTGAACTCAGGCACTTAGACGAAAAACTGGAAATATACAGGTCTGGGGTTTGCCCATTGTGCAGCACCGATCTAAAAGATGAAAAGCATCAACATGACTTATCAGATATATTAAATAGTAAAAAAACTATAGAAGAATCGTTGATAACATCTGAGCATTCAAGATCAGAGCTAATACTAAAAATAACTCAAATATTAAATCAAAAAGATACAGCATCAAAATTAAGAAATAACATTGTATTAAAAAGGCAAACACTAAAAACGGAAGCCAATTCTTGTAATGCTAAAATAAAAGAACTTGAAAGTAACGGGTACAGTATCAGTGTTGATGAATTAAATAAAAATATTAATGAGCTCAAAGAAAAAAATACTGAAAATAATATCAGAATAGATCAATTGACAGCTCAAAATAAACTTCATCAAGATTTACGTGATGTTTTCTCAAATAAAGGTGTAAGACGCAATATTATTAAAAACATAACCAAACCCATCAATGTGTATTTAAAAGACATTCTGGATGCTCTAAATTCGAAATATAACGTAAAAATAGATGAAGAGTTTGAAGTGGAATTATTTGCAAGAATGATAAATAAAATTCATTCCGAAAGTGTATCAATGGGTGAAGCTAAGAAAATAAACCTTGCAATTGCATTATCATACATTAAGTTAATATTGAAATTTAAAAAATTGAACATTTTATTTTTAGATGAAGTTTTTTCATCATTACAGCCCGAAAACGTAGAATTGGCACTAAAAATACTGAAAAGTTTTACAGAAGAATTTAATATAAATATTATTATAGTTGATCCAAAAGTGTACTTCAGGGATGATAAAGACTTTGGATATGAACTATTTGATAGAATAATAAAAATAGTCCCAAAATTAACATTCTCAAATATTGAAGAAGAACTTTAATATATAATGAAAAATGATAATTTATGGCTACCAAGAAAACCGATGATAAAACAGAGCCAAGAAGATTCAAATTAATTTCAAGCAGTAGAAGATTAACACTAACCTATGTCGTATTCTTTGTGTGGGTTGGGCTTGCAATTCTTGGTATGATTCTCAAAACTAACTTAACAGAATTAGCAGTATATTTCACATCTGGATTACCTGTAATATTAGGATACTTATGGGCAGAAACAAGCCGACCAAGTAATGAAACTGGAGGCGGGTTAGCACCAAGTGGGCAAGACATTGCTGCCATAATAACCAGCATTAAAAGTGGTCAACAATCACAGCAAACACAACAAGCACAGGCTCCACAATATCAGGCTCCACAATATCAGGCTCCACAAACACAAAAACCCAACCAAACATACAACCAACCAGCGGCTGCTGTAACTAATACGCAAACGGATATGGTTATTTATACTGACGATTTATTGACTCAATTGAAAATATCAAGCATACAATTAACAGCACTTCAAACAAACGGGTATGTAAATTTTTCAAATGGTAGATATGTGTTTCCAAAAGCAAATCTTGACAGTATCAAATCATTGCTTGGAATTGATGTAAGTTCTCAGGAGCCGACAATTTAAGATTGTTTTTTTATCCATTTAAGATAATTTCGTACTTTTTGGGAAGATAATAATTTAGCTTTGTCATTATAATTCCTTCCCAATTCTTTTTCTGTAAAAAAATGGTGGATGTTTTTATGACAATCATCGCATAAATCTATTCCGTGAGACCTCATAAAAGCTAAAGTATACAGTTTTCTGAAATATTTATTTGTATGTAATGTACGGGGTATAAAATGATGAAAAGTTAATTTTTTTAACCGATCACACAAACCACAATTATCTATCATTTTTATTTTTGTTTAATTTTTCCAATTTCATTTTTCTTGAATGGGATTTATTCATAACTTCCACCATTGACTTACGCTTATATGAAAACAGATAAATCAATTCAGCATCATAGTTATACTCAAATTCTAACCATTCATATCCTACGGGGGTCTTTGAATTAAAATTCATATTGTAAGACATGGCATTCACATAAAAAACATCATCACAATCAATAACATTAAAAAATCCATCATTAGGATATATAGTGGACGAAATAATTATCCACTTACATTTATTTATAGAGTTCATTTTTGTTTTTACAATATTTAAATTTTTAACCTCTATTTTAGTTGATTTGAAAATAATATCAAAAAATACTAATGATGGTTGGATTTTAAAAATTGAATTAATATCAGATTGAAGCAATGAATGGAATTCAACTACATTGTTGTTTATAAATTCTATTTTTTTATCTGTTTTTCGTACTTTAACTATTTTTGTTGGAATATCCATTTTCAATCTTTCGATTGTAATAATTGAATATCGTATCGAAAATACAAAAAATATTATTTTTTTATTTGAATTTTTGGAAACAAAATTGGAAATTATTTCAGATATAACTTGAGTTTTACCAGATTGTCTGTACCATAAAAGAAGAATCTTATCGTGCTCTTTAAATTTTTTTATTGCATATTTCTGGTACTCTCTTAATTCCACCAATGAGTTTTTCTTTTATGTATAAGAAAAACACATTTTTGTTTATTATAAATCAAACTTTATGGAATCTGTTTGGATTTTTCTCAAAAATCGTGTTATTTCTTTTTTAGAAGCAATAATTATTTCAAGATTAGATATTTTCGTTGGTACTCCACAGCAACCTTCAAGATAAACGAGTGTCGTATCACCTAATAATCTAACAGAGTTATAATGAAGATCACAAATAAAACGAATTTTATTAAATCCATCATTTTTTAGAATGACTGGAATATGTAAAGATTTTCCAGATGGATTATGCTTTGGAAGATCAGTTATATTTAACGAGCGTGTTTTCATTTAGGCTCGTCAATATAATATTCCTCGTAAGTGTTTCCTTTCGGGGCTGTACCTTTTCTCATTTTAACGTTTGGTAATGAAATAAACGCCTTAAAATCTTTTTGAGAAATTTCACCACCACTGCGAAAAATATTCCACTTCGAATAGTTAGGGTCAGTTTTACCATTTAAACAACTATCAAGGAATATCCGTGGGCGTTTACAAATATCTGGAGTAAATTTTCGAACAAAGTCCTTGCTTATTATAGGAACAGTTGAGTATCCAATAACTTTTACGTGCATAAGGATATCATGTTCACAAACAGTCTTTGCGTCAGGATTAAATTCTTTCATGTGTTTTATTTTTTAATTTGCTATATTTTTCAATTTTCTTTTCACGAACTTCCCTGATAGAATTTGCAACAAGCCCATTACATTCAGGGCCTAAACCATTTTCAATGCTTTCTGGAACAGTTAATGTGCGACCACACCGACCACACTTACCTGAATGATAAATAAGCATGTTGGTACAAACATGATTATTTTCCATCAATTCGTTAAAGAAAACATCAAACATTTTAAATGATTCTGCGGTATTACCAATCGTTGACCCCTTAGTAAGTCTAAAATTTCTGGTATCAAAAATTGTTCCTAAATAAGTATATGAATTTTCGTTATCATTGCCAGTCAGTAGTTTTACGAAAAATCGAGTATCATTGGCATCGTGAGGTTCTGTAATCCTATAGGTGAATCTAACCTCAGAATCAGAATACTTCAGGGTTATAATTGATTTACCAGCAAATAAAAAACGCTTAATATCACGGATGGCTGCTATTGGATGTTCCATATATTTATGATTTAGACCACAAAGATATAAAACATTTACGAATAAAAAAAATTTATGATGATATTTCTACTTGAAGAATTCCAACTTTTACAGAATGATTCTTGGCTGGCTCAAGTTTAATCTTTGGATCATCAACAAATTTATTATTGACTTGAATTTGCCTATTAAAAACGAGTTCTTGATACTCTTTTTCATTGATAACCAAGTCTCTACGTTTAAGGTGATTGTATAGTTCCATGAATTTTTTTTTTAGATAGGCAAATACCCATCCAAAATCCATAGTGTAAAACATTAAAAAAGTTTAGACCAATCTCTTTATATCTTTCAATATACGGAGGACTTGTTCTTTATCGTATTCTGGCATAATATGATTTTCATCGGTATAGGATATTATCACGTATCCATATCCTATAGAAGTATCATCATCTTTATAAACATTTTGGTAATACATTGTATTTATTCCACGATACATATCAAGCCCTTCCAGCGATTTAGGTGAAAAATCGCTTATCCCTATTCGATACAAATCTTTACTATCAGAATGTAAAAAGTTCAGCAACAATATATTTGAAGTTACTGGAAGATTTGGATTATTTGATTCGTGTGTTATTTCACCTTTTTCTGATATTGAAAACATAAAATGCGAAACAATAAACCGTTTACTGTAATCATACCTGAAAAAACTCACATAATTTGATTTTGATATTTTAAGAATCATTTGAAACTTAGAATAAAGTTCTATCATATTTTTAAAATCTTCAGATTTAATCTTTCTACTATACTCCTTAATAACATCAATTTGGCGATCCAGTAATCCTAATAGATTATGTGTAGACTTTTTAAGTCTTTCTTGCCTATGCTGATAACAAAGAAATGCTATAGCAAAAAAAATCATGAAACTAATTTCAATTAAATCTAATATAAATCCTTCCATCATTTCAAATTAATTAATGTCGATATTTTTATCGATGTTTCTTCCATCTCCTTTGTTTCAGTAGTATTCAATTCACGTTCTGTTTTATAGTATTCAAG
>Ga0209083_1000167_pt1 | contig 102436 bp, 81 predicted proteins | sample AM7aDNAmetaG_FD_184132 | JGI IMG/M metagenome (GOLD analysis project Ga0209083, IMG submission 184132) | Freshwater microbial communities from Finland to study Microbial Dark Matter (Phase II) - AM7a DNA metaG (SPAdes) (version 3) | ecosystem: Environmental > Aquatic > Freshwater > Lake ...
AGGCAAAAACAAAAAACATAGTGGCTCCATTTTCTTGGCAACAAATTGCTGCCAGAAGCTACTGCTTTGCCTTTGCCCGTGCCAGAAATAAAAACACACTCAAAAAATTGTTTTCGCTGAATCGCTGCAATTCATCCGTTTCTCTGCTAAAACCAACCGAAGTGAGCATAATAAGCGGTAACTGTTCTTTTGTAAATTTGACCCTGATCCTTCCTGCTAACATAATACCATCCATATCAGGCATTTGCATATCAAGAATAGCTATATCGAAATGTTGTTGGTCAAGCAATTTCAAAGCTTCAACTCCGGTTTCCAGTGCCAATGTTTTTAAGCCCCAATATTCACACTGTGAAGTTAAAACCTTACGGTTGGTTGCATTGTCATCAACAATTAAAACCGATTTTCCGGATAAACTCTGAAGTGTTTTATACAATGGATTAATATCTTCCTGAGGAGTGGAATACCTCGTTTTGATTGTGAAACGAAAATCAGATCCTTTGCCGTATTCGCTGATGACCCAAATTCTGCCATGCATCAATTTTACCAAACTAGCAGTAATTGCAAGCCCAAGGCCAGTTCCCCCATATTTCCTGGTTGTAGAGGCGTCCACCTGGGTAAATGGCGAAAATAGCGAATCAATTTTTTCAGATGGGATTCCAATACCCGTATCTTGAACCGAGAATTCAAGGGCAACATCTAATCCGTCCTGTGAAGCCAGCGTAATGGTAATTAAAATATCCCCTTTATTCGTGAATTTAATCGCGTTGCTCACAAGGTTTACAATGATTTGACGCAACCTGAAGCCATCACCAAAAATATGCTGATGTATTTGGGGATCAATAAAGTAAATAATATCAAGGTGCTTTTCCAATGATTTGGGTGCCATTAGGTCAAGAACATCCTCGACACAAAGCCGCAAATCAAAGGAAGTCTCTTCCAATTCCATCCTTCCGGATTCGATTTTTGAGAAGTCCAAAATCTCATTGATGATATTCATCAGTCCTTCACCCGAATTCTCGATGATGTTCACATATTCGCGCTGAGTGGGCGTAAGTTCAGAAAGCAATAACAAACTTGTCATCCCGATCACTCCATTCATTGGTGTCCTGATTTCATGCGACATTGACGCAAGAAACTCAGATTTTGCACGATCAGCCGATTTGGCCATCACCATTGCTTCCCTTAATTCTTCCTGAGATTTTTGTCGCCTTAAAGCCCCTGCTATATTGTTTGCCAGCATACTTAGGACAGTTTCTTCTGCAATGGTCCACAAGTGGTCGTCTGTGGAGTCAGCAAAACCTACAAAACCCCAGAACATATGGTTTTTCGGATCAATGACCGGTAGGATCATTATCGAATTAATTAATTGTTTTTCAAATAGTTGCCTAACATTTGGCTGAAATTCTTTAGTGAATCCTTTAATTGTTTTTCCTTGTAAAAGTGGTTTATACCAACTATTGGCTTTATAGGTAAACGATATCACCTCGGCCTCTTTAGGGTCAACCTGCTTTTTTATTGAAGGATTGATATATTCATAGATACGTTTGACTTTTTTCTCCCTTGAAGAGTTCTCGGAAATATTTTTATAGATGAAAATTTGGTCTATACCAGAAGCTAGTCCGATTGATTCAAGTGCATAGGATACGGCAGAATCAAAATCCTCGTTGGTCAGGAGGTGATTTGAAGCCAATGCCATCCCATGAAGTATGCTCCTCTGCCGGATCAATTCACGCTGAATCTTGTTTATTTCAGTATTTTCACGTTCCAGTTCCTGCTTCTGACGATAGAATATGGAGATCAATCCGGCAATCTGACTGAATTCATTGTTATTTTTTTTTAGGACTTCAAGTTGGGATGTATCCCCTTGCTGCAAACTATAGGAGATGATCTTTAGTGGCCGCCTAATCCAATAGTAGAGTATAATAAAAAAGAACGAAATAAAGATTAACAGCAAAGTGCTGATAAGATAAAATACATAATCAGTGTTCTTGTGATAGTTTAGAAGTACAGAATTTTGTTTTTTAACAACGATATCTCCGATTTTCAGACCGGCATAGTTAGAGAGTTTTTTGGAGACAACGATCGAATCACTTGTGATGAATTGATCGTACCGATGGGCAATAGCTTCAAAATATACACGGCTTGCGGTATTTTGTGAAAGTTCATTAAGAAAATCCTTGTCCCATAACCTGCAAATGAAAAAATATCCGGAAGGAGTTGTCACATGTGCAGTGTCAAGTGTTGGATGAATTGAGGATCCAGAGATCTCAAAAAGCCCTTTGGGCAAAACCTCAAAGAAGTGGATTTTTTTTCCTTCAGCAATGGTTCTTGATATTTTTTTACCTATTTCCGGATCAGAAAAATAATTGGTAAACTTATTACCGAAATTATAAATTAACTTGTAATCAGCATTATAGACATTAACAGAATACAAATCGAACGAATTCACGATGCTTTCAATATTGTCTTTTGCCCATTTATTGTTAATGACCTTTAGATTGGGAAGGATATCGTCCCAGTTTGAATAGTCTTTAACGATCTGATCAAGTTGGACCGAATGAACATTGATGGCCGAATTAATAAGTATAACTTGTTGGTCAGTTGCCGATTGTAAAATTATACTGTTTTGATGTTCTTGTGCATTTCTGACAATGAACAAAACGGCAAACAAGATCGAGACAGACGCGAAAAATAGAAGGAACAATTTACTTCTGATATTCATTTAGTTTGTAATCAAATCGGTTAATCGATTGGTTAATAAATACATTTAAATTTGATTTCTTGAAAAGAACTGAAGCCTAAAAACGCTTTTCAATTTCCGGCGCAGCCAGCTTCTCTTTTTAGGCAGGTCTCCTAATATCGACTCAATTACCTGTAGTTCTACGCCATTCAGTAAAAAGTGGGTTTTTTGTTTTGTAAGCTCTGTCAATACATCTAGCGCCCCCTGATCGGCTTCTGACCATATCCTGTTTGAACGGCAAATCAGTATTGACATATCAGTATCAGAAAGTAATCCTACTGGATATGGATAAAACAGGATCGGCGGCAGCTCAATAAGAACAAAATCGGGAGTAAATGACAGATAATAGTTATTCAGTGCGAGAATTTCCTTGTAATTATTCACAGAATAAAAGCTCTCATCAACGTTGTAATACATAAACTCGTGTTCGTCAAGAACGTTTTCGTAGTGTTGCAGAAATGGGCTATCATAATTGATCCGTGTGTCGGGATAACCTAAAAGCCAATTGATAACTGAAAATTTCCTCCGTTTATTGGTGAACCTTGTAGTAAAATTTTGGTTGCGAATATCCGGGTAGCCTATTTGGGTCACTTCTGTTTTGCGCAACGATTCGTAAGTGAAATTGAGCACAAATACTTTCTTTCCTTGCTTCTTTAACTTCTGCGCTAAGTTTCCGATAATAACCGTTTTTCCCTCATTTCTTAAGGTGCTGAAAATCAATAACGTTTTAGTTGTTTTTTGTGATCTGTCTGCACTCAAATAGCGTTCGATATTTTGGATCGCAATTTCAAGTAAACGGTTGGTTATGAACAAGAAATTTGTGTTCTGTACCTTTAACATGATTTTGGGAAAGGCAGATAAAAATTCTAATTTCAGGATTCGGGAAGCCTTTGTCTGATTTCTTAAAGTATCATCAAAATATTCCAAAACAAAAACAGTTGTTAAAACAATCATAAAACCAAGCAAACCAGCTACAACAATAAGTATCTTGCGCTTTGTGGGTATCGGAGACACTGGGAAATAGGGTGGGTCAACAGCTTTGATATTGGAGGACAATTCATTATCTTGCATTTTCAGTTTCGCGAGATTCAGACCATGTAAAATTTCAAGAAACTCCTGTTCCGAAACGGATATTTCCCGTTCGATCCTTTTAATATTGGCTCCTGCCGGTGCATAAACTGCATATTGTTTCTGAAATTCTTTGATCCTTTCCCCCAGTACATCTATTCCTGCTTTGGTGTTCTCTGCTTCAATAACATTGCTGATCCAATCATTCAATATCGTACTGATTGGAAGTCCTTCTTTTGAGTTGCTAAAGGAATAAAATTCTCCTACGGCAGATTTGATTTCATTTTTCAGTTTCTCTGCCCTATTTTTCAAATCAACCAATTGCTGTCCATTTTTAACATCCTGTGCCCCTAAAATTTCTGCAGAGAGTATTTTGTAATTTACTTCACCAAGTTCATTCCTTTTTTCGAGGATATTCGAACTTTTTAGTTGAATTTGCTGCTGAATCCCAAGTTTCTCCTCCAGACCTTTAATTCCTGCCTGTATTCCTGCAAGTTTGATCCTCTTATTGTTAAACTCAACATCAAGGTCTTCTTTTACAACAGCTACGGCCTTACTCTGTTCGTAATAGTTGATAATATTGTTGTCTTTATTGAATTTTAATAGTTTATCTTCTGCAACTTTAAGCCGGCCGGCAGCCTGTTTTAACTGAAACTCAAAATATTTGACCACTGCATCCGATCTGTTTTCCTTAATCCCTTTGTAATTTTTAATACAAACATCGGTTAGAAGAGCCAATGTCTGCTGACAAATTCCTGGATCATCGGTCTCATATTTTAATTTGACCATGTCGCTGTTGGCTATTCGTTGCACATTGATCGAAGAAATAGCCTGAATCGAATAATGCGGATCTTCAAAGTTTAAAAGCCGATACACAAAATTGGTATCACTGCTCGCCATGTAATCGGTAAGGTTTTTGACAGTTTGCTCATAATCAGCTGCGTTGATCGACGGAGGTAGTGTGTTGGAACTAAGACCGGAGTTGTTCAGATCTGAAAAAGAGAATGTTGCGGAGGTATCGCTGCTAAGTTTCGGAACTAAAATGGTATCAGCAATTTTTGAGGATTTTGAAAAATCGTCTAAGAGCTTTCCGACAATAAGCGATTGACCTACTCTGACATTGTTATTTTTCAGACCATTCATCATTTTTATTTGATCAACGGACACATGGTATTTTTGGCTGATTGAAAAGAGAGTTTCATTAATATTAACAATATGTATCTGTTTTTCTGCATTTTGACTATTTTCGTCTTTTAGGCTGTCTTTTTTTGTTACTGCTAGGGCATTGTTCACAGAACCCTGGGTATGATCTGCTGATTTTACAACCAATGAATTAATGTAAGCTGGAGTGATTTGTTTTAGGTTATCATACGAGCTGCTTGAAATGTATCGGACATCGTAATTCGGTAGCATTAAATGCTGGGCTAATAACCTGATTACCAGCTCTTGTTGGGTTTCTCTCGATTTAATGACATTAATCAGGTTGTCAAAAGCCGTATTGGTTGCGAAATAGTTAAAAGATTTATCCATCTCAACACTTGAACCAGTTGCAAGTCCTGTATAAAGCGTTGTTTCGGAGGCATACTTAAAATCGGGTTTTCTTGTGAGGTAAACCACTAATCCAGCCAGAAGAATTGGAGTAACCAGCAACAAAACAATATGCTTGCGCAACAACCTAATGAGGTCAATTATTTTCATTGGCTGGTTTTATTGCGATGTTTAGGTTCAATTTAAATCCGATACTCTCTTCAAGGAGCATAAAAGCCGTAATAAAATCAGTTTTGACAATTTCAAAATTCGATTCACCTGTAGTGTATATCTCTGATATTCTTGAATATTCACTTAATGTAATCACACCGTTTTGAAATTCCTTTTCGATCATTTCCATATTGATCCTTGAAGTTTCAAGGTATTTCGACCTGATCTTCACCAGTTTCTGTTTTAAGATCAGGTCATTATACTGTTTGATAACTTGTTGCCGCAATTCGTTCCGCTGCTCTTTGGCCATATCCTCAGCCTGTCCGACCTCCGATTTGGCCATATTGATCTGATTTTTTCGGTTCACAATATCGAAAATCGGAAACTTCATATATGCACCGGCACCATAATTCAATTGGACACTCCTTGTAGCAAGTAACGCAGGATTCTGTCCTTCAGCCGTATTGGTCGAGAAATTGTCAAACGTCCCGTATCGGACATCTGTTTGGACACCGAAATTCTTCATCCACAATGAGCGCTGGTCCTTTAGTTTGTTTTTGTTGACACTGATCTGACGTTCCCTGAATTTCACGAAAGGATTTTTTTTCAATGCCGAATCGATCAAAGTTTCGAGCGGTGGAAGCATCATTGAAAGGTCATCAGTCAATAGATTAAACTTTTTTGGAGTTTGTCCAAAACCTGATAAATGCAATAATCCAATGATAACAATTAAAAATTGTATATGAAAACTGCGTTTCACGAGTGTCTATTAAAATTAAATTCAAAATCACCTGCTGAGTAACCAAAAACGGCAGCAGAAACGAAACTACAAATGCAAATAATTAAAATTGATTATTAAACTGTATCCTTTTGAAACAATGCAGGAATCGTCCTAAGTATCAATTTCATGTCGTACCAGAACGAGTAATTATTGCCTTCAAAGTGGTCCGAGTATTCGTTGTCAAGCTTATTCCTCTCCTCCTCCGACATTTTCCCTTTTCTCGAACGTAACTCGACCTGCCACAATCCGGTTATTCCCGCCGGTGCATTAAACCGTTTTGCCATCGTGTCCTTTGTTAGTAAAGATGCCTCATCTACCATAGGTAGCGGCCGGTTTCCTACAATAGACATGTCGCCTTTAATTACATTGATCAACTGCGGAAGTTCATCGATGCTGGTATTGCGGATAAATTTTCCAACTTTGGTGATTCGGGGATCATCTAAAATTTTTTTATAGACTGAATTTGCTTCTGCAATCTCTTTTTTCTGTTTGTTGTACGAATAATCACATATTGCGTGGTTTTCAATATATTGGATCGGTGAGCAAGTCTCTCCATTGGTTAAAGCTGCACATTTTGGGCATGGCAAAGAATAATCAATATCTGTTTTTCGGGATAAGGTGGTGTTGTATTTATTTTTTTCCTTGGCAAGTTTTTCCAATTCCAAATCGGCCCCAACACGCATGGAACGCAATTTGTAAAAATTAAAAGGTACACGGCCATACCTTTTCGAAATGTAGTAAACTTTCCCTTTCGATTCAAGCCTTATCGCAATCACAACGAGCAACAAAAGAGGTGAAAGTACGATCAATGCCGAAATGGCAACAAACAAATCAAATGCCCGTTTTATTGGTGGCATTTTAAATTTATCATCAGGCTTTATATAACTTTCAAACGATTTTAAAGAATTTTTGTTCCTGAAATCGATTAAAAACTCGATTCTGCCTACCATGCTTATAGCCGGCGGAAGGGGAAGTACATAGTAGTCATCAATGCGACTTTCAAAGGCCGTGATGAACAATTCATCTTTGAATTCAAACGAGACAAGGATAAATGCAACTTTATTGAATTCAGGCCTTGCCCTGATCCATTCGTGCATAAGGAATCCGCTTCCCCCCGACAGGTAATTCTCTGAGATCACTGTATCTGGATTGTCATTCTTTTCCAGATAATTAACTGCCTCCTGCATATTCGACAGTTGAATGACCGAAACACCAGAATGTGTCCGCAGTCCTTCAATATTTTGTGTGGAACGTCCGATATAAAGGACTTTTAATAATTTTTCCATATTACCATTTTAAAGCATAGTGAACCGGAAACAAATTTTTAAGTATAATCTCACTTAACTCCTCAGGATTGAATGGTTTTGCTAAAAAGTCCTGTGCACCGAGCCTGTAACACTTAACCCTTTCATTACTACTTTCAACGCCAGATAACATGACGATCGGCGTGTGTTTTGTATATCCACGCTGACGTACTTTTTCAATAAATTCATATCCTTTCATAATTGGCATTTGCACATCGCATATGATTAAATCGGGAAGGTTCCCTTCAAGCCATTCAAGCGCATCTCTACCGTCACTCTTGCTTACAACATCGTAGTTTTTGGATAGGAAATTCTCAAGCAACATACGGATACTTTTTTCATCATCTATAATCAGAATCTTGTGCCTCATTTTATTTTATGTTTTGGTGTTTAATTGATTACTAATTAGGACTTACAGCTTCGCCCCTTCAATCACATAAAAACAAATTTACAATTTTGTTCTTAAATAAGATCGAACATGTCCAAATAATCTATCAAATAGCAATGATAGGTATTCCTTGATTGATTTCCAAATCCTATTTTATGAATAGTTGGGATCAGTATGGACAGTTATTTTATTCCCTGCAATTATAGGTCTTCCGGAACAATTCAAATCCTTTTTGATTATTATTATGATCATCAAGTCCGCTTTGGAAGAATATGATGACCGTTTTTCGGGAACAATTCAAGCAATAAATCGTCCCTTCGAGTTTTTGCCCCTTGACAATTGTGGCATATTCGCACCGGAGGACATTCTTGCCCGCCAACTTGTCAGGAACCGCCATCGAAAACTCAATTCCCGGATTTCGGTAGATATTGGAATTTTTCATGTTTTGTTGTTGGGCAATTATTGTTTTATTCAGGTCTTCTTCTTTGTTGGCCCAAGTAACAGTAATCAAACCAGTGGTTTTCGATCCTGTCCTTTCAGCCGAAAAGTAATAGGCTTGGTTACCGATCGAATCATTTGCAATCATTTTCCAACCTTCTGCAATTGAGAAAGATATCCCGTCACGAAGATAGGGCAATTCTTTACTTTTACCAAAACACTGAAATTGGGATTGAGTCACAATAGTGGCGCAAATCAGGAATGGAATTAAATTTTTAACTTTCATGTTTATAAACTTTTAATTTATAGATGAATCCCACCTCAAATCAATAGCGTGAACCAGCCGTTTAAAAACAACACTTAACAATTATTTCGTTTCTTAAACAAAAACCCGGTGAATGTTTTAATCCATCGGGTTTTTGTCAATTTATTCAATATGAGGCAATTCTACTGCTTTAATCGGAATATGTATAAATTGGTTACCTATTCTACAGCTTTAAAATGCTCTTTATTGTTTTCGATGATTTTCCGGTAATACCAGTCCGGGTATGCCGGATGGAGTGGGGAAGCAGGCAATTTGCCAGATTCGTTCCTTTCAAAAACGCCATTTTTCTCAATCATCACATTTCCATCCTTGTATTTTATCAATAGGAAATGTCCCAGCTCCCTCCATTTTTTAACCGCTGTTTCAACCTGATTTACAGAGTATTCCGTTAAAAACTGATAAGCCAGGTCTTTTTCACCATTGTTCCAGAGGGTCAGAGCAGCCTGATCAACAACCGGTGTAAAGCTGAAAAATTTGTTCTCAAGCTGTGACTGTACTTTTTTAAGGTCCACGATCATGTCGCTGTACCTTGTATAACAAAGGTTAGAAACCTGGTTGAAGACCCAGAAAGCCGAATTGTCCGACCATGTAAGCATATCGCCATCCCCAACTTTCAAGGAATTTGGGATTTGCTTGATCCCGCAATAGATTGGCATGTAACAGGTCATATAGGTATCGTCGAGGCCAAACCATAAAATTCCACCGATTGGATTAGGTAAATTTGAACGGCATTGGGCAACAAACGAGAACCCTGTTTGCTGTGTGGAAATCGCCCTTTCATGAACATAGGATACAGAATCGACCTTCCATGTCATTGGACGCCAGCGATATGGGACTCCATAAGGGCCGGCACCCAAATCTTTTGTCATATCAAGAGCTGTACCTTCGTAATGGTCGCGCATGAGGTTCATCACATCCTTTAACGAAAGAAGCGAATCGGGTTTGATCCAGAGTGGCATTCTGTTGGTGGCAACTTTATTTCCATCATAAGTAACCTTACCCATCGCATAGTTTTCATATTGTCCCATTTGCTTGTTGACCTTATTGAAGCCAGACCAAACCCTTGCTTCACAGAATCGGGCTCCACTGAAATCAACCGGGGCATAAGTATCGGAAAAGCTAAAGTCCGTATTTTTTCCCTCAAACCAACCTTTTTCGCGGGCAAAAGAGATGACATCGGCTGAATAAAGGCAATTGTTCGGATCGTTTAAAGGGAAACGCGTGATCCGGGCTTGATTGGCATGTCCTGAGATATAACCATCAGGAATCCGCATGGCAACCCAAACCGCCCCTTTCTGACCCTCGCCTTTACCGATCATTTCGAATATCCAAACTTCATTTGGGTCAGCGATTGAAAACGATTCCCCACTTGAAGCATAACCGAAGTTTTTTACAAGGTCCGCCATGATGCCAATGGCTTCCCTTGCACTTCTTGAACGCTGTAACGCAATGTAAATCAGGCTTCCATAATCAACAATTGCATCTTTTTGAGTTGCAAGTTCTTTTCTGCCGCCATAAGTTGTTTCTCCAATTGCCACCTGGTTCTCGTTGATATTTCCGGTTACCTGGTAAGTGTGACGGACCTGTGGAATTTTCCCCATGTATTTTCCAGTATCCCACTCATAAACATCAAGTAGGGTACCATCAGCATAATTGGCTGCCGGCCAAAAATAAAGTTCTCCATAAAGTGTATGGGAATCAGCTGCATAGGTAATCATCGCAGAACCATCTTTTGTTGCACCTTTTGAAATAAGGAAATTGGTACAGGCATCAGCAGGCGTGAACTGCAAAAAAACCGATATCAGAAGGAAGAAAAAGGATTTTGTTTTATACATTGAAAATTGTTTTAATTTCAGTTTTGACAAAAATATGAAAATAGTTTTTGCTGCAATTTTTTATTTGTCGGGTAATTAACCTTTTTTTAATGAGTTTTATCATCAATTTACACCTTATATAGGATGCCCCCTATGTGGTCGCGGGATGAACCTGTGATCGATGAGAGGACATTGACTTGTCCTTTAAAGGAAAGTACCCCAAGAAAAGCAAAAATCAAGGCTTCTTTAAAATCGATCAGTTTTTCATCGGGAAGAACAATACGGCAGGAGCATTTTTGCTTCAACTTTTCAACCAGAAAAAGGTTTTTAGCACCTCCCCCGGTTATCAAAAGTTGACCTGTACTGCCAGTCGTGTCCGAAATCTGGAAGGCAATGTGTTCGTAAAAGGTTGCTGCCTGGTCTTCTATTGTAAGCCCCGAATTTTTTAACAATGGAATTATTTGATTATCAACCCATTCCCTCCCAAGTGATTTAGGCCATTTTTTCTGATAAAAATCAAGGTTGTTTAATTGACCAAGTAAGTGGGGATCCACCGTACCAGCGGATCCCAATTGCCCATCGCGATCGAAAGTTTGTCCTTTTTGCTGTGCCAGTTCGTTCAATACAATATTTGAAGGTGAAATATCCGAGGCAATCCTGCGACCATTGCTTTCAAAAGAAATATTTGAAAATCCACCTATATTTAAACAATAGTCAAATTCAGGGAATAAAAGTTGATCTCCGATCGGTACCAACGGGGCACCCTGTCCACCCAGGGCTACATCATAGTTTCTAAAATCGCTGATGGTAGTAATTCCAGTTTTTGCCGCAATTGAAGCTCCATTGCCAATTTGAAAGGTTAGTTTTCTTTCGGGTTGATGGAATATGGTATGCCCATGTGATGCAATAAGTTGTGGCTGTTCTTTATCATGGAGGAACCGATTGATCAGATCCCCAGTATAAGCTCCATATTCATTGTGTAAAAGAATAAAATGCTCTGCATTCAGAAATGGGGCATTTTTTAATTTTTCAACCCAATCCATTGAATAATTAAATGTTTGGGCCTCAATGATTTCATAACTCCATGATTTTCCTTTGTCTGAAAAACGGCAAAGAGCGATATCTATCCCATCGAGCGATGTGCCCGACATAACTCCAACTGCTAAAATATTCATTTATATATAATTGCTTTATATTCACTACTGTTGTCCTTGTTGTCAGTAACGGTTAAACGCAGAAGGTGAGATTTTCCGAAAACCATCCTCTTTTTATCAAATATATAAGTGATCAGGTCTTTTTTTGCATCAAATTCAAAAAGGACCCACTTCCCATCGATTTCGCCGCGGTAAGATTTTATTCCCGAAAGATTGTCGGTAATTTTAAATTCCAGCTTTATGCTGTCAGTCAATGTTTTTTTATCTTTAACACTTAAGGATACAATTACTGGTGGAGTATTATCAACCGCAACGGAAAATGAACCGAAACTGTTCATATTTGCAGTTACCCAACCCGCTGAATATTCACCCCCGATCGCGAATTTTTTACCTGATGTTTGGTCGATGGCGACTATCAGGGCTTTATCTATAAGACTTTCGGGTAAAGCCTCACATTTTAATGAAATTGAACAGGGTTTTTGGAGCGGCACAAATTGTGTTTGGACAAATTGCATTGGCGAATAACAACCTGGAGGTTGTGGTGAAGATTTCCAGATGAAATCCAGATTATCGTACAATGCACCTTTGGGTATCCCAATTTTAATCTGGTCATTGCCGAATTCATTGGGTTGGTCGAACAGGAATTTTTTTGTGACGGGACGATATATTAAAGGTAGTTGTATTTTTTTGCTGAATGTCGTGAACTTCACCTTTGTTTTATTTTTAAACGCATCGCTAACTATGATCTCGAATTCGTGCCCTTTCCCATCATCAAGGCTTAAAATTCCATCGTCGATCAATGGCTCGTAAATTTTGATGTAATTTCCAGGTTGACGATATAAACGTTGAACCCAACGGTGCGATTTGACCCTTTCTTCAAAATCTGCCTGCGAATTGGCATAACGTGAGTCCTCAAAAGCAAACTTGTCCATTTTAAACCCGAATACCGGAATCCCATCGCACAACAATGTTGCGGAATAAATCCCGCATTTTAACCCCGTCCCGTTAAAGTCGTCATCGGCTTGAATACCGAAACCTATTTTCCCAAAAACCTCGATTGGAAGGTTATTTTTTAACTGATAGCCCCCTGAAATCGGTATGGTTTCAAATCTTTTTTTAATGTTCAGCTGGGCAACACTGCTTTTTTCGGTCAAGGGATAAACGTACACTGCGGCTATTTTTGGCGCACTGTTGTCTTTAATTCCAAGGTCATAAAGTAGTGGATTACAGGCCATTTCTGATTTGGTATCCCTTATTTCAAAGTGAAGGTGTGGTCCACCTGAACTTCCTGAATTTCCCGACCACGCAATGATTTCACCTTTCTTAAAATTAAACTCTTCGGTAAAAGGGGAAAGGTTTACCGTGAAGCTTTCTTTGTCATATTGTTTTTCCCTGACATATTCCTCCAATTTGGGATGAAAACGTTCAAGATGCCCATACAAAGTTGTAGTTCCGTCCGGATGGTTCATATACAGGGCATTGCCATAACCTGATGAGGAGACTCCTATACGGGAAATGTACCCGTCTTTTGCAGCATAAACAGGTAACCCCGTCCGACCCTGTGTGCGGAAATCGAGCCCTGAATGAAAATGTGAAGCACGCAATTCACCAAAATCTCCCGAAAAAAAGAACGGTGGTTTTAGTGGACTTATAAATGACTCATTAGCAGACAGTTTTTTCGCATGAAGTTCAGGTTCTTGGTAAAAAAACAGCATTAAAATCAGAAAAAAATATCTCATTACCTTCAGTTTTCAAATAGCTGGCTAAAATAATAAACTTTTAATAGCGATGTAAAGGAATTTAATGATTGGTATGCTTTTGTAATTTGATTAATATATTAACTTTGTCTCAGTAAACGACGGGTATGACAGAGCGAGAGACTGTTTTATTGCATGGGTTTAAAGTTAAGCTCGATAAACTGATCAATCTCAATTTGAGGTTGAAAAATGAGAAACAACTTTTGGTTGAAGAACAGGTTCAATTGAAAGAGCAGGTTCGGTTGCTTACTTTAAAGAACAATGAACTGGTTAAAAAGGAGGAAGATTTGAAATTTGCAAAATCGTTGCTTGGTGCGGTCGATGATTCGCACGAAGCTAAAATTAAGATAAACAGGTTAGTGCGGGAAATAGATAAATGTATTGCGCTTCTGAATAAGTAATACAACATGCTATGGATGATAAACTTTCGATAAATATCAATATAGCCGATCGGTTGTACCCTTTGAGAATTGATCGCAAAGAGGAAGAGGGGATCCGAAAGGCAGCGAAAATTATCAACGAGAAGGTAGTTCAATATAAGCAAAAGTATGCTTCAAAGGATTTGCAGGATTGTTTGGCGATGGCAACTTTACAGTTTGTGATTCAGAAATTTGATACCGAAAAACGGATAGATAGTTCGCCATTGGTCGATGAATTGGAAATTTTAAATGATCTCCTGGCAGAGTTTCTTGAAAAGGAATATTAGATTTTTTATATAGACCCCGCATATTTCGACGATTACGAGATGATCAATTAATGCTGATCATTGAGAGTTGAATGTGCGGAATTTTTTTTGTTAAACCATTAATTGTATTTTACTAAATGACAATGACAATAATTTTCGCGGTCATTTTTTCATTGCTGGTAGGAAGTTTAGGTTCCTATTACCTTTGGGATATGATGCTGATCAAGAAGAGGCAAAAATTGCTCAAAGATGCTGAAGAGCAATCGGAAATGTTGAAGGAGAAGAAAATGCTCCAGGCAAAGGAGAAATTCATTCAATTGAAGTCGGAACATGAAACTTACATCAATGAACGGAATTTAAGGATTGCAAATGCGGAGAACAAACTGAAACAGAAAGAAACGATTTTTCTGCAGCGCAAAGAAGAGGTTCAGCGTACTGTGAAAGAGCTCGAAAATTCGGAGCGTGAAATTGAAGTAATCCGCGAGAACCTTAACGTACAACTTGAATTGGTTGAACAAAAAGAGGAAGAGATGCTCAAGCTGCATAAACAACAGATTCAGCAACTTGAGGCTTTATCTGGTATTTCAGCAGACGAGGCAAAATCTCAATTGATTGATTCTTTGAAAAATGAGGCTAAAACGGAAGCCATGTCCTTTATTCAGGAAATCATGGATGAGGCCAAAATGACCGCCAATAAGGAGGCTAAAAAGATCATAGTCAAATCAATCCAACGTGTAGCATCTGAGACTGCTATCGAAAATTCAGTGACTGTTTTTCACATCGAAAGTGATGAAATCAAGGGTCGTATTATTGGGCGGGAGGGGCGTAACATTCGCGCACTTGAAGCTGCAACAGGTGTTGAAATTATTGTGGACGATACCCCAGAAGCCATCGTTCTTTCAGCTTTTGATCCTGTAAGGCGCGAAATCGCCCGGCTTGCTTTGCACCAATTGGTAACAGATGGAAGGATACACCCTGCCAGGATCGAAGAAGTGGTCAATAAAGTTAAAAAACAGGTTGAAGAGGAGATCATCGAAACCGGGAAACGGACGACGATCGACCTTGGAGTCCATGGGCTTCACCCTGAATTGATCCGAATGATCGGTAAAATGAAATACCGTTCATCTTACGGTCAGAATTTGTTGCAGCACTCGCGCGAGACAGCCAACCTTTGCTCCATTATGGCAGCAGAACTTGGACTCAATCCCAAGAGGGCGAAACGTGCCGGACTGTTGCACGACATTGGAAAAGTTCCGGATGATGAACCAGAATTGCCACATGCGATCCTTGGTATGAAACTCGCAGAAAAATTTAAGGAGAAACCAGATATTTGCAATGCCATCGGTGCCCACCATGACGAAGTTGAAATGGACAGTTTGCTCGCACCAATCGTACAGGCTTGTGACGCCATTTCGGGCGCGCGTCCCGGTGCAAGGCGCGAAGCTGTGGAATCGTACATCAAGCGGCTCAATGACCTTGAGAACATGGCATTATCTTATCCTGGTGTGACTAAGACCTATGCGATTCAGGCTGGGCGTGAGTTGAGGGTTATTGTTGGAAGTGATAAAATGACCGACATTGAGGCCGAAAATCTTTCTTACGATATCGCAAAGAAAATCCAGGATGAGATGACTTATCCTGGACAGGTAAAAATTACAGTTATCCGCGAAACACGGGCAGTTAGCTATGCAAAATAGACCATTCGTGTTTTCATAAATTAAAAAGGGGCTTTGAGCCCCTTTTTAATTTCAAAATTTATAAAGTTTATCTATTAACTGGGAAGTAACAGCAGCCTTGTCAGTGAAACCTTTTGATAGGTAACTGTTTTTTAGTAAGGTTAAAAGCTGTTTAATGTGCCTTCCTTCGTTGAGTGGCACTATGTTTTCAGAGGTACCTTCTTTAATATCGTGAACCACAAACTCCAATTCCTTGGCGCCTAAAATTGCCCCTTTGTGTTCCATATTGATATAGAACAGGTAAGGATGTGAGTCGTCTCCATAAACTTCTTTGGCGATTTCTGGTTCGTAATATCCCAGAATAACAAATTGTCCGATGCTTAAGGGATGGATTGGAAGGTTAAGTTTTTTTGCCAAAATACAATATAAGGTTGCCAAAGAGAGCTGATTCCCTTTTCTGGACACCAGTAAATTATTTAAGAGGCAATTTTCTGGTGCATTCATATCCGCAAGGTTCAGTTCAAAATGGTATATATTGTAAAAGATATGGTTGATGATGGCCACTTTTTCAATTGAGGTCAGCGATTCGTTGAATTCGATCCAGATATCAAGATAGATCCGTTGAATCAACTGTTCTATTTTTTCGGGAAGGATGGTTGGATAATGGACCGAACTCAAAAGGATCCATCCATCTAAAAGGGTTTTTTCTTCTGAATTGGCCCATTTGGCAGTTTTGTCAATTAATTTTGAAATTTTCAGGTGATTGATGATTTGTTCAAGCCGATCATGTTGCAGCAGGTTGAATGAAGAACTCAGTGCGTATTCAAGTACAGGTAAAATATCCGGACCCGCAGCTAATAAACGATCACGGACAGCAAAGAAAACCTCATCGTCATGATCATCGATCAGCGCAAGCAAAGTATCAAAATTAACAATATTGTCCATTCTATTATTGCGTCAATTTGTCGAGGATTTTTACAACAAGTTGCTTCATAAAGGGTTTATAATCTGAACTGGCGTTGCGGGTAATCCGGTTTGCAATGATTATACAAACTGTAAGCGCTTTATGACCAAGCAGTCTGCCAAGTCCATAAATTGCAGAACATTCCATTTCATAATTTGTGATTTTCAATCCGTTGAACCGGAACGATTCGATTTTATCGTTAATCTGACGATCAATGATATTTAAACGCAGCTCCCTTCCCTGGGGACCGTAAAAACCCGGTGCTGATATTGTAATCCCGGAAATAAAACCGTTTTCTGCAATCTTATTGTAAAGGTCTTCATCACAATCAACTACATAAGGAGAGGCCAGCAATGGATTCCAGCATGTATAGGTCTTGAAAGCCTGTTCAAACTCCACATCGGCAAATTCCTCCCTTCGGGCATAAAAATTCATCAAACCATCAAATCCAATCGCTTTACGCGAAATCAAAAAAGCATCGACCGGTATATCGCCTTGCAATCCACCTGATGTCCCGATCCGTATCAGGTTAAGACTGGTCTTTTCTGCTTTGATTTCCCTTGTCGCCAGATCAATGTTCACCAATGCATCAAGTTCATTGACCACAATATCAATGTTATCGGTTCCAATACCTGTTGAAAGGACTGTAATTCTTTTCCCTTTGTAACGACCAGTCGCAGTGACAAATTCCCTATTCTGGATCTTGTATTCAATTTCATCAAAAAAACCGGTTATCATATCTACCCTATCAGGATCACCCACCAGAATAATATCCCCAGCCACTTGACCTGGCTTAAGATGCAAATGGAAAATTGAACCATCATTGTTAAGGATCAATTCAGAAGGTGCTATTTTGTTTGTCATCATTTTATTTTAAAAGTTATTCAAAAATATTGAAAAATCAGGATATTTTTGCACAAAAAACAGGTAATGATACAAAGAATTCAAACAGTCTATTTTTTAATATCCGAAATACTTATCGGGCTTCTTTTTTTTGTCCCTTTCGCCGAAATTGCCGGCACAGGTAGCGCAGTTTATCGGTTCGATATGGATGGCCTTCATCTCATGGGCGTGCCAAAACCGGAATCTATCATTAGTGGACAACCTTTGGTTTTTTTAAGTACCCTTGTTCTTTTATTTGTAATTAGTGCCATCTTTCGTTTCAAAAATAGGAAAACCCAAATCTGGATTACCATTGTGAATATCATTTTCTTGCTTGTGCTTTGGGGCCTAATGTTTTATGATGTTCTGTCTGGGGCCAAATCTGTTTCTGGAACCTATTCCTTTCGCTTTTATTTTACCTTTCCGCTAATTGCTATTGTTTTTAACTATATGGCAATCAGGGAAATAAAAAAGGATGATATATTGGTCAGATCGGTAGACCGGATCAGGTAACCTAAAATAGCACCGAAAGTTTTTGACAGATTGAAGTTAGGAAAATTTCATCTTCCAATGTGAATGGGGCAGGGGAGTGGGAATCAATGTCAATTTCTGCAACAAACTGCCCATCTTTGAGGATCGGCACGACAATCTCGCTTTGAACATCGATGCTGCAAGCGATGTAATTGCCTTCCTGGCTGATATCCTGGACAATTTTTAATTGGTTATTTTCAGCAACCTGACCGCAAACTCCCTTTCCAACCTGGATCTGGGTATGCTCTGTCGGTTTTCCGGAAAAAGGTCCTAGAATTAGTATCGACTGATCCTTATCCAACAAATAAAATCCAACCCAATCGTAATGGTAAACTTTTGATTTCAATAAACCAGTTATATCTGAAAGGATTCCGTCCATGGTTTTACAAGCACTGATGTATAAATCAACTTCTTGAAGGAGTTGATCGTAATTTATATGTATATTATTCATTATCAATATATTAATAGCAATATTCAGAAAAACATCATCTCATTTTCATTGGTTATTTTTTCGCAATAGTAACATTTCATTGCTATCGGTTTGACTGATAAAATTTCAAACCGCGTTGTGACCTGTTCACCATTGGAAATGCATTTCGGATTGAAGCAACGGACAATGCCTTTGATCTCTTTGGGTATTTCAACAACCTTTTTCTCAATCACTTCGTAATTGCGGATAATATTCAGTTTAGCATGAGGGGCAACAAGGGCAATTTTGTTTAATTCTTCGTCAGCAAAATATCTATTGGCTATTTTGATAATTGCTTTTGTGCCCATGGCCTTGCTGTCAAGGTTGTTTCCAAAGGTAACCATTTGACTGCAATTTTCGAGATTGAGGATTTTTATTACCTTAAAAAGTGCTTTTGTCGGGATATGATCGATCACCGTTCCATCTTTGATCGCACTGACTTTGAGATGTTTTTGCATTGCTTAAGTATTAAAATTATTTAAGGTTCAATAAATGGGCTATAATTGCCATCCGGGTAAAAACTCCATTTTTGGCTTGCGTGAAATAGTACGCTTTTGGATTGCTGTCAACATCTGTATGAATCTCATTGATCCGGGGAAGCGGATGGAGGATTTTCATGGTACTCTTGGTATTCCTCAGCATTTCGTTGCGGAGGATATAGATATTTTTAACCTTTTCATATTCTACAGGATCTATAAACCTCTCTTTTTGAACCCGGGTCATGTAGATGATGTCTGCAGCGTTGATGATATCGGTAAACTCGGCATGTTCGAAATACCTTATCCCTTTTTCGGTAAGATGGATTTTGTATTCATTGGGCAATGCAAGTTCTGGTGGTGCAATAAAATTGAATATTGGATTTTCAAATTGGAGCAAGGCCATAATCAGGCTGTGGACTGTTCGCCCATATTTCAGGTCTCCTACCAAAAATAAGTTTATATTGTCGAGGCGCCCCTGGGTTTTTAGGATCGAATACATATCGAGCAATGTTTGGGAGGGATGCTGATTAGCACCGTCGCCTGCATTGATGACCGGGACGTTCGAGATTTCAGCGGCATATCGGGCACTACCTTCCAATGGATGGCGCATAATGATCATATCGGCGTAATTGCTGACCATTCTGATGGTATCGTGCAGTGTTTCACCTTTCGATACACTAGATGACGAGGAATCTGAAAATCCGATTATTTTGCCGCCCAATCTGTTTATGGCCGTCTCAAAGCTTAATCTTGTGCGGGTCGATGGTTCAAAAAATAAGGTGGCAATTACTTTTCCCTGAAGCAGTTTCTGATTGGGGTTGGCCTCGAAGTCTTCGGCAAGGTGCATAATTTTCAGGTACTCCCCTTTTGTGAAGTCAGTAATCGAAATCAGGCTCTTTGCTTGCATAAATAATTAATTTACAGGTTGTTAATAAGGTATCGTATGAATAGTCATAAGAAAACGGTACAAAAATATGAATTTATGTCCTTTCAGAAAACTTTTAAGGGTTAACCGCAGTTAAATGGGCTTTGAGATGGTCTATTTTACCAAGCTTTTCCATGATCTGATCCTTTAGTTGTTTTCTCACAGAAAAATTTACCTTGCAAGTGGTGTCAAAATGACTCTCTTTCATCCCCACCTGAAATTCCTTAATTATCCTCATGAAATCGTTCATTGCCAGATAATCGAAATTGACTTCAACGTTAATTTCAATTACTTTCTCCATGATGCTGGCGTTGTTCAAAACGTCGGCAGTAGCATGTTTGTAAGCATTGATCAATCCACTGGTACCCAATAGGATGCCTCCAAAGTATCTTACTACAACTACAAGGATATCAGTTAATTCATGTTGCTGGATCTGGCTGTATATCGGCCTACCAGCCGTTCCTGACGGTTCTCCATCGTCATTGACACGAAAAGATTGTTGATCTGTGCCGAGTCGCCATGCGAAACAATGGTGCCTTGCACTATGATGTTCTTTTTTTAAGTTTGTGATGATCTCCTTTATCTGTTGTTCGTCAGTTACAGGAAAAGCATAGGCAATAAACCTGCTTCCTTTTTCTTTATAGAGGCCTTCATTTGGCAATCCGATTGTTTTATAGGTATCCGTATATTCCATAAAACTGGACAATGTTTTCGCGTATTTAGAAACAACATTTATTGAACTGACGCCAAAAAGAAAGCAGACTACAAAGTCTGCTTCCAATAATCCAATAATTAATACTTTAATTTCATCTCTATTTCGTCAAGATAAACTTTGAAATTTTTATCGGTATCTTTGAGATTGGCGACAGTCCTACATGCATGAAGAACCGTGGCGTGATCCTTACCCCCGATTTGCGATCCGATCGATGCAAGGGAGGATTTTGTCAAAGACTTCGAAAAATACATGGCTATTTGCCTTGCCTGGACGGTTTCCCTTTTCCTTGTGTTAACAATCAGTGAATCAACGGATAGATTGAAATAATCACATACAGTTTTCGTAATATAGTCGATTGTGATTTCACGGACGGAGCATTTAACCAACTTATTGATCATTTTTATCGCTAAATCGATCGTTATTTCTTTTTTGTTGAGTGTCGATTGCGCCAGCAACGAAATCAAAGCACCTTCCAACTCACGAACATTGCTGTTGATATGAGATGCAATGTATTCGAGAACCTCTTCAGGTATTTCTATGCCATCTTTATAGATCTTCTTGCGCAGGATGTTAATCCGTGTCTCAAAATCAGGCACCTGCAGATCTGCAGTCAATCCCCATTTGAACCTTGACAAAAGCCTTTGCTCAAGGCCTTTCAATTCAATGGGCGGTTTATCTGAAGTAAGGATGAGCTGCTTGCCAGTCTGATGCAAATGGTTGAATATATGGAAAAATGTTTCCTGGGTTTTTTCCTTACCGGCAAATTCCTGTACATCATCAATGATCAAGACATCGATCATTTGATAAAAGTGAAGAAAATCGTTGCGGTTGTTGTTGCGTGTAGCCTCCGAGAATTGCGTCTGGAATTTGTTTGCATTCACGTACAGGACAATTTTATCAGCGAAACGCTCCTTTACTTCAATGCCTATAGCTTGTGCAAGATGGGTTTTACCCAATCCGGAATTTCCATAAAGCATCAATGGGTTAAAAGCAGTCCCCCCCGGTTTTTGTGCCACGGCATAGCTTGCACTTCTTGCTAACCTGTTACATTCGCCTTCGATAAAATTGTCGAATGTATTGTCTTGTTTAAGCTGCGGATCAATATTCAGTTTTTGGATTCCGGGAATGACAAAAGGGTTTTTAATCGTGTTTTCGTCCTGAAATGAAGCAGTTACAGGCCTGTTTTTCAGATTGTTATTCTGATTTGTTGGTAATTTGACCGTATAGGGTTTATTATTGGCGTTGAGATTATTGTCAACAACCACACTATACTCAAGTTTGGCACTTGCACCCAGTTCTTTCCTTAAGGTTTTCCTTAGGATATCAATGAACTGTTCTTCGAGGTATTCGTAGAAAAACGGGCTCGGCACCTGAATTGTCAGGATATCCTTTTCAAGTCTGATTGGCACGATAGGCTCGAACCACGTCCTGTAACTGATGTACGGTACGTTATCTTTAATAATCCTCAGACAATTTTCCCAGATATGATGATGATCCTTGTTCATTTTAGGACTTAGGTAAATAAAATTAAACCTTGTATTATTTTTCTCCAACGCAAAGGTTGAAATAATTTATTTTGAAAAAAACTGCTTAAAATGTTGCATAATTCTATGGTTTTAAATTTCAGTCTATTGCAGTGAAAAAAAATCTTAAAAAATTAATGTGCTCATAATCAAATAGTTAAATTCTAATATTTTGCAAGCATTTGATTCATTGTATTTTGTAGGAGTAAATCCTGACAAATTTAATAATGAAATGAATACTTTTTATTGGAATCAGAAACTCCGAAATACATTCTTTCTGTTGGTCTAAAAGTAAAGTAAAAAAGTACATTAAAAACTAATTTTTCATCATTTTTAATGCAATTTTTAAAGATATCTCTTTTCCGTTTTTGTAAGGCTTTAAAATAGCCTCTGGAAAAGCACTTTGTATCTTATTTAGAATGAATCTAACTTTATCGTAAGATGATTCTGGTTCTGTCAAGTAATAATATTTGTCACCCAATTTAACTTCCGAAACATTGTCAATTCCCTTAAATTGAGGAGATTGAAGGTTAATTGGACTGGGTGAAGAGAGTAGTTGGATTCTAAATATCAGATTTTCAGATGTTTGGTGACTTGCAGAGGTTGAAACGTTTACTTCACGGCCCAAATCGATAGCTGAGAAATGGACATACCGTTTCGGATTTAAGCGAAAATCGACAAGCAACCGGTTGAGGTTATCACTTGTATTTGTAAGGTTCTGATACAACAATGGATCGTTTACGAGTTTCCCGATGGTGCCGTTGGCAGTATCAATTTTGCTTAATATGGACTGTAAATTTGTTATAGAGGTATTCAGGTGGTTAACCGTCTTGTTTACTTCAAGTTTGACAAGTGAATCGCTGAAATTGGAGAAATTGTCCATGATGTTTCCAAGTTTAACGGTATTGACTTTCAAATTTGCAGTAACATCGTTAATGTTGGTAATTGTCGAAGAGAGGTTTTTCTTTTGATTTGAAGTTACTTCATTCAGGTCGCCTGATATTTTTTCAAGATTGATCAATGTCAGACTGATTTGCCTGAAACTTTCAGCAATGTTTCGTTGTGATTCGTTGTTGAAAATCTTTGAAGCTGTTGAAACGATCGAGTCGAGGTTCTCGATCAACCGCTCGGCCTTTGCTTTTATAGGGGCAATTTGCTCATTGACCTGCTGCATGATATCGGGTGCCATCTTTGTTTTCAAAGTATCGTTTTCATGCAGAAGTTTATCGGATTTGGCAAGGTTTATTTTTACTACCTTCGATCCCAATAAGTCACTACTTGCAATTTCTGCAGATGTACCAACAGGCAATGGAAAATTGTTGTGAATGGCAATCCTCACGATTAAATCTCCTGAAAGGTCTTCAGCGAAATAGATATCACGAACATATCCTATTTTTAATCCATTCAGTGTAACCAGGGTAGTTGCTTCGAGCCCGCCAACATTTTTATAGCGGGCAAAAAAGGTCTTTTCTGTCCTGAATAAATCCCTTCCTTTGAGGAAATTAATTCCCCATATCAGGATCGTAAGACAAATGACCGCCAGAATTCCGATTTTTGAGGTTTTTGAGAGCTTCATTTCTTAATTAATAATTTGAATGCAAAAATACACAGGATTAAGGTTTAAAAAAAACACAATTCTATTTCTTATGATCCAAAGCTTCTTTAATTGAAACAATCTGATCGTCTTTAAAAGCAACGATGAAGGCACCTGGAACTTTCAATTGGACTGATTGAAGATTTAGTTTCGTTTTTGTAAAAGAGCCCGTTTTGAAGCAATAATATTTGAAATATCCGCCGATGCTGATTTCCTCAATATTTTCTATCCCTTTAAAAGTATGAGAGTTCAAAGGAATCTTTTTGAGAGATGCAGCGATTTGGATCGCAAAGGTAATCTCCACAGATTGAACGGGAATCTTTAGAACCTCTTGTTTTACAATTGGTTTAACCTCTTGTTTGGTCTCTTTTTTGACTGGTTTAACCTCTTCTTTGACTATCAGTTTTGTTTCTGCTCCGACCTCCTTTTTAACATCTGGCTTATTTTTTTTATCAATTGAATCCTTAATTTTCCTTTCCTTCGACACTGTATGTTGAGGTTCCACTTCTTTTACAATTTCTATAGGTGGGTGTTCTGTAATCGCAGTATCGGCCTCCTTTTTATTTGTTTTTTGGTCGTTTGAGGCCAAATTAAGCCGGGAGTCATATTTTTCTTTGTACGATTGAAATGAGTTAAAAATAGATAATGCGAGCGTTTCCCTTCCTGAGTTTGTCATGAGGTAATTTGCCTCCGAAAGGTTGCTCAAATAGCCGGTTTCGATCAGAACACCCGGCATGGCCGTTTCACGCAAAACCAGAAAACCGGCTTGCCGTACATCTCGGTTTGCCCTTTGGGCGTGTTCCTTAAAATAATCCTGCAAAATTCCAGCAAACAAGACGCTCTGATCGATGTGTGTGTTTTGAATCAATTCGAAAATAATGTAAGATTCGGACAGATTGGGATTAAATCCTTCGTAACGGGTTGTGTAATCTTTTTCGAGCAGGATGACACTGTTCTCTTTTTTAGCCACATTGAGATTGTCTTCTGTTCTGTGAAGGCCTAAGACATAGGTCTCGGTACCTTTTACCGAAGGGGTATTGCAATAGTTGGCATGGATAGAAATGAAAAGATCTGCATTATTTTTATTGGCAATGACCGATCTTTCAAACAAAGGAATAAAAACATCCGTACTTCTGGTATAGACTATTTTTACATTTGGTAATCTCTCTTTAATTAATTTGCCTAAATTCAATGCAATAGACAGCACTATATCCTTTTCACGGGCGTTTCCCACCACGGCACCGGGGTCTTTCCCACCATGCCCCGGATCGATTACAATGGTTTCGAGACCTTTTCTGGGTTGGTTTTTGCAAAAAACCGGGTTGCAAAACATAATTGCAACAATTACCATAAGCAACATCGATGTACTTAATGTGCCACTGACTTTAACCTGAAAATTCTCTTTAATCATTGCAATGTCCATTGTATAGGTGTACTGATCCTAAATGATCAATCCCTACAAAAGTAGAAGATTAAATTATTTTTTCAGGTAGTATCTTTCTCTAAATGGTTTTTTTACTTTTGCCCTATGCAATGCGTTGCATTAATGTCAGATTTAACTTGATTTGGAAACGTTTTGAGCAAGTTGCGATTTTTATCTTCCCTTGGGGTCATCCTCTTCCTGGCACATGGAATTATTTTTGGGCAAAAGCTTGAGAATAGTAGGACTAATTCCGTTGAAAAACAGAAAGTTCCAAATCTGGGACTCAAAAATATGCGTAACCTGGCACGGCCGGACAGTCTTCTTATTTCGAAAAAGGACTCTATCGTTCCTGACAGTTTGAACGCGGTTGAGGCAGCTGGTTTTGATGCTGAAGTGGAATATGTCGCCGATGGTTACATCACGATGATCCAAAATAGCAAGGGCAACAAGATCATTATGTACAAAAATGCCCAGGTGAAGTACAAAGATATCGAACTAAAAGCGGCATATATCGAACTGAACCGCGACAGTAACCTTGTTTACGCAGTTGGAAAACCAGACTCGACCGGGAAGATTTCCGGTAAACCTGTCTTTAAACAGGGTGACCAGGAGTTTGAAGCTGACGAAGTCCATTATAATTTTAAAACAAAAAAAGGGATTGTAACTGGCGTTGTCACCGAACAGGAGGGAGGGTTTGTACATAGCGGCAGGACTAAACTGATCAATGATTCGACCTATTGCCTTCGTAACGGGAAATATACTACCTGTGATGCTGAACATCCCCATTTCTGGCTTGAAATGACGAAGGCGAAGGTTCTTTCAAACAAGAAGATCGTTACCGGACCAGCTTACCTTGTGATCGAAGATTTGCCACTTTATTTTGTGTTTATCCCTTTTGGGTTTTTCCCAAATTCGCCCAAATATTCATCGGGTTTTTTAATGCCTTCCTACGGTGATGAGATCAACCGTGGTTTCTTCCTTCGTGATTTTGGTTATTATTTTGCCGCAAACGATTTCTTCGATGCTTCGGTAAAGGGCGACCTCTATTCCAAGGGTTCCAGGGGAATTAAGCTGCATACCAATTATAGGCTCCGATATAAATTTAACGGATCTTTCGACCTGAAATATTATAAAAATGTTTTTGGGGACAAAGGTTTGCCCGATTATAAGACACAAAACGATTTTGCCATTACCTGGAGCCATTCAATGGATTCAAAGGCAAGTCCAAGTCAGACTTTTAGCGCAAGCGTCAATTTTTCAACCAGTTCTTTCGATCAGAACAACTCTTACACTACGGAGAACTATCTGACCAATACAAAGCAATCAAGTATCTCCTATGCAAAGCGTTGGGAAAACTCACCGTTTACATTGTCTGCCAATATGCGCCACTCCCAAAATAGCCGAGATACGACGATAAGTCTTACCCTACCGCAAATGACTTTTAATATGTCGAGGATTTACCCTTTTAAATCCAAGACACGCTCAGGGAAAGAGAAATGGTACGAGAAGATAGGTTTAAGCTATTCCATGGATATGCAGAACACCATCAATACCAAGGAGAATAAATTGATGAATTCTTCATTGATAAAGAACTGGCAAAATGGTATCAAACATACCATTCCGATCAGTACCTCGTTTAAGGCCTTGAAATACATCACAATCAGCCCTTCGTTCAATTATGGGGAGCGCTGGTATACCCAGCAGATCAGGAAGAAGTACAATACAACGACCAAACAGATAGAGATTTCGGACACTATTTATGGCTTTACCCGAAATTACGATTATTCGTTCAGTGTTGGGGCGTCCACAAAAATCTATGGCACTTTCATGCCATTAAACCCCAAATCAAGGATCAAGGGGATCAGGCATGTTATGACACCAAACATCAGTTTCAGCCTTAAACCCGATTTCGGCCTTCCCAGATATGGGATGTATGAAAATATTGAATATTTTGATGAAAAAGGGTTGCCGGTAAGTTATAGGTATCCAATACATGAAGGTTCTATTTACGGAACTGCCAGTGCAGGGCGGGCTGGTTCAATTGGATTCGGCATAAACAATACCCTGGAAATGAAAATGGTAAATACAAAAGATACTGTTTCAAAAGAGGCATTTACCAAGGTTAAACTCTTGGACCAGTTATCGATAAATGGATCTTATAACCTGGCGGCCGATTCGTTGAACCTCTCAAACATCAATATTACTGCCCGAACCAAGGTTGCCGGGATTGACCTTAATTTTGGTGCGATATTGGATCCTTATGCCATGCAAAACGGTCATTTGATTAATCAATTTCAATTTTCGCGCAATGGCCAATTGGCTAGGCTAACCAGTGCAAATATGTCTTTTGGACTGTCGTTCAAATCGAAGGAGGGGAAAGAGAAGGAAAAAGAACAGGAAAAACTGACACCTGAACAACGAAATGAGGCAGATATGGTTAAAATCAGGCAGAAATCAGGTGATATCCCCGAATATGCCGATTTTAGTGTCCCATGGGATTTGTCAGCTAATTACAGTTTCAGGTACAATAAGCCTGACCCTACAAAATCATCAACTGTTACCCAAACAGTTGATTTCAATGGAAATATCAGTATGACAAAACAATGGAAAATTGGTTTTTCCTCGGGACTTGATGTCCAGAAACTTCAGGTCACTTTTACCCAATTCAATATTTTCAGGGACTTACATTGTATGCAAATGTCGTTAAACCTGGTCCCCTTTGGATACAGGCAAAGTTATAGTTTTACGATCAGGGCTACTTCAACCTTGCTTCAGGACTTAAAGCTCAGCAAACGACAGAGTTACTATGATAATGTATCTTATTGATAATAAATTCTAAATCAAACCATTCAAATTTCTGATTCAGGAATTCAGTTTCATTGGGACAGTAAAATGAAAACTACAACCGTTCCCAAATTCGCTTTCAACCCATATTTCTCCACCGTGCATTTCGATAAATTCTTTGCAAAGCAATAACCCCAGACCTGTACTGCTTTCACCGTTGGTGCCAGGCCTCCCTGTTTTTTTATCAAGTTTAAACAGATCCTGAATCAACTCAGGTTTCATTCCAATCCCATTATCGCTAACCGTAACCGTTACAACCTGGTCATTCAGTTCCAGCCGCAGCTCAATTTTCCCATTTGGGTAGGTAAACTTTATCGCATTGTTGATCAGATTCCTTAAAACAGTATTGATCATTGCTTTATCGACAAATAATTCAGTATCAATTGATTTTGTAATATTTAATGCAATCGACTTTTGTGATGCCACTTCAAAATAAAGCAACTGGTTTTCATTTAAAAGTTCAGCAATCCGGACAGGTTCCGGTTTAAAATCAATCGTTCCGGTTTGGGCAAGTGCCCAGGTCATCAGGTTTGATAGCAGGTCGATTGATTTCTTTGATGCCTGATGGATCAATTCCGCATATTCGATCAGCCCATCTGAATTATTGGACTGAACCATCATGATCAACAGTTCGCATAAACCACTGATACTGGCAAGCGGACTTCTCAGATCATGGGCAATAATTGAGAAAAATTTATCTTTTTCACTGTTTATTTTTTTGATTTCGTTTTTTGCGTGATACAGGTTAAGGTGATTTTTTACCCTGACCTTGACTTCTGTCGGATGGAACGGTTTGGTAATGTAATCGACAGCCCCGTATTCAAATCCTTTGATTATGTCTTTGATATCGGTCTTGGCTGTGAGAAAGATGATCGGAATATCTTTCATCTTTTCATTTTCCTTGATGATTTTGCAAACTTCGAAACCATCCATTTCAGGCATCATAACATCAAGCAGAATAAGGTCAGGAGTCCCTATTTCAAGGAGTTTCAATGCGTTCTTACCATTGTTTGCAATGCTCAGGGTATATTCCTCGCTAAGTACACTTGCTGCAACTTTTAAATTAATTGGTTGGTCGTCAATAATAAGAATCACATCCTTACCATTATCCTTTTTTTTGTAACTTGCGGTCATCATATTTTTTTGTTAAACATTTTCATGATTGATGTCAGGCTATACTGAATGTTGTCAAAATCAAAAGCTTCGATATTTTTGTTCAATTCGTTGCTCAATTTAATTAACTGATTGATTGATTGCTTATTTGCGAAAAAATTCAATTTGTTTGCAAGAACATTCAGTGAATCAATGATAATAAAATCGGTTTGTCTTTTTATTTCATCAAAAAACAGTTCATTAAATTCAACTATTAATTCTTCACTTAGCACCGAAGGTTCTTCCAGGAAAGAATTATCTTCCAGTTGGTGGGATACGCCTGATTCATTGGCTTTTTCAAAGGGTAGATATTTGATCAATTCGTTGATTACAGTTTTTTGAAGGACAGGTTTGCTTAAATACCCATCAAATAATGAATTTATCCTGTCCATCTCACTTTGAAGGGTGGATGCTGTTAGGGCAATAATTGGAATATTTGCAGTTAATTTATTGTTTTTAAGAATTTTAGCGGCTTCAAAGCCATCTAGTACAGGCATCCGGATGTCCATCAGGATGAGGTCAGGTAAGCAAGCCTTTGCCATTTCGATTGCCATTTCCCCATTTTCAGCCTCAAATAGGTCAAGTTCAAATTTGCTGAGGAAAGTAAGCACGAGGTTCCTGTTTTGTGTCACGTCATCAACTATCAGAATTTTTGAACCTTTAAAAATGAATTTATCCCCTCTCCAAAAGTATTCCCCTTCGTTTTCGGAATGGATATCCGATTGTTTTATATTTCTGAATGTAACGGTAAAATTGCTCCCCAAACCGGGTTTGCTGTCGAGCCTTATCTGGCCATGCATCAATTCACATAACCGCAGGCATATGGTCAAACCGAGACCCGTGCCACCATATTTTCTGGAGTCTTGTCCCGATTGCTGTATAAATGAATCAAAAATACGTTGGTGATCCTTTTCCGGAATCCCAATACCTGTATCAATTACTGACAATTCAAAATCTAAAATTCCATTTTCATTCCTTAGTGTTTCGACCTTTAATTTTACATAGCCAAAATGGGTGAATTTCACTGCATTTCCCATCAGGTTGAGCAATATTTGTCTTAAACGCATCTCATCGATCATTACAGCCCGAGGGAAGTCCTTATCGATCTCAATTAATAATTCGAGATTTTTTTCCCTCATTTTATGTTTAAATAATAATGCTATTTCGTTGGTTATCAACCTGAGGTCGGTAGGTTCGGGTGAAATTTCCATTTTACCGGCTTCTATTTTTGACAAATCAAGGATATCGTTGATCAGTGAAAGCAGTGTCCTGCCACTTTCAAGGATTGTTTTTAGGTAATTTTTTTGTTTTTCGTCATGCGTGGTATTGAGCATCACTTCACTGAAACCTAGGATCGAATTCATCGGTGTCCTTATTTCGTGGCTCATATTTGCAATGAATTCCGATTTGGTTTTATTTGCAGTTTCAGCCAGGTCCTTTGCCCTGATCAACTCGTCTTTTTTCTTTTGAATTGATAATGCCCCACCAATGGCGTTTGCAAAATTCTCAAACAATGCATCTTCGTAGGTTTCCCATTTTCTGTTTTGAACGCAATCGGCAAACCCAATAATCGTATGGGTGTTGTCTTCGTAATAGGTCGAAAGGTTAATACTCGCCTTGCAACCTAACTGAAGCATGAATGGTTTGATTTGATTGGTACAATCAGCAATATTAATCCTTACGTGTTTTCCCTGGCTGATATCGTTTATAAGATCATGGAAGATATTGGTTTCAACACCATTCATCGCTTCTGGGATTAATCCCGCAATGGGTTGTAAAAGCTGATTGTCATACCATTCATGTTTTAATGTAAATGTTTCTGTATTAATCGTTTGATCGAATTCGACAATATATGCCCTGTGGTATCCCAATGCATTGGCTGTCATTTTTAGAAAATTGTGTATTGAACTGCTGAAATCGGGGTCGGTCAACAATACTTCCGAGGCCTGATTTGCAGTACGCAGCAGTTTATCAGTCGATTCGAGGTGTTTTCTTGCAGCCACCATTTGTCTGATTATGATGGAAAACAAGGCAATGATACAAACAATGATTACCAAAAAGTAAACAAAAATTGCAAAGTTTGATTCATGTTGGATCTTCCAAAGTGAATCGGTATCGATAGAAAAACCAATGCCAATGTGTTTTCCAAGAATATTGACAGGATAAAAAACTGTATAGGCATTGATGTCTTTCGAAGTGTGGATGGTATGCTGTATGGAGGTTAAAAGGTTCTCTTTTAAATTCTGGCTGAATGTACCATCCTGATCAAGAATAAAATTGCCTGGTGCTACCTGCTCACTATATTTATGGATCAGTATAGTTCCGGTAGTATCTATGGCCCAATACCAGGAGTTCTTACCGATGTAAAATTTATCAAAATGAAAAGATAAGAAATCAGAAATTTTAAGTTCAAGTTTAATGTTGGCCACCAGGATACCCTCGTTATTTTTGATGGGTTGTATGAATGTAAGTTGCCCGTTTATCTCTTTGACCAGAGTCTGGTTGGATAATTTGACCTCCTGAGCAAATGGCTGTGGGGGCAAAACTTTGAAATAATTTTCCTCGTTGCGTTCGAAACTGCTAAAATGGGTAGTGTTATACACTGTAATTTTTGAAATTAACTCCTGATGGTGGGAATAGAAACGCCTGATTCTTTTAATTTCACTATCAACATATTGGCTGTGAGTTTGATAGTTGTTGGGATTTGGTCCGGAATTGAAAAAATATTGCAATTCACGGTTGGAAAATTCAAATTTCACCGATTCCTCAAAATCATAACAGGCATCCTCTATATTTTTTCCACATAAAATAATCTGTTTGTAAATGAATTCGGCTGTTTCCCTTTGTTGCTGGCGATTATGGATGATATATTGCCTTATCGCTAGGCCAATGAAAACGGACATCAAAAAAATCAGGAAATAGGATCTTTTTTTCATTTTAGAATTTCCAAAAGGTGCCAATTCAACTCAGGAATAAACGATGCAATAATGGTGATTTTTTCATTGTTAATTTCAACTTCGATCAATTCTTTTTGTTTTGTCAGTATTTGATCGGCAATGTTCCTGACTTGAATATTCTTGCTTAATGCCAGGTTAAAGGTCTCCTTTTGATAGGTATCCTGCTTGATGGTCTCAATGTATTTGTGCTCAAATAATGGCGGGAACGACAAAATGTTGATGGCCATTTCCTGGGCAGTGACAATATTGCCGCTGTTGTCTATTATCATGGTCATATTTTCCTGATTGTCAAGTATGTATCTTTTAGTTATCCTGTTTATTGTCACATCAATACCGGGCACACCTGCAAGCTTGCCCTTAAAGTAAACCGGAGCAATTGCCGATACCATCCAGCCACGACCTGCAGGATCGACATAAGGTTCCCCAAGCCACAATGCCTTTCGTGCCGGATTGTGTTTTTCATCGGCCATATAGTAGAAATTGAAACTTGGGATATCCATTTTTGCCTCATATTGGGCCAATACATCAAAAAAAGGAAATATCCTGTTCATTGAATTTGCATCGTTATAATAAACTTGTACTATTTCAGGGTATTTCTTTACAAGGGCTTTAAAAGCAGTGTCGATAGGCTCTGTGAAATAGACAGCCTTTTTAATCGTTTCGTTAATCGGGTAATATCCCGATACAAAAATCGCAGAACCACCATCATCCACAGGTTTAGTGAAAACCCCGTTACTGGCAAGTTGATATTTTCGAGTATCAATTCCAGGAAGGACCTTATCCTGTTCTTCATAGAGTTTAACAATTTCTTTAGCCAGTGAATCGACTTCCATCCTGATCCGCATGAAATCCGTGTTTATACTATTGGCTTTACCTTGAAGGGCTTTCTGTTCTTTTACTAGATCGAATTTTTTTCCTTCGCTGCAACCTGAAATAATCAGGGCCAAAAGAACAAGCATTTTAATCCTTTTCATTTCGTTCACTTTATGTTCATTCAAAATTAATCGACATCCATCTGAAAAACCATCAAATAATTGTTTTACTCTTCCGGTTTGCCCATTGCCTGTGATGTCGTTTTATGACATAACGGGAGAATCTACGATAGGTGATCCATATTGTGAGGGCAAGAAAAAATGTAAAAATAAGGATTGCAGCAGTCCGATTCAAGTTATCACCCTTTGCCCGGCTCCACATCTCCAACACGATTTCGTTTTTATCAAGAAAATCATGAATAATCGCACATCTGTTAATAACAATACTATCAGGATATTGAATAGGGTTGATCATGACACTGCGAGCACCCGTACCAAAAAAATAACTGACATTTACAGGTTTTGTCAATGAGGTGTCAGTCTGGGCTTCCAGGATCTCAGGAGTGGCAATAACACTTGTGTAGCCGGTTGTTCCCATATTGAGGAGAGCAACCTCAGGACTGCAAAGGTAGTCGAGAAAATAACTTGCGGCTTTGGTGTTCTTGGCATATTTAGGAATCACCCAACCATCGAACCAGACGTTGCTCCCTTCGTAGGGTACTTCAAATCCCAGGTCCACTTTTACCGATGCTGCTTCTTCGATTGCCCAGACCGCATCGCCACTCCAGGCATAACTCATCCAGATCTTCCCTTTCGTCATCATCTCCTTTCCAAAGTCAGCCTCCCAACCCGCAATGTTAGGTTTTAACATTTTCAACTGCTGTTCGACCAATGCGATATCTTCCTGGGTGTGGTTATTTGCAGCCGAATAAAGTGATGTCCTGCCCTGCGCAATTTCATTGCTCCTTGCCCTGATGATGGAAATGTTGTAGGCATCCCAATAACTGTCTTTCATCAACACCTTACCCTGATTTTTTGGGTCCCAAAGGCAATTCCACGATTTAACCTCTTCTTTATTGACGAGGCTTTTGTTGTAGAGGATACCTGAAATTCCCCACATATAGGATACCACATAATCGGATGCATTGATTTCGGAGGTACTGAATGTGTTGACCTGCTTTTGAATAAAGGGGGAAATATTGGAGAGATAATTTTTAGTTTTGCCAAAGTCCTTGTTGATGGGGAGCATCAATTTTTTATTGATCATCCGTTCGATGACCGCTTGTGTAGGGCAAACAAGGTCAAAATCTTCTTTTCCGAGTACGATTTTGGTGTACATCACCTCGTTCATATCAAAAACCTGATATACAATTCGGACCTCCTCACCGGTTTGTTCTTTGTACCATTTTGGGAAATTGGTGAGTACAGTATCGTTCATATAGTCGGCCCAGTTATAGATTTTAAGTACTTTGGCACGTGATTCATCCGATGGTTTGCAACCAAATATGAACAAGATTATGGGCAACATGGCAAAAAAAACGATGATGCGCTTTATTTGGAGGGATGGATTGAACTTTGTCATTTTAGCTTTTATTTTTGGCTGCACGTCGGTTGATCACAAGCAACATCAGTAAAACGGAAATGAATATAATGGCTGACAGGGGCCGTAGTTCAGGAGTTAACCCTCCCTTTCGCGCATCGGCATAAATATAAGTTGATAATGTTTCAAGCCCTTGATTTCCAATTGTAAACAAAGTGACAACAAAATCATCGATCGAGAGGGTGAAGGCCAGGATAAAGCCACTGATCATCCCTGGTTTTAGTTCGGGCAACATGATTTTCCTTAATGCCTGAAATGGGGTTGCACCAAGATCCAGGGCTGCCTCATAAAGGTTTTCATTCATCCGGATTAACCTTGGGAGCACACTTAAAACCACGTAAGGTGTACAAAATGAGATATGTGCCAATATTACTGTCGTCATTCCCTGCGATATTCCCAGACTGACGAAAAGAAGAAAAAGTGATATGGCGGTTATAATATCGGGGTTTAAAACGGGAATACTGTTGACGAGGTGAACAGCCTTTCGCGCCCTGGGGCGCAGGTTAAAAATTCCAATGGCAGCCATTGTGCCCAAAAGCATCGAAACAAAGGCAGCTATCAGTCCTATTATCAATGTGTTCCATAAAGCGCTTGCCAAAGAATGGTGTACTCCGGTTACAAGTAATGATCGGTAGAGTTTTAAGGAAAAACCAGTCCAGTTGCCCAATACTTTTGCTTCAGTAAACGAGAAGATGATAATGATCAGGATGGGAGCATAAAGCATAACCAGCAACAATCCAAGATAACTGCCTGCAAATATTCGCTTCATCATAACAGTCCTCCTTCCTCTGATTTGGCACCACCTTCACTTCCGAGAAGCGATGTAACACCAATCAATAACAACATCACCAATGAGAGCGCTGCGCCATAATTCCACATACCATTGTAGATGTTTTCCTGTAGAGTTGATCCAAACAGCTTGATATTGTTGATCGTAAGCAATTCTGCAATTGCAAAGGTGGATATAACAGGCATAAATACCATCATGATACCACTCGTGATCCCGGGAACAGACAAAGGAACGATTGTTTTTAAAAAAACCTGTCGTGGATTTGCGCCCAGGTCCTGAGCTGCTTCGATCAAATTTTGATCGGTCTTTTGCAATACATTGTAAATCGGATAGATCATAAATGGAAGGAAATTGTAAACCATCCCGAAAAGCAATGCCCCCTGACCAAGAGGAAGGTTCAGGAAGTCGAAAAGTGCAACTGTGGCAAGGGTACGGATCAGAAAGTTGATCCACATCGGAAGTATAAACAACAGAATAAGGATCCGGGCGCCCCTGGAGTTTGTTTTACTTAGTATATAAGCAGCAGGAAAACCCAATATCAGGCATAAAAATGTAGTAATCAATGCAATGCCAACCGAATAGATGAATGTGTTTAGCGCTTCAGGTTGCATCCAGAACTTACGGAAGTTGGCCAATGTTGCCGTACCTTCCGTGTCCATAAAGGCATACATGACGATCAGGAACAATGGGATCAGCACGAAAACGAAGAGATAAAGTAGGTAAGGAATTGCCCAATTCCTTCGTAAGCTCAACAATGTCAGAAATTTGGGTTGTGCCATGGTTATGAATTGATATTGGTTATGTGGATGGATCCCGGAGCGAAGGTTATCCCAACACGGTCGCTGGTATCCCAAACATCGTTGGTGTCAATATAGATATTTTCGTTCCCATGTGTCGAAACAGTAAGGTGATAATGGTTCCCTTTGTAAAGGATAAATTTTACATCGCCGCCAAACAATCCATCTTCCTCGTAATCGAAAAGCACAACATCCTTAAAATCAATATATACTGATACAGTGCTGCCGAGAGTAAATGATGATGCTTCGGCACATTCAAAAACCTGGTTCAGAAATCTTACATGTGCCTTATCAACCACTGTTCCTGAAAAAGTATTGAACAAACGTTCTTTTTTCATCACATGGATGTCGGAAGGTTTCACCCGAAGCCCCACATCTTTCCCCGCATCGAAACAGTGATAATCCTGTATGATAAATTCATAACCCTCTGTTGTCAGGACAACCATCTCGTAGTGTACACCCTTAAAGATCGAAGAGGTGACCTTTCCGGTCAACATTGCTGCTTCCGAGGGATCGAAAATATAGAGATCCTCAGGCCTTAAAACAACATCTACGGGCTCCTGGCTTTCAAAACCTTTGTCAACACACTCGAATTGATGCCCTGCAAAGGATACAAGGTTGTCTTCGATCATTATGCCATTTAAAATATTGCTCTCTCCTATGAAGTCAGCAACAAAAGCATTGGCGGGTTCGTCATAAATGGCCTTTGGGGTACCCATTTGCTGAATTTTCCCTTCGCTCATCACAACAATTGTATCACTTAATGTCAAGGCTTCCTCCTGGTCGTGGGTGACATAAACAAACGAAATGCCCAATTTTTTGTGCATTGCCTTGATTTCCATTTGCATATCTTTCCTCATTTTCAGATCGAGGGCAGCCAAAGGTTCATCAAGCAGCAGTACCTCTGGTTCATTGACAATTGCGCGTGCAATGGCGACACGTTGTTGCTGTCCTCCGGAAAGGGAGTCAACATCGCGCTCTTCATAATCGGTCATGCCCACCATTTTTAAAACTTTGTTCACCCTCTTTTTTATCTCATCAGAAGGCCGTTTTTTCAGGTTAAGACCAAAAGCGATGTTGTTGAACACATTGAGATGGGGGAAAAGTGCATATTTCTGAAATACGGTGTTCACGGGACGTAGATAGGGCGGTATTGTCGTTACATCGGTTCCTGCAATCGAAATCGATCCTTCGGTAACTGTTAAAAATCCGGCTATCAACCGAAGAAGTGTTGTCTTTCCACAACCGGAAGGTCCAAGGATGGTCACAAATTCCCCTTTTCGGACCGTAAAACTTACATCATCGAGGGCAGCCTTTTCACCAAAATATTTCGACACGTGCCCGATATCAATTATGCTTTCAGAATTTTGCATGGAAGTATTTCAATTAAATGTATGTTATAAAAATATGTCACACCATTCGTCAAACCTGGTCACGCTGCTTTTCCCATATTTTTCCATCGATTTCCTGATTTCGCTGACCGATTTTTCATGATTGATGTCACCGCTTTTTGAAAAAAACTTGTCCGCAAAACAGATGATCTGCTCTTCGACCGAAACTGGTAAATAATCGCGGAGAGGAAGTGGAAGTTTGTTGGCAATGATCTCTTCGACTGTAATTCCGACGCCTGTATGCCGCTCGCAGACCAGACCATGATCTGGATATCCCTCTTCTACAAGAAGTTCGCAGCCAAGGTAACCATGGCATAAATAGGGATATTCGCCAAAGCACAAAAGGTCAGGGGCATTTGTCCTGAAAATTCCGATGTCGTGCAACATTGCTGCTTCCTCCATGAATACCAGATCGGGAAGGAACTCTTTATGGTTTTGTGCAATTTTCAAAGCTTTTTCAGCGACCAAACTACTATGGCATACCAATATTTTATATGCCTTAGACCTTGGTTTATAGTATTTTGCAATAATATCAAGTGGCTCCATGAGTAAATAATTTACTTTCCAAAAATCGACAATTTTTAGTAAAAATAGTTTATTAAAAGATTAAATCATTACTGTAAAAGGAATTGAACCAAAAAAACAACGATTTTTGATAATTTTATCATTCACATATCGACAAATGGTTCATTAAAACTAATTTTAAGCCCAAATTTGAAAGAGTTAGGATGAGTCAGATAATTGAGAATGCCCCAAGACCTTTTAGGAATGGGATAGAGTGCCTTAAAAAGGGAAAAGTTGCCAGAGGGACTAAAAAAATTGAATCTTCATTAATGGCAGGTTTTAAACCTGCAATGGTGTTTCTTGACATAATAACTCATGAAAGTAATGTAAATGAGGCAATTGCATCGTTTGAACTTTTAATGGGCAAAAGTCTGTCCGAAGCACTTTTAGCGATAGGTAAAATGTATTATGAAGGGAATGACCGGTTGTTTTCACGCGAAGCTTCGGTAAAATGGTTCCTGGAATCTGCACGCGAAGGTGGGGTAGCGGCATGTAATTATATCGGCCAGATGCGCGAAAACGGGAATGGACTTCCACTTGAAATGAAAAAGTCCTTTGAATGGTATGAACGTGGTGCAGAACGAGGCGATATTGTTGCAAAATATAATTATGGACGTTTATTGCGCACAGGGGATGGCGGATATAAAGATCTGAACGATGCTGTTGACAACTGGTATGAATCGGCAAAAGGCGGATATCCACCTGCAATGTATCAGGTTGGCCAGATATTTGAAGAGGGACTAACCGTACCGGTAAAATTGAACAAAGCCTTCGACTGGTATTTGAAGGCAGCAAAAGCCGGTTATGTACCTGCTTATGAAAAGGCCGGCGTATTTTTATATGAAGGAAGGGGCACCGAAAAGAAAGCCGATGAAGCATTTGAATGGTTTTCCAAAATAGATGGTAATGTTTCGGCTGACATTGCTTTGATGCTTGGAAGGATCTATCTCGAAGGGCTTGGGACTCCAAAAGACCTTTTAAAAGCGAAGGAATACCTTGAGCAGGCTTCCCACAATGATTTGGTTGATGCGATCTATCTGATGGGTAAGCTTCTGGATGAAAGTGGTGATGAAACGGCTTACGACTGGTACCACAGGGCAGCGGATAAAGGAAGTGCAGATGCCCAAAACGCCATAGCAGGTTTGTATCTCAGGAAATCGGATGAAGAAGGGGTCGACTGGCTCAAGAAAGCCGCTGCCAATGGAAATCCCGAAGCAATGTTCCGTCTGGCACAGAAATATGAAGTTGGCGATGAGGTGGAGTCGAACCACAAAACTTCTGTCGATTATTACCGGAGGGCTGCTGAAAAGGGGATTATAGAAGCGCAATTCAAATATGCCAGTATCCTTCTGGCAGGTGTGATGACTGTCAAGGATAATCAGTCGGCTGCCGATTATTTTAACCGTGCTGCCGAAGCAGGCCACTCGAGGGCTGCCTATATGATTGGTATTGTCCATGAAAAAAGCCTCAGTTACTGGTCCGAAAAGGAAAAGGCTTTTGAGTGGTTTTTGAAAGCGGCTGAAATGGGTGTTCCGGGGGCGATGTTCCGCGTGGGTGTCTATTTTGAAAATGGGATTTCCAGGACTCAGAATAGCGACGAGGCATTCAAATGGTATCAAAGGGCGGCTGATGCCGATTATCCAAAGGCTGTATTCAACCTCGGGGTGATGTACGAATCTGGCAAGGGTGTGGTTCAGAATATGCAAAGTGCTGTTATACAATATGAAAAGGCAGCTGAATTGGGTGTTGCGGAGGCGATGAACAACCTCGGGAATGCTTACCATCAGGGCAAAGGGATCGAAGCAAACCCAATAGAAGCGGTAAAATGGTATGCAAAAGCAGACAAAGCTGGTTTTTATCTCGGCACCTATAACCTTGGGGTAATGTACTATTTTGGCGATATCGGGGAGAAAAATCTTGAAAAGGCATTTGATTGTTTTAAACGTGCCGCTGAATCTGGTTATGCCCAGGCGCAATATAACCTTGCGGGTATGTACTACTTTGGTGAGGGAACAACCAAGGATTTGGAGGAGGCATTCAAAAACTATTCAAAAGCTGCTGAAAGCGGTTACAGCGATGCCTGGAAAAATCTGGGCGAGATGTATTACAATGGTGAAGGTGTAAAAAAGAATATAGAAAAGGCGATCCTGAGCTATGAGAAGGCCGCTGAAAAGGGCGACAACGAAGCACGGACTGAACTTGGGAGGTTGCTTTTCACAACTATTGGATTTCAGGATTTTACAAAGGCTCTGAGCAATTTGAATGCGGCTGCCGAAAATGGTTTTGTCCTTGCTTATAATCCATTGGCTGTTATGTTGTTATCGAAAAAGGTGGCTGACCGGAATCCAGTAGTTGCCTGGGAATGGCTCGTTAAGGCGGGCAATGAAGGATCGAGGGAGGCAAAGCTCAATCAGGCGACTTATCTGAAACGTGGAGAAAATGGAGTTACCGATTATCAGCAAGCTTACATTATTTTGGATTCGCTTGTGTCTGAAGATAAAGATGCGGTTGCCGCATATCTTTTGGCTCTGCTGATTCTTTCGGGTGTTTGTGATATTAAAGATCAAACCATTGCAAGGAATTATCTTGAAATGTCGGCAAAGCAAGGCAATCAGTCGGCAGCAAAACTTCTGGGGAATGATGACCTGTTTACAGGTCCTGCAATCCTTAATTTCTGGGAAGATTATCTGATCAGCGAACAAACAGAGGATTGATCCTATTTTTTATAACTGATTGAAAATCACATTTTTAGATTTCCCCCTTTTTTAAACTGAGCGTAGCCGAAGTAGGAAAATGGGGATCAATGGGGATTTTTCTTCCTATCGGGATTTATTTTTAGTATACGAATTAGCCGAGTCTGAAAAAAGAAATTTTTGTCATCATTGTTTAATAACTAAATCATTAAAATCATGAAAACTAAATCGTTATTGGTATCATTTCTATTTATTTCCTTATTTCTATCTGTATCCCAGCTACAGGCCCAAACCGGTAAAGTCTTGCGCCATGTTGTGATGTTCAAATTTAAAGATACCGCCACACCTGCAAATATCAAGACTGTTGAGGATGCTTTCGCACAATTGCCAAAGAAAATCACCACAATTAAAAGCTACGAATGGGGCATCAATTCAAGTCCTGAAGGATTGAACCAGGGATTGACCCATTGTTTTATCCTGGCTTTTACATCCGACAAAGACCGCAATGATTACCTTGTCCATCCGGCGCACAAGGAATTTGGGAAAATACTGGGGCCTTTTCTGGATAAGGTAACAGTTGTCGATTTTTGGGTGAAATAGAATATTCGAAATTCATTCTTTTGAATTATAGGTTATTACAATTTATTTTTGTATTTTTAATTATCGTTGGCTTAAATGAAAAAAATATAAATATCCACCAAAATCAATGTCACACATTGGTACTTTGGTGGATTTTTATGATCATAAATCAAAGAAATCCATATGAAAATTGGATTGTTTATCCCCTGTTACATCGACCAGTTTTATCCCAAGGTTGGCATCGCGACCCTTGAACTGCTCGAAAAGTTGGGTTGCAACGTGGGGTATCCGATGGACCAGACCTGTTGCGGGCAACCAATGGGCAACAGCGGTTCCGAAAAGGAGGCAGTAAAAACTGCTGAATTGTTCGTGAAGAATTTTCAAACCTATGATTGTATCGTTGCCCCCACAGGAAGCTGTGCTTGTTATGTGAAGGAGCATTATGATATCTTAAAGCAGACCGATGCTACAAAATACGTCCGTGAAAATATCTATGAACTTGCAGAATTCATCACAGATATTTTAAAAGTTGACCAGATTGATGCCACATTTCCGTACAAAGTTGGGTTTCATTCCAGTTGCCATGGACAGAGAGGATTGCGTCTTGCTCAGTCGAGCGAACTGAATTTACCGTTTTTTTCAAAGCAGAAACAGCTATTGTCAATGGTTAAAGGAATTGAAATCGTTGAAATTGACCGGCGTGACGAATGTTGCGGTTTTGGCGGTACTTTCTGTGTGACGGAGGAAGCAGTCTCAGTTAAAATGGGAAAAGATAAAGTGGCAGATTTCGTGCGAAATGGTGCTGAAGTGATCACTTCAGGCGATGTGTCCTGTCTGATGCACCTTGATGGGATCATCAAAAGGCAAAAATATCCCGTAAAAGTATTGCATATAGCTGAAATACTTAACAATACGATCGAAAGATGAAACATTCTGAAGCTGCTGAAAAATTTATTTCAGACAACGAACGGACCAATTGGCACGATAAAGCTTTGTGGTTTGTTCGGGCCAAAAGGGATATTGCGATAAAGCAAGTCGCTGAATGGGAGGAACTTCGGGCTTTGGCATCTCAGATCAAAGCGCATGTGATGTCCAATCTCGATGTTTTATTGGAACAGTTCGAAGCCAATGCAATCAAAAACGGTATCCATGTCCATTGGGCAAAAGATGCTGAAGAACATAACAATCATGTCCTCAATATTTTAAAGGAACATAGGGTCAAAAGTCTGGTTAAAAGCAAGTCGATGTTGACCGAGGAGTGCCATTTAAACCCCTTTCTCGAAAAAAACGGGATCGAAGTGATCGACACCGATCTGGGAGAACGTATCATCCAATTTCGCAATGAACCACCGAGCCATATTGTGCTGCCAGCTATCCATTTGACAAAGGAAGAGGTTGGGGAAACTTTTCATACCCATCTTGGAATTGAAAAAGGAATTTCTGATCCAAAAATTTTAACAGATATAGCACGTGCCCACCTGCGGGAAAAGTTTTTAAGTGCGGATGCTGCCATGACAGGCGTGAATTTTGGGATTGCAGATACGGGCGGATTTGTGGTATGTACCAATGAGGGCAATACCGATATGGGTGTCCACCTTTCACAGGTTCATATCGCAAGCATGGGAATCGAAAAGATCATCCCGCGCCAGGAAGACCTTGGCGTTTTCACACGATTATTGGCCAGAAGTGCTACAGGACAACCAGTTACGACCTATACGTCCCATTATTTGACAGCTCAGTCTGGGCAGGTTATCCATTTGATCATCGTTGATAATGGGCGGAGCAAGCAGTTGGGGCGTGCCGATTATGTGAAATCATTGTTCTGTATCCGCTGTGGGGCTTGTATGAATACCTGTCCCGTCTATCGCCGGAGTGGTGGTTACAGCTATAGCTATGGCATTCCCGGACCGATTGGCTCAATTTTGGCTCCTGGTGCAAATCCAAAGGAACATTCGTCAATGCCATTTGCTTCTACTTTATGTGGGTCATGTACCGATGTTTGTCCTGTTAAAATTGATATCCATCAGCAGTTGTACAGTTGGAGACAGGATTTAACGGAAGACAAAAAGACAAGTTCTTCGAAACGATTGATCATGAAGATGATGGGAATTGTATTGGCTTATCCGAAACTATACCGGTTTTCAGGTATAACAGCAAGATGGTTCCTGGGTTTTTCGCCACGGTTTTTGATCTATAACAAGTTGAACCTTTGGGGCAAGCAACGTGAATTGCCCTCTGTTCCCACCGAAAGTTTCAGGGATTGGTATTCTAAAAACAGGAGGGCAAATTTATGAGCAGAGAATCTATTTTAGCACAGATACGAAAAAGCAAACCTGAGTTGGTGGGTCTGCCTATCCTACCTGAATGTCATATTGTTGAAGGCGATCTTACCGAACAGTTCAAAAAAACGTTGCTTCTGGTAGGTGGCCAGGCAATCGAAATTAGTGAAGGGGATATTGAACTGCACATCAAAAAGATGTTTGGGTATTTGAAATTGACCGCTTGTAATGATGGAACATTAAATTTCTCTAATATAGATACTTGCTCAATTGATGATCCCAGGGAACTTCGGGACATAGACCTGGCGGTTTTGAGGTGCAGGTTTGGTGTCGCCGAGAATGGTGCGGTTTGGTTGACAGATTCCGATCTGAGCCATAGGGCTTTGCCTTTTATCACGCAACACTGTGTTTTGATTATTCCCAAAAATGGGATGGTTTGGAACATGCATGAAGCTTATCAAAGAATCAAGCAGGAGAATTACAATGGATTTGGGGTTTTTATTTCGGGGCCATCCAAAACAGCCGATATTGAGCAAAGCCTCGTCATAGGAGCGCACGGTCCCAAAAGTTTAACCGTATTTTTAACAACATAAATTACCCCGGTATTTTGGCAAAACGTCAACTTACATCAAATAAGATAGCCCTATGCAAATCATTAAATCAACATTAAGACTCAACACCTTATTTTTCATTGTTTTGCTTTGTTTTCTTGGGTATCTCTGCAATGGTGCTACCAGGAGTAAGGCAAAACGGGTTCCCGATTTCCGCAATTTTTATGGCATTTGCTGGAATGGCAAAGCTCATGATAACCTTGTATTTGCCAAACAGATGGGCTACGATTATGTTTTCTATCAGAAGGGGATGGAAAACGATCCGCTGGCAAAAGGCCTGAAGTTTTATATCGAATCGCCTCAATATTCGGTGTATCCTGTCCCCAGGATTTTGGATGCTTCCAAACCATTTACCGATAAAGAAAAGAGTCTTTACGAAAAGTATTTTGCAAAGATGAACAACCAGTCATTTCCAAAAAATATGGCCACAGGATGGTTTACAGGTCCTAATTCGTTTAGTGTGGAACCCGATTTTCAACAGCAGGAGGTCATCGACTCGATGGTCAACAGAATAATCAGGTATGCCAAATCTTTGGAGAGAAAGGAAAATAACTTTTTTTGTGGTGGGTTTGCCTGGGATGTACCCCAACTTCCTGGCGATTTCTGGGATGCGCCTCAACGAAAAGGAGGTCAAGGCGGAGGAGGCCGTCAGATCACATTATCTTTTTGGAATGGTAAGGACACTGGTTATCAACCTGATGGTGTGAAGTTCAATTATCCGACCTATAGCGATGGACATGCTGCCTTCTACAAAGAACTCTATAAAAAAGGCCGTGAAGCATTTCCAGGATCGAAATTTATGATTGAACCCTGGATCGTATGGGATTCATGGTTTGCCCAGATTAAAGACCGTCCGGATGCCTGGGAAATAACGCCTGATCTTGTATTGCAGGAGAAGGATGGGACTGAATTTGTCGATGATGAGCGGATCTTTAAAACCGATATAATCTCGAAAGAATTTGTTGGATGTACAACTCCCAATCGGGTAGGAGAGAAGCAGAACCGGGTAATGGCCGCAGCCGCTGCCATGAATAGAGCCTGGTTCAATTGGTTTGGAAGGTTTGGTGGAACCGGTGATATGCCAGGGTACAAGAATGTTTATGAAGTGCCGGCCAGGCTTCAATTGGTCAGAAGGGTTGGGAATTGGGACAATCTAAACAATGTTCCATTGACATCACGTTCATGGGATGGTTCTGTTTATCAGAGCCCTTTAAGCCGCATAGATTCTACTGTAATATACTCGTCCCATCCCGATAGCGGGAAAATATTTGCAGTCTGGCTTTCGCCGGAAGGTAAAATCGATTTGCCGAAGAAAGCAATATTAGTTTCAGTCTTCCGAACCGACAGCCTGTTTGTCGAAACATCAAATGGGAAAGAGGATATTGAATTAATTGATCATCGTGTTAAGCTAATCAATAACCATGGCGTAGGTAAAGGGTATATTCTCACAATCAAAAAATCGGAAAAATGAAACCAACAATCTTGGCCAGGATTCAATATGTAAACCCGCTTTTATAAGGTTTTACATTGCGGCGCAGGGTTCATCCGATCTCCCAATAGCCTTACTGATTGCGCCGCTTTGTCGGTGCGATAGTCGTGAGTTACTAAGGTTTGGGAAAAAGGAAAATAAGGTTTTTTCTGCTGACAAACCTTATTTCAACATTTTAACCTTAGTAACTAGTTTATATTGTCCCCACAAGCAAAACCTTATTACCTTATTTTCAGATGTTAAATCTTAATTCCGTTTACATACAAAATCTCCGATCTTGTTTTAGTGTCCGGGTGACTGGAAAGCGGTTATTCTTCGTGCGGGCATTTGCTCCAAGTCACCGGGACACTGCATCCTGGAGTTTGTTTTTCGTTTCCTATATCAATCAATTAAAAATGAATTTAATAATACACAATATGTTATAACCCTTAATGGGTTAAACGTGAATAGCCCTGGGTAAACGGTCCCGAATAAATGCTATGTCATTGCTCAAAACACAATCGGACCGTGCAACCCAGGGAAAAATGACCACCCCAGAAACCGTCCGCGATCAAAACTCCGGGAAATAGCAACTTTGATTTCGGACGGGGATAACAAACCTCTTAAAAGTCGGTGGCGCAATTTACAATTTCAATCATTGTTATGTCTTTGCCTCTGCGGGGCATCGATCATTTGAGCTTTTTGAAGTTCGAATCCCTATTATTTCAGAACCAAAGGTTTGCCATTCACACTTACCTTATTGATTTTAAAATCCTTATATTTCGTCAATAATTCAGGCTTCTGCGCGGTAGCCTCAATATTTTCAAAACTGATATTTAAAACCTGATCCATTGGGTTTCCCAGCATTTCGCCAAACACATTGCATTGCACCTTTATATTGGAGATGGATATATTCCGAACTATGCCATAAGGTTTTTCAGTGCTGCCTTCCATCGTAAAGAACTGGGTCCAGGGTCTCATTTCGATAATTGTCCCACATTTTCCGGTCACATTTTCGATAGTGATGTTTTCATAGACCTGATACGTATCCGGCCTCATCTTCATTCGCAAAATCGGACAATTGCTATCTGATTTACAGTTGCGCAACGTGATATTTTTGGCATGGATACATTCGCTTCCAAGGGTCAGGATGCCATGGGAATCGCCAAACGTACAATCTTCAACCAGGATATCCTCCACAACTCCATTTTCGGCAAGTTGGTGTGCATCAGGACCTTTCCCGCCTTTTATGCAGACCGCATCATCGTTCACCGAAATGTAACAGTTCCGGATGGTTACCCGCTTGCAAACATCAATATCGACACCATCGGTACTCGGTGCTTTGACTGGTTTAAATGGGGAACGGATGTCGCAATTCTCGATCAGCACATCGTTGCATTGGTACAAATGGGTTGTCCAGAACCCTGAATTACAAAGTTTTACATCCAAAATTTTCACATTGTTGCATCCCCAGATAAAAAGCAGTCTGGGACGATGGACCTCCAGGTTGGTTGCCTCCTTATTGATCCTTCTCATCGAATCCCTGTAGGACCAGAAATATTTCCAGTATTTCAGCCCATTGCCATTGATTGTCCCGGGACCGGAAATCCCAAAATTATTGACGTGATAAGCATTTACAAGGGCTGCATAATAATAAATGCTCTTCCCTTCCATGCGGGATGGAATCAGCGGGTAATCGGTTATATTATCCGAACCTTTGAGCACACCACCTTCCTCCAAACGCAATTTTGTATTTGGCTTAAAAAACAGGGCCCCAGATAGGAAAACACCCTTGGGCACCACGACAGTTCCACCACCCTGATTTGAAGCCAGATCGATAATCGACTGAATTTTTAACGTATTAATGGTCGTACTGTCTGCCAGTACGCCATAATTTGTAATGACGTAATCGGCAGACCTTGCAGACAATACAACCGCCAACAGACAAAAAAACAACATCGATTTCTTCATAACATTTGAATTGAACAGGATAAAGATATTGAAATAAATTTACGCTGTGATATTTTTAATAAAATGAAAGAGAAAAGTTGTCAAAGAGTTCAGGAAACTATTTCATAACTAAAAGTTTATCTTTAAGTTTACCGCAATTTCCAAATCTGATAGTCCAAATGCAACAAATGGGAAAAGACGATCTGAAACAACTAATCGCACAGGCACGTTTAAACGAGGCTGTTGATCGGTTATTGGAGCAGATCAAGGCTCATTCCGTGGTCTCAAATTCCGATAAACCGATTGGAAAGTTAAGCGACATCCTGATTATAAATTCTGGCAAACTCCATGGCTTACAACACGATAAAATGCTAGGGATACTTGATCGCCAAAATGAGCTGATTACGGAAGCCCAGGTCCAACAAGCTATTTTGTATGTAATTGACGAACTGCCCGATGAGTTCTGGAATGTTCCGCGAGAACGCCAAACCACCAAGCAAAATAGTGGAAATGAGCAGACCGAATTGCTCGAAGCTGTTGAAAGTTTAAAGCAAGTCCAACCTAGTGAGTTTGAATATGACCTTTTTGTGAGCTTTTCTTCCCTCGACCGCGAAGTTTTGCAACCCGTGGTCGAGAAATTGCGTGGCTATGGGTTGAGTGTTTTTATTTCCGACCAAAATTTAAAAGACTATGCAGGTATATCTTTTTCCGACACCATCGAGCATTCGCTTGAATATAGTCAGCACTTTGTTTTGGTCAGTTCCCCAAATTCGGCAAAATCCGGTTGGGTAAAATATGAGTACAAAACCTTTTTCGACCAGTTCCACGTTCATGACCAAATCAATAGACATATATTTGTTTTGCGAGGGATCGGTTTCGACTTGAAATTTGTACCGTTGTTTCTGAGGAACATGCAAATTGCCGACAATGCCGAGCAGATTGTCAATACGTTGGTTTCCGAATCCAGGGCACAGGAAAAATTAAAAATTAAAAATGAAGAATTAAGAATAAAAGAAAGGAAAATTCAGGAAGCGGCAGAGGAAGCTGAAGAAGAACGCCTTGGAAATGAAAAACATGACAAATTATTGCTTGAACAATGGCTACTAGAGACTCAAATAGCGGAACAAGACCGATTAGAACAACAAAAATTGTTGGAGGAGCAAGCCGAACAATATAGGTTGGTAGAGAAGAAAGCTGAAGAAGAACGCATCGAAACTGTAAAGCAAGCCAAATTCTTAGCCGAACTACAGTTAATAGAGAAACAGCAAAAAGCAGAACAAGACCGACTGGAAAAGCAGAAATTGGCGGAGGAAAGCGCAGAGCAAAAAAGGTTGGAAGCCCAAAAAGCTGAAGAGGAACGCATTGAAAACGAAAGGAAAGCAAAACTTATAACGGATCAACAGTTAAAAGAGAAACAGCAGAAAGCAGAGCAAGACCGATTGGAGCAACATAAACTGCAGGAAGACCTGGCCGAGCAACAAAGGTTGGCAGCCCAGAAAGCTGAAGAAGACCGACTGAAACAGCAGAAATTGCAGGAAGAAAAAGCTGAACAAGAAAGGTTAGCAGCCCAGAAAGCTGAAGAAGAACGGATCGATAACGAAAAGCTAGCTAAACTCTTGGCTGAACAGAAGTTAAAAGAGAAACAGCAGAAAGAGGAACTAGTCCGTATTGAACAACAAAAATTAGAGGAAGAAATAGCCGAACAGCAAAGGTTGGCAGCACATAAAGCCGAAGAAGAGCGTATTGAAAACGAAAAGCAAGCAAAATTCTTGGCTAAAAAACTATTAAAAGAGAAACAGGAACAAGACCGACTTGAACAGCAAAAATTGCAGGAAGAACAGGCTAAACAACAAAGGTTGGCAGCCCAAAAAGACGAAGAAGAAGAATCTATCCCGGTTTTAAAGCAGCAACCAATGTCCGCAGAGACCCACAGGAGTCTGCAAGACCCTGCGGCGTCTGAAACGATAAACCCAAACCGCAAAAAGTTGATCTACCTTCTTGCACCTTTGGTACTAATCGCCTTGGTGGTTTCGATTGTTTACTTTTCCACCAAGCCCCCTGAACCCATAAAAAAAACTGAAATTAAACAACCTGAAAATAATGTTGTAGAAATTAATAGCCTCTCTCCGCCAATGGTTCTTGTAAAAGGTGGTGAATTTATGATGGGTGATGACAATAGTACCGAAAAAGATGAAAAACCTGCCCACAAAGTTATTGTTTCCGATTTTTACATCGGCAAATATGAAGTGACCCAAAAGCAATGGACCGATATTATGGGAACTAACCCTTCGAATTTTAAGGGTTGCGACAATTGTCCAGTGGAGCAGGTGAGTTGGAACGATGTACAGGACTTTATCAAAAAACTGAACCAGAAACCAGGCAAAACCTACCGGTTGCCCACAGAGGCGGAATGGGAATTTGCCTGTAGGGCAGGCACGACAACACCTTTCAATACGGGCAACAACCTTACAACTTCGCAAGCCAATTATAACGGCAATTACCCCTACAACAGCAATCCAAAGGGTATTTACAGGGAAAAAACGATGCCAGTTGGAAGTTTTGCACCTAATACCTTGGGTTTGTACGATATGCATGGCAACGTGTGGGAGTGGTGCAGTGATTGGTACGATGGAAAATATTATGCTAATTCGCCACAGAATAATCCTAAGGGGCCTTCTACCGGCTCTGACCGTGTGTTTCGGGGTGGTAGCTGGGACCGCAACGCGCGGAACTGCCGTTCGTCCTATCGCTTCAGCAGCTACACCCCCGACGACCGTTACGACGATTTGGGGTTTCGGTTAGCTCTTGTCCCCTAGTTCAAAAACCAAATCAGGAGGCTTCCCTGAAAAAAAAAGAGATAAAGAAATAAGGAAATTGTACTCGAAGTTGGCCGGTGCTGTGCGCAGCAAGCGCAATGCAATGGAGCAGCAGCGTACTGCACAGGGCAACGGCGCAAGATCTAAACACCGGCTTGCCGGTCGAAAAATTTTGTGGGACTGCATTTCTGATTTTTTGGCGAACCTTCCCCAACTTTTAAAACTTTGTGGCGCAATCCTCGATGACGAATATCGATAGGCCTTTATCTATGCGGCCGATTCCGTCGATGAAAAAATAAGGTAAATAAGGTTGATTTCAACGATGACCGGAGCTATTAAGGTTGAAAAAATGGAAAAATAAGGTTTGTTCCGGTTTAAAAACATGGTTTTTGTTCTTTAAAACTTTGAATGTTAAGACTATATGAAAATATGATTTAAGGTTTTTAAACCTTATTTTTGTTTTTCCAACCTTCATAGCAACGGGTCAACGTACACCCTAACCTTATTTACCTTATTTTCAGTTATTTAAATGTATTTGTTTTGATTTGTTTTGATTTAAACAATCAATATTATGTACAATGTTCAAACCACTTCGGGGTTGCAGTTGGATCTTGTTCATTTACCCCCGGTTTCGCAGGCTCACCGGGGGTTATTCAAATTCAACCCGCTTCGGGGTTGTGATAATTTTGATGTAGTGTCCGGGTGACTGGAAAACTCTTTTGCTTCGCATGGGCATTTGCATCAAGTCACCGGGACACTACATCCTGGAGTTTGTTTTTCGTTACCGATGCCAATCAATTAAGAATGAATTTACTAATACACAACATGTTATGTTATAACCCTAAATGGGTTAAACGTAAATAGCCCTGGGTAAGCGGTCCCGAGGCAAATCCTTGTCAATGAACAAAACTATCTGGGACCGCGCCACCCAGGGTCAGAGCGCACCCCATCTAACCGTCCGCGATCGAAGGTCAATAAAAGAGGCAATGCACCTTCGGACGGGGATGACAACTCTCATAAAAGGATGTGGCGCAATACACGTTTTGCTTATTTTCCCAAGGCGTTGCCATCGGCTTAGTATCCGGGTGACTGGAAAGCGGTTTTCTTCGTGGGTAAACGGTCCCGAACAAAAGCCATTTTATTGCTCAAAACACAATCGAACTGTACAACCTAGGGAATAATAACGACTCCAAAGACTGTCCGCGATCAAACTTCGGGAAAGAGCGAGCGACCTTTCGGACGGGGAAAGGCGGAAAATCGTTACAAATGACAAACCCTCAAACCCTCAACCCCTCGTTACAAACGACAAACCATTAACCCCTCGTTACAAACGAGGGGGATGCTACTTCCTAAAATTTGTCTGTCCAACATCAATCTACTAAGGCTTTTTTTTTGAAACTTCTCATTATCAAGAGGTTTTCCTGTACCTGAAAATCGCCAAACCAAAAATCGAAGCGGCAAATACAGATAGGGTTGCAGCTTCGTTGATGATATCCGGGAAATTGGACCCTTTCAGGATAACGCTCCTCATGATCTTCACAAAGTAATAAAGCGGATTCGCGTAATCGAGCTTTTGCGCCCAATCTGGCATACTTTCAACAGGGGTAAACAGCCCGCTCATCAGGATAAACACAATCAGCATAAAGAAGGTAACAAAAGTCGCCTGTTGTTGTGTGTCCGATATGGTCGAGATAAACAATCCAAGGGAAAGGACCAGAACAAGGTAAATAGAGGCCATCCCGAAAAGCAGCAGAAAACTTCCCCTGATCGGGATATTGAAAGCCAAACGGGCTACCAGCAAACCAAATGCAAGGTCAAACAAACCAATGGCAAGGAAGGGGAGGAGCTTGCCGGCAATGAACTGCCATTTTTTGATCGGGGTCACATTGATCTGTTCGATTGTCCCAATCTCCTTTTCCCTGACAAGGTTCATCCCACCCAACAGCATCCCAATCACCGTAATCAAAACCACCAGGATTCCGGGAGCCATATAATACTTAAAGTTGAGTTGAGGGTTGAACCAATAAGTTGGCTTGACCACAATATTTTTCATCATCACCGATCCAGGCACTGCTGTTTTCAAAAGGATTTTCTGGCTGTAGCCTGCGATCACACTTGAAAGGTAACCCAAAGAAAGCTGGGCAGCACTTCCATTAATGGCATCCACAAGTATCTGTACTTCAGAGCTTTTGTTTAAAGTCAGATCCTTGTCAAAACTTTGGGGAATGATCAGCGCAAGATCGACTTTATTGCGCATCAAAAGATCTTCCGCTTCCTGCGTGTTGACAAGGTTCTGCTTTACTTTAAAGAAAGGGATACCGGCAATTTCGGAAGTCAGTTTTCGTGAAGAGGTGGAATTGTCGAAATCGACAATGGCCACATCGACCTGGCGCAGTTCGTTGGTAGCTGCAAAAACAAGGACCAACATTTGGATCAACGGCATCACAAAGATGACGGGCAGCATCGATTTGTTCCGAAAAATCTGGGTAAATTCCTTTTGCAGGATGTAATAGAGTGTTCGCATAGTTTTCTATTGAAGACGTATTTTGAATTTTTTGACGCTGATAAAGATAAAAAGGATTGACAATCCCAACAAGATCAAGGTATTCGGCCATATTTCCGCCAATCCCCCGCCTTTGAGCATAACAGACCGGTTGATCTCGATAAACCACCGCGGTGGCATCAGATTGGCAATTACCTGAAGGGGAATGGGCATGTTCTTGATGGGAAAGATAAAACCGGAAAGCAAAATACTCGGTAGCATCAGCACAAAACCGGATATTGCCATGGCAGTTAGCTGACTGTCAACAAACGTAGAGATGAGGATTCCCAAGCTAAGGGCCAGGAAAATGTAAAGCAATATTTCAGCCAGAAGCAGGGCAAAACTTCCGATCACGGGAACTTTGAAGACAATCATACCTAACGCCAACACAACCAGCGCACTGACAATGGAAAGCAACATATATGGCACAACCTTTCCAAGGATAATCTGTATCGGTCGAAGTGGAGAGGCAAGCAAGATCTCCATGGTACCACTCTCTTTTTCGCGGGCTATCGTGATGGCTGTCATCATCGCAGAAATAAGCATCAATATGACGGCAATCAGTCCTGGGATGAAATTATAGGCGTCGCGCATATTTTCATTGAAAAGCATCCTGACCTTTATGTTGATCCCAGGAAGCACCTGGTCTTTCATCAACTCGTTTTTGACAAAACTATTGGTGATTGCAGTTGTGTAATTTACAATTAGTTGCGCTGCATTGGGTTCCGAAGCATCGGCAATTACCTGAATATCGGCACGACCCTCGTTGATCAGGTGCCGCCCAAAATCTGGTCCAAAGATCACCAACTCCTTGATCGTTCCGCTGCGGAACAGGTTTTCGTAATCAGCTTCTGCTGTTGGGATTGCTGACAATTGAAAAAATCCGGATGACAATAACCTGTTTGTCAATCGCTTGCTAAAATCATCCTGTGAGTGGTCCACAATTGCGATTTTTACGTTGCGGACTTCGTTGGTCATCACATAACCAAAAAGCATCAACTGAGCAATTGGTATCCCGAATAAAATAATCAGGGTACGTGGATCGCGGAAAATATGGAAAAACTCCTTTCGGAGGAATGCTAAGAATCTTTTCATCGTGCAATTTTTAAAAATACTTCGTCCATATTGGACGCATTGTATTGTTCTTTCAGCTTTTCGGGTGTATCGAGGGCAACGATCCTGCCATCAGCCATGATTGAAACCCTGTCGCAATATTCCGCTTCGTCCATATAATGGGTCGTCACAAATACCGTAATCCCCTTTTCGACCGCCTCATAGATCAGATTCCAGAATTGGCGCCGTGTTATAGGGTCAACACCACCTGTGGGTTCATCGAGAAAAACAATTTTTGGCTGGTGAAGGATAGCAATCGAAAATGCCAACTTTTGTTTCCATCCCAATGGCAGGTCACCGATTTTCCGGTTTTCATAATCAGTAAGCCCCAATCTATCAAGCATTTCAGTAGTCCTGGCTTTTCGTTCGGCGACTTTCATCCCATAAACACCGCCATAAAACCGGATGTTCTGATAAATCGTAAGATCCTCATACAGCGAGAATTTCTGGCTCATGTACCCAATGTTCTGTTTGATCTTTTCCGTTTGCCTGAAGACATCAAATCCAGCAACTTTCATTTCACCTGAAGTAGGGGTTGAAAGGCCACATAAAATTCGGATCGCCGTCGTTTTTCCGGCTCCATTGGCACCCAAAAAACCAAAAATTTCCCCTTTGTAAACCTCAAAATTGAGGTTGTCGTTGGCGACGAAATGTCCAAACTTCTTCACCATATTTTTGACGGTAATAACCGGTTCTTTTGTGATCATGATTTTGCTTTTCGGTTATTCATTAAAAGGATAAAAACATCTTCGATTGTTGCCAAAGCAGGTTCAACAGTCAACTCACTTTCATCGTGAAGTGAAAGGAACTCCTTGATTGATTGTGGTGTATGCTTCCCTTTGGGAGTAACGAGGTGCAGGACCTGTCCAAAGCTGTTGACCGAAATCATCGAAGGGAGTTGCCCAAGCAGTTTTGAAGTGTGGTAGATTTTCTTTGAGCGGACTGCCCATAAATCTTCTGCAAAAGCCTGCATCATTGCCAATGGAGTCTCGACCGACATCAGATGTCCGTCCTGGATCAACGCGATCCTGTCGCAAATCGTAGCCTCATCCATGTAAGGTGTCGAAACCAAAATGGTTATCCCCATCGCTTTCAATCGTTTAAGCATTTCCCAGAATTCCTTACGTGAAACTGCATCCACACCAGTGGTTGGTTCGTCCAAGATCAGGATTTCGGGTTTGTGGATCAGCGCACACGATAGCGCCAACTTTTGCTTCATACCACCTGACAGTTTACCTGCCCTCCGGGTTTTATAAGGCTCGATCTGCTGGTAGATTTCTTTGATCAGGTGGTAGTTCTCTTGAATGGTCGTACCGAAAACAGTCGCGAAGAACTGAAGGTTTTCTTCTACGGTTAAGTCAGGATAAAGCGAAAACTTACCAGGCATATAGCCGGTAATCAGCCTCACTTTCTTGTAATCGCGCACAATATCAAGGCCGTTCATTGTGGCAGTTCCCCCATCTGGCAGCAAAAGCGACATCAGAATCCGCATCAGCGATGTCTTTCCAGCCCCGTCGGGACCAATCAACCCGAAAAGTTCACCTTCTTTAACAGTAAGGGAGACCTTCCCAAGTGCTACCGTTTCCCCGTAAGTCTTGTGTAATTCATTGACAACAATCATGTTGTTTGTATATTGTCTTATTGAAATTTGATTTCTCCCGGCATACCCAATTTGAGCGTACCGTCGTTCTGGACGCTGACCTTCACGGCATAGACCAATTTTACCCGTTCTTCGCGAGTCTGGATGATCTTGGGGGTAAATTCGGCCTCCTGCGAAACCCATTCAACTGTACCTGCCATCTCTTTTATCCCATCGTTTCCATCGATCATGACTTTTACAGGAGTTCCTATTTTGATCTGGGTGAGTTGAGTGCCGCTGATGTAAACCCTGAGGATCAATTTATCGAGGTTTGCCATTTTGTACAACGGTTTTCCAGGTACTGCCAGTTCACCGGTTTCTACGTACTTTTCAAGGATAACTCCTGAAATAGGGGCTTTAACAACTGAAGTTCCTATCCTGTCGTTCAATACAGTAATCTGTGCTTCAACTGCCTGGGCATTTTTTTCGATGGCAGATATCTGTGCAGTATAGGCCTTTTTCTGCTTGTCAACCAAGGCAATCTGACCATCGATATCATCCATTTGCTTGGCTGTCGCGGCACCATCTGCCAACATCTTCTTTATCCTGACCTGATCTTTCTGGACATTTGTGATTTGCTGGTCCGACACGGCTATTTGGGCATAAAGGCTCGCCTTTTGGGCCAGGATTGATTCTTTTTGTGCGTCCAACTGGCTCCGTTGAAGGACAAGGTTTGCCGTGTCTGTTTTCACCAAGACAGCACCCTGGGTGACTTTTTCCCCTTCGTTAAAGCCAGTAAACAAAATTTTGCCGCTATTTTCGGCAGATACTGTTACCTCGTCAGTTTCAAAATTCCCATAAGCATCGGGTTTGGTTTTCCCATTCGTACAAGCCCCGATGATGATGATCAGCGATACAATTATTAATGTTCTCATATTTAAAATATTATATTTTTTTATTTCAATTATTTCAATCTATTTCAACTTATTTCTATTCACTTCCACCTATTTCAACTTATTTCAACTTATTTCCACCTATTTCTATTTATTTCCCTTAATATTCTGATAATTTACTGTCGCCTGTATCAACATTACTTTCCTTGTTTCCAGGTTGGCTTTTGCCTGAAGCAGTCCGTTAAGGTCGCGGATGTAATCGGCGGAGGTGATGGTCCCGTTTTCAAGCGCAACAGCCGAGCGTTTGCTGATCTGGTCTTTGACCGTAACCAATTGTTCATCCGTTGAGATTAGGTCCTTTATCTTTTGAAAATTGTTTTCTTCCTGACTCAACGACAGTTTGATGGCGCGGTTGAACTGGTCGAGGTTGGTGTCGATCAGATTTTGCTGAAGTTTGATCGAAGCTTTATCACGGCGGGTTTTGTGCCAGTCCCAAAGATTCCAGGTCATTCCGGCACCCAACATATAATAGTCGGCAAAGCTGTTGTCGAGCATATTGAATCCCGGACGGCCATATCCGGCCTGACCGAAAGCATAAACAAATGGTTTTCTGGAGGTTGAGAGCAGTTCGGAACTCTTCTCCAATTTTGCTTTTTGCAATGTGAAGAGCTCCAGTTCAGGTCTTTTCAGCTCACTCTGTTCTGAAATTGTAGAAATCTGGGGTTTTACAAATACAGTTTGCTCCGAAATAGATCTACCTGTAATTATTTCAAGCAAAGACAAGGAGACCTTCCTCGTCGAATTGAATTCTGTCTCCTGTTGCTGGGTCATTATCTTTTCGGCCTTGAGCTGGTTAAGATCGTTGGGAAGGGTTACGCCGTTATTCACCGCCGAGCTTACAATTTTAATTCTTTCATCCAGGGTTCCTTTTTTAAGATCGACAATCAATAAATTCTCCTGAATAATCAAGATATTGAAATATAATGAATTAACGGTTTCTCGGATTTTGTATAGCTCCGTTTCATTTTGTTGCCTCGAAACGAGCCTGTCGGCTTCTTCAAGTTCTTCCCGTTTTTTTGCCACACCCCCGTCATAAAGTTTCTGGCGGATATCGACATAAGCTTTGTACTGGTCTTTTGAAAGCGGTTTGGGACCCGAAACCCCGGGAATATTCAGGACCATTTTTGTCACGTCCGATTGCCACGAAGCCCTTGCCGTGAGGTCGAACTGTGGCAGGTTGGAAACCTCGATATTTTGTTGCCGGAGTGCCGAAATCTCATCAATGATCCCTGCCTGCCTTAACAACGGATGGTTCTTTCGCGCCATCGATTGACAACTGTCAAGGTTGAGTTGTTGCGCGTTGGCCCACGAAAGGGCCAGGGTGAAAAACAAAAACAAAACTAACTTTCTCATGCTTCTATAATTTTTAAAACCATATTCTTAACAATTTCTTTCCGTTCGGTAAGGAACTGATTATAAACGTCCTGATCATCATTGAAATAGATCATTTGCAGTATTGGCCTGGCCACAATCGGGAATACCAGCATACCGATAATGCTTACGACCAAGTGGCGTGGATCAATTTTTTTAAGGGTTTCGCCATTTGCCTGTTTGTCAAACATAAATAGGATCTTTTGGGGTTCGATTCCCGATTCAAACATCAGTGATTTTAACATCAAGGGATCACGGTTAATCTCGTTGATGATAAATTGCGGCACATACGGATTAGACTGGATCAAATCGACATACTCGTCAATAAAGAGCATCAGTTTTTCTTTTACAGTTGCTTCCGAAAGCAGTGCAGTACCTATCTTCCTGAAAAATTTCGTAAAAATGTCTTTGAAAACCGCTTTGAACAGGTTTTCTTTGCTCCTGTAATAGTAGTGAAGCAAAGCCTTGTTCATACCCGCCTCATCGGCAATCTCCTGCATCCTGGCACCTTCCATCCCTTTTGAAACAAAGACCCTCCTTGCAGCTTCGTAAATTTTCTCTTCTGTGGAACTGTTCAATGTTTTATCCATACAGTTTAACCAATCAGTTAATAATTCAACAAAGAAAAACTTTTATTTTGGATTAACCAAATAATTTAACCGGATAGTTAAATTTATTTTTGTGTATTAAGTAAGATTTTTTGTAACTAAATAGTAGTTGCAATCGTAAAATTTTGTAACTTTGTAAAAATTCGAACCATGTCCAAAACTGAAAAATTGATTTTACGGTTGCAGTCAAAACCAAAAGATTTTACCTATTTAGAGTTAAAGACAATTCTTGCTTTTTGGGGATATGAGGAAATACAGGGTTCTGGTTCACGGGTTTGCTTTAGGAGTAAATCACATAAGATAAAACTTCATAAACCACATCCTGGTAATCTGTTAAAGTTGTATCAAATTGGTTTAATTATTGACGAACTTAAAAAAGAAGGCTTAATATAAAGGAGAATTAAAATGAAAGATGTATTAAATTATAAAGGATTCAATGGATCAGTTCATTTTGCAGCTGATGACAGTGTGTTTTATGGTAAGATTGAAGGTATAAAAGACTTGATCACATTTGAAGGCGAATCGGTTAGCGAGCTTACCGAAGCTTTTCATTATATGGTTGATGAACATATAAAAGATTGTGAAGCTGAAAATATCGAACCCGAAAAGAGCTACAAAGGGAGTTTTAATGTAAGGCTTACACCTGAACTGCATAAGCGTGTTGCCCACTCAGCGAAGATACGCGGTATTTCCATCAATAAATATGTTTTTGAAGTATTGAATGAGAACTTATCTCGCTAATCAATATTGTGTTGCAATTTTATCAATTCACAGGTATAACTTTATTCCTTCAATAAAACGAAAGTCCTTTTTATTAAGCGTGTAAAGTTCAACATCACATCCGTATCGCATAAAATTATTTTACCCTGTTCCATGCCTTGGCTCATAATTCTTTTGCGTCAATATTTTTATCTTTCCACATTCCGGCAGAAGCGAAGAAATCATGTTTTTCATTTCCGTCTTTTACTTTTGCCGATTTTTCAATTTCGATAAAATCAAGTTGCTCTATAAATTGTAGAAAAGAAACGTACTTTTCATGGTCTTTGATATTCAAAACAATAGTTTCCATACTGTTATATTACTAATTGCAGATTTCCCTCTTTGATAACCTTTATTGCAAAAATACATTAAAAATTATTGCATTTTCCAAATATTTTTCCAAGGCAACCGCCTAGTGCTGAAAATATCGGATAGTGAAAGTGGTATTTCAACAGTATTTATTTATGGCCTACTTCTGAACTTCATAGGTGTATTGTCCATATTACTGAGATACCCGGAATTTCAATCAATAAATGAGAGCAAATATTTGATCTCCTTGTCTGTGATGTCCTCCTGTTCGGATTTGTCGTAGATGGTAAGTAAAAAGACATTTTTTCCAGTAACCTGAACGTGGGCAATGACCCTTGTCCCACCTGATTTACCTTTGCTCTTGGATTTTATGGCCAAGCGGATTTTGAAACAGTTATTGGCGAGTGCTGCACCCTGAATAGGTTCAGTTTCCAGACTTTCGACCAATTGTGCATATTCCATTTTTAGGGAAGGGAATTTTTTGACTAGCCGTTTAAGCTGCCTGTCGAAAGGGGGGATAGTAAGAACATTATAGCTCATTGAGCAAGTCTTTAGCAGGACGGGCTTTTAGTTTTCCCTGTTTGACAAGGTTCAGGTTTTCAACCGCTTCTTTGATTTCTTCCAGCAACTTGGCTTTGGCAGGGGAAATCGGTTTCGCTTTTGCAAACGAAAAATTGTTCAGCAGTTCCAGTATAAAATCCACTTTGTTGTCCTTGACGTCAACCAATAATTTCATAAGTCAATGCGTATTTGTTTTTTTATAACAATAGGTCAAAATTACAAAACTTAGAGGTTACAACAAAATCCAAACGGGACTTTACAAAACTACTTGTTCAAGATATAACTTTAATCCTTCAATAAAACGAAAGTCCTTTTTATTTAGTGTTTAAAATTTAACATCACATCTGTATCGCATAGAACTATTTTACCCTGTTCCATGCCCTGGCTTTTAATTCTTTTCCATCAATATTTTTCGTTTTTGTTTTTCCTCAAATCGCGGTCATTCGGAAAATTTTGTTTTAATTTACCCTTCAAACTATAGGAATACAATATTCTGACTAATAATTACTTATAAAAACACTTACAATCAACCGAGATGACTTCAGTTTATTTTAGTTCATTCAGAAGCTTGAAATTAGCTGCTGCCTTTGCGCTATTGGCCATTGCATTTTTAATCTCTTGTAATCCAACATCTAAGGATGTTTCAAGTATTACTACAACCTTCCGCGCCCCGGCTTATCCTTTAATCACTGTCGATCCGTATATGAGCGGCTGGTCGGAATCGGACCAGTTGTTCGATGAAGCGGTGAAACATTGGACCGGAAAAACCCGTTCCCTGATTGGCGCACTTCGTGTGGATGGCACAGTTTACCGTTTCCTGGGGAAAGAAACCATTCCATGGAAAGCCCTTATCCCGATGGCTGTCGGCAAAGGTTGGGAAGGAAAGTATGTGTTGACCCAACCTGCGAAGGGATGGGAGTCCACTGGTTTTAAAGACGATGAATGGAAAACCGGCAAAGCCGCATTTGGAACTTCAGGCATGCCTTCATTGTCAACATTATGGGAAACAAAAGATATCTGGGTACGCCGCGAATTCAATTTTCCTGAAAACATGGGCAACGGTGATTTATTCCTGATTTACTCACATGATGACGATTTTGAACTCTGGCTGAACGGAAAAAAACTGGTCGAAACCGGCTACACGTGGAAGAACAATGTCGTCCTTCCCATCGACAAAAGTTTGCTGTTGCCAAACGGGAAAAACGTACTTGCAGCTCATGGCCAGAACCGTGTTGGCGGCGCATATGTCGATTTTGGCTTGTTCCAAAAAAGTGACGATAAGGAAGTTTTTGCGCAGACTGCTATTCAAAAATCGGTCTCCCTTTCGGCCACACAAACACATTACGAATTTTCCTGCGGACCAATTGACCTGAAATTAAAGTTTGTCGCACCACTTTTACCCAAGGAACTGGATATCCTGTCGCGCCCCATCAATTATGTCAATTATGAAGTGGCCTCAACAGATGGGAAGGCTCATGAAGTACAAATCTACTTTGAGGCAACCCCGGAATGGGCTGTCAATCAAACCAGTCAGGAAGTGGTCTTGCAAGAAGGGCATACAACCGGATTGACCTATCTCACCACCGGTACAACAGAACAACCGATCCTTGCAAAAAAAGGAGATGACCTCCGTATCGACTGGGGTTATTTCTACCTGAGCGGAAAGGAAATCCCTCAAATGAGCTATGCCATTGGTGATTATTTCGGTAAAAAGAAAGAGTTCATTTCAGCAGGAAAAGTTTCATCTTCCAATGACCCGGTTACGACAACTATGGGCGGGAAACTATCAGTCCTTGCAGTTGTTGACGGAATCGGCAAAGTTTCTTCCAAACCAGCTACCGGATTTATCATGGTTGGTTACGATGATATCTATTCGTTGCAATATTTTGGGACGAACCTGAAGGCTTGGTGGACCCAAAATGGGAAGGTGTCGATGGATATGGCTCTGCAAAGTGCCAGCAACGAACATGATGTGATAATGAAAAAATGTGCAGCTCTAGACTATGAGTTGTGGAAGGACGCCATCAATGCAGGTGGAAAGAATTATGCTGACCTGTGTATCCTGGCTTTCAGGCAGTCGATCTCTGCCCATAAATTGGCAAAAGACACATTGGGCAATATCGTATTCCTTTCCAAAGAAAATTTCAGCAATGGTTCCATCGGGACAGTTGACGTAACTTACCCATCGGCCCCTTTGTTTCTCTATTATAATCCCGAATTGCTGAAAGGGATGATGAACCCGATATTCCATTTTTCGGAAAGTGGGAAATGGACAAAACCATTTGCAGCGCATGATGTTGGGACTTATCCGCTTGCCAATGGCCAAACCTATGGTGGCAACATGCCTGTTGAAGAGAGCGGTAATATGCTGATCCTGGCGACTGCTATTTCGCAAATTGAGGGGAATGCTAAATATGCCGAACAACATTGGGACGTTTTGACCACATGGGCCAATTATTTGCTTGAAAGTGGCCTTGATCCTGAAAACCAACTTTGTACCGATGATTTTGCTGGTCATTTTGCACACAATGCCAACCTTTCGATTAAAGCGATCATGGGTATTGCAGGTTATGGCCGAATGGCTGAAATGTTGGGCAAAAAGGATATCGCCCAAAAATATACTGAAAGTGCCAAACAGATGAGCCAGAAATGGATGGAGATGGCAATTGATGGCGACCACTACAAATTGACTTTCGATCAGGCAGGTACCTGGAGCCAGAAATATAACCTTGTGTGGGACAATTTGTTAAAGTTGGAAATCTTCCCAAAAGAGGTTGCACAGAAGGAGATAGCCTATTACCTGTCAAAACAAAATCCATATGGTCTGCCTTTGGATAACCGTAAAACATACACCAAATCTGATTGGATCGTTTGGACTGCTACCTTGGCTGAAGACTCCCTATCTTTCCAGAAATTGATTGATCCGGTCCACAAATATGTGATCGAGACGCCTAGCCGTGTGCCAAACAGCGATTGGTACGAAACGACCAATGCAAAAATGGTAGGATTCCAGGCACGCTCGGTAGTTGGTGGATATTTCATCAAAATGCTGAAAAATAGACAATTAGCCAAATAGTTGAAATATGAAGTTAAAATGTCTGTTGGTATTCTTTACTCTAGTTTTTAATGGGTATGTTTTTGCACAGAAATCGCCGGCTCAATATGTAAACCCGTTTATCGGGGCAAGCACAAATGTTGAAAAGGCTGGTGCGACACATGGTTTGGGAAAGACATTTCCAGGGGCTGCCACGCCGTTTGGTTTGGTGCAGGTAAGCCCAAATACGATAACCGGTGGTGACAATGGTCCCGGTTACAGCTATGAACACACTTCTATCGAGGGTTTTGCTTTTACTCAAATGAGCGGAATTGGCTGGTACGGCGACCTTGGGAATTTTCTGGTTATGCCAACCACGGGCGAATTAAAGACCTTTGCCGGACGAAGTGACCATCCTGGGGAAGGATATCGCTCCCGATATTCCAAAGAAGATGAAATTGCATCCGCAGGTTATTATGCAGCTACTCTGACCGATTACCAGATCAGGGCTGAGGCAACAGCCGCCCCGCACAGCGGAATTTTGGCTTTTACATTTCCCAAAAATGATAAATCACGGATACAGATCGACCTGGCCAGAAGGGTAGGGGGAACATCCGTAGAGCAGTACATCAAAGTTATTGACAATCATACGATTCAAGGCTGGATGAAATGTACTGCCGCAGGTGGGGGTTGGGGCGATGGCGGAGGAAAACCCAACTATACGGTTTATTTTTATGCCCAGTTCAGCAAACCAATCGAAAATTTCGGTGTCTGGAGTGCAGAAATTCCATCAGAATGGTCGCGTAAAAACAATGATGTGGCGAGCGAAAAATACCAGCAATTCATTTCAAAGTCGCTGATTGAAAGGTCGTGCCGCGAGAAACAAGGCAAACACCTTGGCTTTTTTACCGAATTCAAAACCGAAAGTGACGAAAAAGTCATGCTGAAGAGTGGGATCTCCTTTGTAAGCATCGAAGGTGCCAAAATCAACCTGTTTTCAGAAATCAGTGACTTTGACTTTAACCGTGTTAAAGCAAACGCTTTTAAACTTTGGGAGGAAGCCTTAAGGAAAATAACGGTTCAAGGTGGGAGCGAGGAGGAGAAAACAATTTTTTATACCGCTTTGTACCATACGATGATCGATCCACGGTGCTTTTCAGACATCGATGGAAATTACCTCGGTGGCGATGGTAAAATACACCAATCCAGCAAGTTTGTTAAACGGACTATTTTTAGTGGATGGGACGTTTTCAGGAGCCAATTCCCGTTGCAGACGATTATCAACCCCGCCGTGGTGAATGATATGGTCAACTCACTGATTACTTTGGCTGGTGAAACCGGCAACGATTATCTGGAACGATGGGAATTCCTGAATTCCTATAGCGGATGCATGATAGGCAATCCTGCTGTCTCGGTAATGGTGGATGCCTACAACAAGGGGATCCGAAACTTTGATGTTGTGAAAGGGTACCAATTGGCGAAAAATAGTTGTGAAAGGTTTGGAAATGGCGACCTGGGACATTCCTATTCCATTTCGTCAACTTTGGAACATGCTTACTTTGAATGGTGCCTTTCGATTTTTGCAGATAGTTTGGGAAAAAAGGAGGATGCTGCCAGATACCTCAATCGTTCAAAGAGTTACAAGAATGTCTTCGACCCTTCAGTTCAATGGTTCCGACCACGCAAGAAGAATGGAACATGGATGGATTGGCCAAAGGATGGCCGCCTTACCCAGAATTACGGTTGTGTGGAAAGCAACCCTTATCAACAAGGGTGGTTTGTCCCACATGATGTTCCGGGATTGACAGAATTACTTGGAGGCAGGAAGAAAACACTTGCAGATTTGGAGCTATTTTTTACACTGATGCCTGAAGATATGTTCTGGAACGATTATTACAATCATGCCAATGAACCTGTGCATCATGTCCCATTCCTGTTTAATCGTTTGGGGGCTCCATGGCGGACCCAATACTGGACAAGGGAAATCTGCCGCAGGGCATATCACAACAAGGTGGAAGGCCTGGTTGGAAATGAAGATGTAGGGCAGATGTCGGCATGGTACGTTTTGGCAGCGAGTGGCATCCATCCGGTTTGTCCGGGCGATACCCGTTACGAAATAACCAGTCCTGTCTTCGACAAGATTGAATTTAATCTTGATCCCAACTATTCTAAAGGAAAAACATTTGCGATTATTGCCAAAAACAATTCACAGCTAAATTGTTACATCCAATCGGCGAGGTTGAATGGGAAACCCTGGAAAAATTGCTGGCTTACCCATCAGCAAATTTCCCGTGGGGGTTCCCTTGAATTGGAAATGGGCAGCAAACCAAATGTTGATTGGGGCGTAGATCATTAGAAATGATATAGATGCCAAATTTTGGCCATCCTGGTCAGTAACTGAAATATGACCCATAATTTGTTTATGATTTCCCTGATTCAGTTGAACCTGTTTTAGGAATTGTGTGTTTTAAGAATAAGTCGGAAAATGGACAAGCAAACTTCCAAATTTATGCAGCCTGTAAAAGATCAGAATAATCATCTGTTGAGTAATGAAGATACTATAAAACTTATTAAAGATCTGGAAAACCACCAGATTGAGCTGGAATTACAGAACAGGGAGTTGCGGTATGCAAGGGAGAAAGTCGAATCCGCCAATGAGAAATTTATCAATCTTTATGATTTTGCCCCTTCCGGTTATTTTACGATCGATTCATTTGGGATCATATCTGAACTTAACCTAAGTGGTGCCAAATTGCTGGGTCAGGAGCGGTTTTTATTGTTTAAACGGAATTTTAACTATTTTCTTGAATCTGAATCACAATCAGTTTTCAATGATTTCATAATTAAGACTTTTGAAACAAAAGTGAAACAGGTTTGTGAAGTCGAAATGGTTGTTCCGAGGAATGACCATTCATTTATTCACCTTGAAGGTGTCATTTCTGACGATCCGTCCAAATGTTTGTTAACTGCTATTGATATAACTGAAAGAAGAAAGGCTGAGGTGGCATTGCGGATCACTGAGGAAAAGTACCGAATACTTTTGGATGAGTCCAGTGATCCGATCTTTACTTTTTACCCCGATGGCCAGTACATTTATGTAAATAAGGCTTTTGCAAATGGGGTTGGGAAAAATCAGGAAGATATTATCGGTAGAAGGATATGGGATGTGTTTCCACACGAAGAAGCAGAGAAACGTTTTGCCGCAGTTAAGTGGGTATTTGAAAATGGACTGACCAAAGAAATTCAGGTTCGTGTCCCACTTCCCAAGGGAGATCATTACTACCTCACGACTGTCAAACCCATATTCAATGAGTCTAATAAAGTAATATCGGTCATCTGTATTTCAAAAGATATTACCCAACACAAACATGCAGAAGAAGTTTTAAGCCTTTCGGAAGAAAAGTTCAGGAAGGCATTTAAATCTCATCCTGGCATTGTCGGGATATCAACCTATTCTGGAGGAATATACATTGATGTCAATAGTAAATTTACCGAAGTATTGGGTTGGGAACGGGATGAAGCTGTAGGCCATACACCCAATGACCTTAACATTTTTGTTTATCCCTCCTCCCGGGATGAAATGCTGGCAATTATCGTTAATGAAGGTCAGGTACAGAATTATGAATCGAAAGTGAAGTCTAAATATGGCGATATCCGAGATGTTCTTTTATCAGCAGAAATAATCGAAATGGAAGGGCAGAAATGTATCCTTTCTCAGGTAACTGACATCACAGACAGGAAAAGGGCCGAAGAGGCTTTACGCCAAAGTCAGAATTTGACTCAAAATATCTTGGATACTACGCCTAACCTGATCTACATTTATGATATTTCGGAGAAACGCAATGTCTATTGCAACTCTGTCATGAACCAGATTTTGGGTTATACCCCAGAATATATATTCAACCAGCGCAACGAGTTTTTTAATAATCTGTTGCATCCTGATGATGTCAACCTTGTGATTGGGCATCACAACCGACTTAGTTTGGCTTCCGATGACGAAATATTTGAGGCTGTTTACCGTATGAAGCACGCCAATGGTTCATGGGTTATTTTTCACAGCAGGGACAAAATCTTTTTAAGGGACGATAAGGGCAAGGCTAAACAGATTATCGGTGCAGCGCGTGACATTACCCGCGAAAAGGCTGCCGAAGAATTGCTCAAGGCAAGTGAAGAAAAATATAGGCATTTGATTGAGAATTCATTTGATATGATTGTTTTAATGGATGCTGATGGGATTACCCGTTTTGTGAGTGACTCTTGCGAAAGAATTCTCGGTTATCGTTCTGAAGAATTGATGAATATAAATTCTATACAATTGATGGTTCATCCGGGAGATCAACAAAGGGTAATAGAAGCCTATCAGAATGGATTGTTAAGGGGATTTGGCGGCTCACAATATAGGCATAGACATAAAAACGGGGGTTGGGTCTATCTTGAATCAATTGGTTCGAATCAATTGAACAATCCATACCTGAAATCCGTGGTCCTCAATGTCCGGGACATTACAGAGCGTAAAAAGGCGGAGGATGCCCTTCGGGAAAGTGAAGCACGCCTGAGTAATGTGATTGAAGGAACGAATGTAGGGACGTGGGAATGGAATGTGCAAACAGGCGAAACCATTTTTAATGAACGATGGGCAGAAATTGTTGGTTATGCCCTTGCGGAACTTGAGCCAATCAGCATCAATACCTGGATTGGGTTGGTCCATCCCGAAGATCTTAAAAAATCAGACGAATGCTTGAAACTCGTTTTCTCAAAACAATTGCCGAACTACGATATAGAATGTCGGATGAAGCACCATAACAATGAATGGGTTTGGGTGCAGGACCGCGGCAAGGTGATCCACTGGACCAAGAATGGTGAGCCTCTTTGGATGGCAGGAACGCATAGTGATATTACCGAGCGGAAACTAGCAGAAGAAAAAATGGTAATGCTAAACCATCAACTCAATGAAACGAATGCAGCAAAAGATAAATTTTTCTCTATAATAGCCCATGACCTGAAAAACCCATTCAATGCGATCATTGGTTTCTGCAACCTTATGGCCGCCCAGATCCTCAAGAAAAACTATGAATCGGTTGAAGAATTTACCGGTATAATCCAGAATTCATCACAGCGGGCTATGTCATTATTGGTCAATTTATTGGAATGGTCCAGGTCGCAAACCGGCAGGATTGGGTTTAATCCTGATTACCTCGAAATGATAGCTGTTGTCAATGAAGTATTGGAAATGGCAAACGATTCGGCCTTGCAAAAACCGGTTACTATTATGAGGAATTTGCCAAACAGTCTTATAGCTTATGCCGATAAAGACATGATTAGCACTATATTACGAAATCTGATTTCCAATGCGATAAAATTTTCCTACCCAGGAGGGCAAATTGAAATATCGGCAGAAAATTCAAAGGAAGAAATTAAATTGATCATTACCGATCATGGTGTCGGTATCCGTCCCGAAGCGATCCCCAAATTATGGCGCATCGACGAAAGTTACTCGACAATGGGTACAAGCAAGGAAAAAGGAACGGGCTTGGGGCTATTGCTCTGTAAAGAATTTGTCGAAAAACATGATGGTAAAATATGGGTTGAAAGCCAACTGGGAAAAGGGAGCTCATTTATTTTCACTATCCCCAAATAAAATGAAGATAAGCACAAAAGTATCCGTCCTGATGATATCGATTTTTACGGTATTGACGATTTTTATTGCCTCATACCAATACATCAAACAGCAGGAGTACAACCTCTATTTTCAATCGAAATTGGCTAGCGACCAACAGATCATTGATAAAGTCCTCGAATTCAAGAATGAAAGTTTCTTGCAGCCTACCGTTGATAATGCCGTTTGGGACGAGTTGGTCGAGTACATGGTCACAAAAGATTCGGTTTGGGTAAACAAAAATCTTGGCCTTACAAACCTGACCTTTGGTTTTACATGTTTGTATATATACGATCAAAACGGGTTGTTGGTTTTTTCGTCAACCCAAGCCGGATCACCCCAACTTAATTTGGAAATGGGAACAACAAAGGATTTCCTTTCAGACCAAAGAAGCCTGCATACTTTCCAATATTCGAACGGGCAACTTTTCGAAATCTTCGGATCGGTAATCGTTCCTTCCAATACAATTGATAAAGATGTTAAGGAAAGAGGTTATTTAATTACTGCCAAACATTGGGATAAAGAATACATTGCTGAAATCGAGGATGCTACGGGTTTTAATCTCATCATAATGCCACCTAACAGCAATACCGGAACATCAGGAGAGATTCAATCAGAAACAATTTTGCACCCTATTAAGGACAATTCCGGTAATGAAATTGCTGTATTCAAATTCTATAAAAAGTATCAACTGTTTTTGGAATTACAAAAGTTAAAATATACCGCAATTGCAGCATTCATTACCCTAATAGTTTTGATATTCTTTATTTTAATCATTATTAACCGATGGCTCACAAATCCATTAAATGAGATAACGGTAAGCTTAAAAGAGAATAAACCTGAAGCAATCGGTCATTTGATAGGATTAAAAAACGAGTTTGGTGAAATTGCGAATCTGATTAAGAAATTCAACCTTCAAAAAAACGAGCTGGAAAAGGAAATTCAGATAAGTTCCGATGCAAAGGAGAGGTTAAACTATGAATATCACCTTTTTAACCTTTTAATGGATCGTATTCCCGATCATATCTATTTTAAAGATAAAGAAAGCAGGTTTATCAGGATCAACAAATCACATGCAGGATCTTTTGGACTTAATGATCCAATTGAGGCGATAGGGAAGAGCGATAGGGATTTTTTTACTGAGGACCATGCACTTAAAGCGTTACAGGACGAACGTGAGATCATGCAAACAGGCTTGTCTATCAAAGACCGTCAGGAAAAGGCCATCAGGCTAGATGGTACATTAATCTGGCTCTCAACTTCAAAAATGCCACTTTTTGATTACAAAGGTCAGATAACAGGAACTTTTGGAGTATCAAAAGACATTACCATCCAAAAGGGTAACGAGGAATTGTTAAAATCAAATGAAATCCGTTTGCGTGAATTGAATGCCACAAAAGATAAATTTTTCTCCATTATTGCCCATGATCTAAAAAACCCCTTCAATGCGATAATCGGCTTTAGTGATATTCTGGCCGATCAGGTCAGAGAAAAAGATTATGAAGGCGTCGAAGAATATGCAGAAATAATTCAAAGCTCATCTCAAAGGGCGATGTCGTTATTATCCAATTTATTGGAATGGTCAAGGGCCCAAACCGGAAGATTGAATTTTGATCCTTTACAGTTTGATCTTGTTTCATTGATAAACGAAATCACCCTTTTTTCGGACGATTCCGCCAGGCAAAAATCAATCACAGTAACAAGGGAGCTACCGCATCATGCGCTTGTTACTGCTGATAAAGCAATGATTGGTACCATATTGCGGAACCTCCTCTCCAATTCTATCAAATTCACAAACTATGGGGGGCAGATCTCTATTAAATTGGATCATTCGCAAAAAGGTTTCACGGTATCTGTATCAGATAATGGCGTTGGGATTGATAAAAAGGATCAGGAAAAACTGTTCCGGATCGACAAAAGCCATACAACAACTGGGACCCAGCAAGAGATGGGTACAGGCTTAGGGTTATTGCTGTGTAAAGAGTTTATCGATTTACACGGTGGTGAAATTGGAGTGGAAAGTGAAAAGGGAAAAGGGAGCAGTTTTTATTTTATAATTCCCCACAAATCATATTGATATGTAAGGAAAATTAGTTGACAATGTAAACCATTTCATATTTCTTGTATCTTTGCAATCTATATGGAAGACGTTACACATGGTTCACTATCGCAACCCTTGGGCAGGATATTTTCGAGGACAGCAAAATTGTTTTTAAAGCTGATTCATGAAAAGCTTGGTAACCTTGATATTGAAAGGTCTTACTATGCCCTGATATTGATTGATAGCGGCCGAGGGCTTCTAACTCAAAAGGAGTTGGCCGATTATCTGGAAATTGATAAGGTGAGCGTGGTTCGGATTGTTGACTACCTTACAGGGAAAGGTTATGTAAAACGGGTCATAAATTCCATTGATCGGAGAAAATATAGTCTCACCTTAACTGATAAAGCTCAGGAAAAACTACCTGAAATTAAAGCAGTAATGGAGGAAGTAACAATTATTGCTTACGAAGGGCTAACTGAAATGCAAAAAACAGCGTTTATTTCCCTTCTTGACATTGTAAAAAATAATTTAAGTAAAGCAAATAACAGCGGCTTATGAAGAGTACAAGATTAATTGGAACGTTATTGGTATTGTCTTTATTCACTTCGTGTGAAACAAAAAAAAGCGGACAGGCAAATGCAGAAAAGCCTGCCGTTATGGTCGATGTGATTGTTGCCGGTTCAGAAGATGTTTCGAGCAGCCTCGAGGTTAATGGTACGGTCCTATCGAATGAAATGGTTGAGTTTCATCCTGAAATCAGTGGGAGGCTCACCTACCTCAATATGCCCGATGGTGGGTTTGTAAAAGAAGGGACTGTTCTTGCCAAAATCAATGATGCTGATTTACAGGCACAAATGGAACAGCAGAAAATCCAACTTGAATTGGCTGTCAAAACCGAAAAACGGCTTAGTAACCTATTAAAAGTAAATGGTGTAAATCAAGCCGATTATGATGCTGCCTTAAGTCAGGTGAATACATTTCAGGCCAACATTAAAGTTTTAAATGCACAACTCGATAAAACAGTGATCAGGGCACCTTTTGCTGGAGAACTTGGGTTGCGTGTCGTGAGCCCTGGAGCCTATGTTACACCCCAAACCATTCTAGGCACTTTACAGCAAACCGATAAAGTCAAAATAGATTTTACTGTTCCAGAAACGTATGCTTCTGATATTCAGAAGGGAAATAAAGTAAGGATACAAACCAACCTCACTTCTGAATTTATGGATGCTATTATAACTGCGATTGAGCCTCAGATCAATGCAGTTACCCGAAATGTCAAGGTGAGGGCGTTACTGACAAGTGGTATTATCCATCCTGGGTCCTTTGTCAAAGTCCTTCTGGATCAAAACCGGAAAGGAATTGTAGTCCCCTCAAATGCAATTATTCCCGATGCGCTTTCCAATCAGGTTGTTGTGGTTAAAAAGCAAAGGGCCGTTTTTGTGAATGTTGAAACGGGCATCAGAAATGCCAACATGGTTGAACTGACCAGTGGGGTAAGTCCAGGCGACAGTATCATCATTAGTGGGATGTTGTTTGTCCGGCCAAATGCACTTACCAAGGTCAAAAAGGTAAGGAAATTAAAGGAAATTTAAATCAAATCAACAAATTCAATGATCCATTAACGTGAATATATCAGAACTTTCGCTTAAAAGGCCAGTACTTGCAACAGTAATGAGTTTGACCCTTATCCTTTTCGGGGTGATCGGGTTTAATTTTTTGGGTATTCGCGAGTATCCAGCCATCGATCCGCCCTTGGTTACAGTAATGACTTCATATGCAGGGGCAAATGCAGATATTATTGAAAGCCAGATCACCGAACCACTTGAGAAATCAATCAATGGGATTCCCGGTATCCGGACAATCACGTCCTCCAGTTCGGTGGGAAGTAGCATGATCTCCGTCGAATTTAACCTGACCACCAACCTTGAAGCTGCCGCCAACGATGTCCGCGATAAGGTCAGCCAGGCTGTGCGGAATTTGCCTCAGGACGTCGATGCGCCTCCTGTTGTGACAAAGGCCGATGCAAATAGCGATTTTATTATTTTGATGGCCGTTCAAAGTCCGAGTAAGGGCTTATTGGAATTGAGCGATTATGCAGAAAATGTGTTGCAGAATAAGTTCCAGACCATTCCTGAAGTGAGCTCAGTCAATATTATTGGTCAAAAACGACCTGCAATGCGTTTGTGGATCGATCCCGATAAATTGAATGCCTATAACATCACTTTCAACGACATAACTTCTGTATTGAGCAAGGAAAATGTCGAAGTCCCTTCAGGGAAAATCTATGGCAATAAAACTGAGCTCACGATCAGGGCACTTGGCAGGTTGACGACCGAAAAGGATTTCAGGGACCTGATTGTACGTGAGGATGTTAACGGGATTGTCCGTTTAAGCGATCTAGCAAAGGTCGAACTTGGTCCCGAACAATATGAAGCCAGTTGGAAGTTAAATGGCGTGAGCGGTATTGGTTTAGCAATCAGTCCGCAGCCGGGGGCGAATTATATCAATATTTCCGACGAGTTCAATAAGAGACTCGACGAAATTAAAAGTTCCCAGAAAAACGATATTCAGTTTACCACCCTGATTGACAACACAAAGAACATCCGAAGGTCGCTTAACGAAGTGAAAGAGACATTGCTGATTTCTTTGATCCTTGTGATTATGGTCATCTTTGTCTTCTTCCGGAATTGGCTAATCGCAGTGAGGCCATTGATCGATATCCCAATTTCGCTGATCGCAACGTTTTTTGTGATGTACCTGGCAGGGTTCTCGATCAATATCCTTTCATTGCTTGGGATTATCCTTGCCACAGGCTTGGTGGTCGATGACGGTATCGTGGTCACGGAGAATATTTTTCGAAAATTTGAGAGCGGGGTTCATATTCGAAAGGCTGCACTCGAAGGGTCAAAAGAGATCTTTTTTGCGGTCATATCCACATCCATTACCCTTGCAATTGTTTTCCTTCCCGTTTTGTTCCTTCAGGGATTTGTTGGTAGCCTTTTCCGCGAATTTGCTGTTGTGGTTGCCAGTGCCGTATTGATTTCGGCTTTTGTCTCTTTGACCATAACACCGGTGTTGAACGTGGTTCTAAATATTAAAAATGCCCAGCACGGAAAGTTTTATACCGCTACCGAACCATTTTTCAGTGGTATGGAAAGTGGGTACAAAACGGTTCTCACGAAATTTATAGGTATTCGTAAGATGGCATGGGGAATCGTGTTGGTTTGTCTATTTCTGATCTATTTTATTGGAAAAAATTTACAAAGCGAGTTGGCTCCCATTGAAGATAAAGGAAGCATCCGTTTTCAGATCACAGGACCTGAAGGTGCAAGTTATGGGTATATGACGAAGTCGGGTGCCGATTTCAACAATTTTTTGATCGATTCTATTCCGGAAGGGGCGTTTTCTTTCCTTGCATTGCCTGGGTTTGGCGGAACTGGTGTTAATGCGGGAAGTGGAAGGGTTGGCTTGGTTCCCGGGTCAGAAAGAAAACGTACGCAAAGCGAAATTGTAAAAGATTTGTCCAAGAAGGTATTACGGTTTAACAACCTTCGGATTTTTCCGGTCGAGGAACAAACAATTTCTGTCGGTTTGGGATCTCGTGGGGCACTTCCGGTTCAATTTGTTGTACAAAACCTCGATTTTGAGAAATTAAAGGAAGCCGTTCCTAAATTTCTGGATGCTGCCCGAAGCGATAAGACTTTCCAAAATGTTGACGTAAACCTCAAATTTAACAAACCGGAGGTGGATATCGTAATCAACAGGTTAAAAGCCAGGCAGATGGGTCTTACGGTTACCGACATTGCCGGTGTGATGCAGAGCGCATTTAGTGGTAGGCGGTTGGCTTATTTCATTATGAATGGCCGGCAATATCAGGTAATCAGCCAGGTAGGATTGGCAGACCGCCAACAACCTACCGATATTTCAAAACTCTACGTCCGCAACAACCTCGGGAACAACATCGCTTTATCTGAAGTTTTAGATATTTCGACAAGTGCAAATCCACCAACGCTTTACCACTTTAACAGGTATAAATCAGCAACAATTTCGGCTTCGTTAGCCGAGGGAAAAACAATTGGGGATGGGGTTAAGGCAATGAAAACCATTGGAGATAAATTGCTTGATGAAAGTTTTCAGACATCTCTTAGCGGTCCATCGCGTGACTTTGCCGAAAGTTCTTCAAATACATCATTTGCATTTATCCTGGCACTCTTATTGATTTATCTAGTCCTCGCAGCTCAGTTCGAGAGCTTCAAGGACCCTTTTATCATTATGATCACGGTGCCATTGGCTATAGCAGGGGCTGTACTTAGTTTGTGGATCTTCAATCAGACCTTGAATATTTTCTCCGAAATCGGGATGATCACTCTTGTTGGGTTGGTAACCAAAAACGGGATTCTAATTGTCGAGTTCGCAAATAAAAAGCGGCAACTCGGCATCAATAAATTTGATGCGGTTATTGAGGCTGCCACACAACGGTTACGTCCAATTTTAATGACCAGCCTTGCAACCTCCCTGGGTGCTTTGCCGATTGCGTTAAGCCTTGGTGAAGCGGCTTCAAGCCGTGTTCCTCTCGGAATTGTTATTGTAGGTGGTATCATATTTTCATTGGTCCTCACATTATTTGTCATCCCAGCAGTTTATACATTTGTTTCGGGAGTTCATAAAACACAGGAGGATATTGATAATCAGTTTAAATGACCAATTAATGAATAAGATTTTTTTATCTGTTGTATTGTTGCTTCCGTTTTTTGCAAATGGCCAAACAACGATTTCGCTGAAGAGTGCCATCGACACAATGCTGAACAATAGTTTTGAAGTTAAGATAGCGACAAACAATATCGGAATCAACAAGATGAACAATACCTATGGGGTTGCTGGCGGATTGCCTTCGGTCAATATCAATTTAACCGACAACCAATCTTCCACAAATGTGAACCAGAAGTTGAACAGTGGCGTTAATATTCAAAAAAGTAGTGCAAGTGGCAATACAATGACTTCGAGCATTGCTGTAGGGATACCCCTTTTCAACGGTTTCAAAATAATGGCTACAAAAGGTCGCTTGGGACACTTGCAAAAAATGTCGGAATTGCAGTTAAACCTCCTGATTCAAAATAGCATTGCAGCGGTGATGGCAAAATACTACGACATCATCCGTCAGCAGGAGTACCTCAAAATTATTATGGTATCCTTGGACGTTTCCCAGAAAAAACTCGATATTGTCACCGACAGGCGAAATGTTGGTTTGGCCAACGATGCTGATTTTCTCCAGGCACAGATTGACGTAAATACGGCAACCCAACTGTTAAAGTCCCAGCAATTGATTGTCGATCAAGCAAAAACAGATTTACTGCAGTTGATGAGCCGGAATAATTTTTACGATTATTCTGTTAATGATACAATCCTGGTTGACAGATCGATCCAGTTAAAGACAATTACAGACTATTTATCACAGAACCCACAATATCTTTCGGCCGGACAGCAGGTTAAAATTAATGAGCAAATTGTAAAAGAGGTTTCCTCTTTGCGTTACCCATCTTTGCGCCTTAACACAGGATATAATTTGAACCGGACCCAAAGTGACGCCGGCCTTACTCTGTTAAACCAAAATTACGGTCCCTTTGCTGGCATAACAATGGCAATACCCATCTACAATGGCAATGCTTATAAAATACAGAAGGAGACCGCCCTTTCAAATGTTGACAATGCAAAATTGCAACAGCAAAGCCTCCTCAATGTTTTGACAGCAGATGCTGTAAAAACATACCATTCTTATAGTAATACTTTGCAACAGATTGATTCGCAAGACAATACGATTATTATGGCTAAAAAGCTGATCAATGTTGTCCTTTTACGGTTTCAGGTAAACCAGGCGACAATTCTTGATGTGAAAGCTGCACAAGCCAGCTTTGAAAATTCAGGATATCAGTTGGTAAACCTCGAATATGCAGCAAAAATTGCTGAAATTGAGTTGAAAAGGCTGATGTACCAGCTGGGAAATTAACACAGAAAAAAAACTTAATATATTTTGCATTTTTAACATTGGTTAGCCATTTACCTCTTGTTTTCACTCATTTTTGAGATTATCTTAGTCACTTATTAATACAGCTATTAAAATGACAGATAATAAATTAGTGATTAATAAATCGGTCAACGGGTTGGATGATCATCGGGAACGTTTTATTCTGGATGGTTTTAATTACCTCAAGGCTTCTGACCAAGAGATTTGGTGGGATACATTCTCAATTGACGATTCCCTCTGTGTTATTCAAAATTTTGAGGAAACTGCAAAACAAAGATTTGATCCTTGTTCGAAAGAGAGAAACAAGCATGAAATGTGGTTTTAAGCATCAATAAAACCGTACCGCTAATTTTTATTATTAAGCTGAATCGTGGTTAATCGTTCTAACCATCTATTTTGATATGGCTTATGAAATAATTTCCCCTGACCATCCTTGATCAAGAAATACTTTCCAAAATCAATTTCAATTTGTGACGTTGTTCGCCAATAACTGATGGGATAATGAAGGTTCGAATAATTGCAATGTGCGTAAATTTCCTGATAATTAAAATACTCTTTAATAATGGGGGAACTTACGCCACATTCGGAGGAAATATTGGTGAAATTGACGATCTCCCCGTTCGAAAAAGCAGCGTATTCAAGAAAACGCGATTCACCTAACGATAAAAATCATAGAAATACGCACTAATACCACCTTTATTGTTTGCAATTGAATGACTGATAATTTGGTGAGATTGACTATTTTTGTCGCCTGTCTTTCCAGTGTCAATGAAAGTGGCTCTTGGGCGAAGGCATGATTAATTTTTGAGAATTCTATTTTTATGGAGCATAGAATAAACCATTTAAGGGAACTGGAAGCTGAATCAATATTTGTGATCCGCGAAGTTGTTGCCCAGTTTGAAAGGCCGGTTATGTTGTTTTCAGGTGGTAAAGACTCGATTGTGATGTTTCACCTTGCCCGGAAAGCCTTTCATCCGTTAAAGGTCCCATTTCCCTTAATGCACATCGATACAGGGCATAATTTTGAGGAAACCCTCAAATACCGTGACGACCTGGCTGAAAGTACAGGTACAAGGCTGATTGTTAAGTATGTACAAGACTCTATAAATCTGGGTCGTGCAGTTGAGGAGAAAGGTGTCAACGCAAGCCGGAATGTTCTCCAGACGGTTACCCTGCTCGATGCCATTGAAGAGATGAAATTTGATTGCGCCATGGGTGGTGGAAGGCGCGACGAGGAAAAAGCCCGGGCAAAAGAACGTTTTTTCTCCCATCGGGATGAATTCGGGCAATGGGACCCTAAGAATCAAAGGCCTGAACTTTGGAATCTTTTTTGCGGAGCCAAACACATGGGTGAACATTTCCGTGTTTTCCCAATCAGCAACTGGACCGAAATGGATGTTTGGCAGTATATCCTGATGGAAAATATTGAGATGCCAAGTTTATATTTTACCCACAAACGTGAAGTGTTTTGCCGCGATGGTGCCTGGTTGGCATGTGCCCCGTTTATGCAGCTGAAACCCAATGAAAAATCGGAGATCCTGGATGTTCGGTGCCGGACAATTGGAGACATTACCTGTACAGGTGTGACCCTTTCGGAAGCCAATACACTTGAGGATATTATTCAGGAAGTGGCTGCAAGCCGTGTTACTGAACGTGGCAGCAGGGCTGATGATAAACGTTCGGAAGCTGCAATGGAAGACCGCAAACGTGAAGGATACTTCTGATTTATTAAAATTTAGTCTTGAAATATTATGTCTGGAAAAGAACACGGATATCTCGATATGGAATTGTTGCGGTTTACAACCGCAGGAAGTGTGGATGATGGAAAGAGCACTTTGATTGGAAGGCTTTTATACGATAGCAAAGCAATCTTTGAGGATCAGATGGAAGCGCTCGAACAGGCGAGCATCAATCGTGGGGGTGAAGAGGTCAATCTGGCTTTATTGACTGACGGACTTCGTGCCGAACGTGAGCAAGGGATCACCATTGATGTGGCTTACAGATATTTTGCTACACCAAAGCGGAAATTTATTATTGCAGATACTCCCGGGCATATCCAATATACCCGCAATATGGTGACAGGGGCCTCCACAGCCAATGCCGCCGTCATTCTTGTTGATGCACGCAACGGTGTGATCGAACAGACCCGCCGCCACGCTTATATTGCTGCTTTGTTGAACATCCCGCATGTCCTGGTTTGTGTAAACAAGATGGACCTTGTCGATTATAGTCAGGAAGTCTTTGAAGCGATCAAAGCCGATTTTATTCAGGTTGCCGGTCGGCTTGGAAACCAGGATATCCATTTTTTGCCGATCAGTGCTAAATTGGGCGACAACGTGGTAGATCCCTCCACCAACATGCCGTGGTACACTGGATCCACTTTTCTTGGATTGCTCGAAGCCTTGCCGGTTGGCCAGGATTGGAACTTAAATGACCCTCGTTTCCCGGTTCAATATGTAATACGACCTATATCAGACGAATACCACGATTATCGTGGATATGCAGGACGTGTGGCAAGTGGTGTTTTCAGGGTAGGACAAGAGGTCGTGGCACTTCCTGGTGGTTTGAAAACGAGGATCGAAGCGATTGATTTTGCAGGCGTAAGTTTGGATTGTGCTTTCCCGCCCCAATCTGTAACGATCAGACTTACAGATGAAATCGATGTTAGCAGGGGATCCATGATCGTTGATGCAATCAATCAACCTCAGCAATCTCAGGAGATCGATTTAATGGTGTGTTGGTTGAGCGATAAACCTTTGGTCGTGCGGGGAAAATACCAGATCAAACACAACTCGAACGAATTGCGTTGTATCGTCACGGAAGTGAAGTACAAAGTGAATATCAATACAATAGAAGAGATCCACAATGATCCGCATGTTGGATTAAATGAAATTGCAAGGATCATGATCAAAACCACGAAACCTTTGTTTTTCGATCCGTATAAGAAGAACCGTGATACAGGAAGCCTCATCCTTATCGACGAAGGGACCAATAATGTAGTGGGTGCCGGAATGATCTTGTGATCTAATTTGGAGGTTTTGGAATTTTGGAGGAAGGAAACTCTATTCCAAAATTTCAAGTTTGGCATTTAGAAATTCAGCATTTGAATTATCCTGATACTTTTAAGTCCTATTGTCCATTTATCCCTTAAAAAGGGGATAGATGGACAATCCCTTTTTTTTAACTTTCACCTGATTTTAAAAAGTTGATGATGAACAGGTCTGAATTAAATAAAACGGCATTCTTTGGTTTGATCCTATGTTTGGGTTTTTCGATCAATAACAGGGCACAACAAGTTAAAAATGATTTTCTTCCCAGGTATCCCGTAAAATCGGCAATCATCCAATACACCTTGAAGGATGAACAACATGCTATTAATGAGAATAATACTGTGGGAAAGCAAATTGTTCGAGAAACCTTTGACAATTTTGGTGCTTTGGTTTCGAGGGAGCAAATTGGTGAAGGAGCGGAATTCTTACCCGGAGGAAAAAACAAACAAATTTTCAAAGACGGTTATATCTATTGGGTGGATTCCCCCATAGGTTGCACGACAAAATCAAAACTGACCAAGGACACCTACTCAAGTGGTTTTTTGGGGGGATTAAGCAAACAGGTACAAGATCTCATTTACAATAGGGTCAACAAAGAAAATAGCAAATCATTTCAAGGGTTTGCCAAAACAGGAACGGTTATTTTTCTGGGATTAAATTGCTCCAGCTATGAATACAAGATTTTCAATTTCGCGCTTTCGTCAAAGGACAAAATTGAATTTCTTGTTTATCATGATATCTGCTTGTCCAGCAAGTATTACCTCGGAGGTAACCTATTAACAACAATTGAAGCGATTAGTTTTGAAGAGAACATTTCCATTCCCACATCAGTTTTTGAGGTTCCTGAAAACTCCAGGATTATTGATGGAGACAAATTGGAAGCTCCAAATAAAATTGTTGATTCCGGGTTTAAGACCTTGATCGTAAATTTTGACACCAAAAAAGATTATGGTCAGGTCAAGGAAGAGGGGAAAAAGACGCTGTACATCAGGGATAGTGGTAAGGCTTCAAGTCAGGAGTGGGAAGGGACTATTGTCGAATACGGCCTGCCACCTGAAAAAAGGCACACCAAAGAGATCAGGGATGGTGAATTTGATTATTTTGTCGATTTTATACAGAAATCAACCCGCAAGCGAAACCTGGTGAATGGCAACTATAATGACAAACCGGCATCGGAACTCAACTATATTTTCAGGAACAACCTTTATGACAATACGGTTAAACTTTTAGGAAAAGCGAGCTTACTCGGAAAGGAATGCAACATTTTTGAAATCAGGATTGGCATCGAAAAACTTGAGGTTTATGAATGGCAAGGGGTTTTCCTTAAAACCAAACGATTTATGTGTGCCGATGGTGCGAATTGTAACCAACCTTTGTTGATGCATGAAGAAACTGCAACCCAAATCAGAGAAAATTTGCCCATAGGCAATTCAATCTTCGATTCTCCTGAGCAATTTGAACTAATCATCAATTAAAGCTTTACAAATCGTCACCATTTCTGATAAATCCCCTTTTTAGGTGATATTGATAAGGTGGTAAATGAATAAATTTGTGTGTACTATAAGAAATGGTTCCTCCAATACCATTTCCTAAATGTGATTAATGCTATTGAAAGTTTGTAATTAAATAAAACCAACACAATGAAAACAATCGGATTATTATTCGTGATGATTTTTTCCCTGGGATGTTTCAACCTCAATGCCCAGATTAACCTTAAAAGTAAAGTCAAAGACCAGACGAACGACCGTGCCAACAACAAAGTTGATGAAGGTATTGATAAAGGTCTTGATGCTGTTGAAAATGGGGTCAAGAGCCTTTTTAAGAAGAAAAAAGCCAATCCTCAGGGACAAACTGAAGCTCCTGCTGCACAGGGCGATTCGAATAGCCAGAAACCTCAGGCAGATCAAACTGTACAGGAAGAAAAGCCATCGTTGGTTTCCTATTCCAAATTTGATTTCATTCCCGGAGAAAAGATTATCTTTTATGATGATTTCAATTCAACCAAAGTTGGTGATTTTCCTCCAAACTGGAATTCAAATGCTACAGGTGAGGTTGTGACAACCAATTTATTCCCGGGGAATTGGTTCAAGATAATGGGTGAAGGTTCTGTCGCGCTTGAAGAAGGAATTAAATTACCTGATAATTATACAATTGAATTTGATGCAATTGCATCTCCAAAAGAAGAAGGAAATACTGCCCATGAATTTGGATTTTACCTCTACAGTGCAAAAAATCCGAAAGACCTCGGTGAAGGAGGGGCTGTTCCTGGCGAAAAAGGTGGAATAAAAATGACATTTGGTTATCACAGTACTTTCAGTGCATATGATGAGAGTGGATATACAATTGATGGATCCAAAGCAGATGCTGTTATGCAGCAAGGAAAAAAGTACCACCTTTCATTCTGGGTACAAAAAACCCGTTTAAGATTTTATCTTGACCAGGTTAAGGTTTTTGATTTGCCAAAGGTCTTTAAAACTGGCTTTCAGGCCAATATGATGAGATTTGAAATTTGGGAATCTACAATTCCAATGGTTACAAATTTCAGGATTGCAGCCGGTTTGCCCGACACACGGAACAAACTCCTTGTTGAAGGCAAACTGGTTACCTATGGTATTTATTTTGATGTCAATAAGGATGTTGTAAAACCTGAATCCTATGCAACATTGAAAGATATAGCCGCAATCCTAAACGAAGTTCCTGATGTTAAGGTTAAAATATTTGGTCATACCGATTCAGATGGAGATGATGCAAAGAACATGGATTTGTCAAAACGGAGGGCTGCCTCAGTAAAAGCTGAATTGGTGAAAACCTTTGGCGTAAAAGCAACCCAGTTGGAAACTGACGGATTGGGAGAGACCAAACCAGTAGCACCAAACGATACCCCGGTAAACAAAGCTTTGAACCGAAGAGTTGAGTTTATTAAGCTATGAGAGCCCTGTTTTTTCTAATCTTCACATTGTTCTGTGCTTCAGTACTTGAAGCACAGAACCTACCTGGAGGCTTTCCTTCGACTATAACTCCTCAGATGAGGGAGTTGGCCAAAAAGATAATGCCTCCCGGATCAATGCTACCTGGAAATGATAAGGAAGGAAATAAGGAAGATAAAGAAAAAAAGGCCAGTGGAAAACCGCTGATTGAAATACCTCCGGTTCCGCAGTATTCCCTTACCCCCGTTCCCAGTTCCAAATCCGGTTCATCACCATTTGGTTCCGGGCGCAATGAAGCCCAAAGAAAGGCTATGGTTTTGGCTATCAATGCCGAACTTGAGCTAAAACCCTATATTCTACCAAAGAAAGAGGATGCGCCCTCAAAAAGTGATATTTTAAAAATTGCCGGCACACAGAATAAGGCGGCACAGCAAAATTTTGGTCCCGATGATCTTAAAGATTATTCCAGGATAGTTACCTGGAAACCAAATTTCGATGGTGCAAATACTGATCCTGGGAAAGCCAAAGCTCTCTCTTTTACAGTCTCTACATTGACGAATTATTACAATATGCCTAAGTTTGTGATTGCGCTTGCCTCTGCTGTATTTGCCCTTGATCCTCAAAGTCCGGCAAATGCAAATAATTTTGCATCTGCAATTATTACAACCGGAGAGCATTTGAACCATTCCATCACCAAGTCCGAAGCACTTGCATCTTATCGTAAGGACGCTGAGACGGTTTTTCTTTATGCCATGTCAGTTTCTTCGACAAATGGGGCCTGGACCGATAAGAGTTTAACTGCAATTATTAATCTGGGAAATCTTTACATCGATATGGGCAAATTGGAGGAAGCCCGTTCCCTGTTTCAGGTAGCAAGGAAGTTAAGTCCATTTTCATGGGATGCTGCTTTAGGCCTCGCCGCCTATTTCCATGCTATAAAGCAACCGGATAAAGCCTTGGCGATCATGGAGGATGATAATCTGGACCGGCCAGAGAAATACCTTCAGATAGCCAAAGCGAAGAAAAGCCTCGAAAAAAGTGACAAGTTCACCGATCTGCCACTCGAAGCACCTGCAGAGGCTTTTGACGAGGGAATTAAAGTCATGTCATCTGAACCCATCGAGACGGCTGCTGATTTTATTTCGCAAATAGATCAGAGTGAACGGAATAAAATGCGGTATTTCATTGAACACCTGGTACCTATCGGAAGTTACCGAGCCCCGAATATCAATAGAATCTCTCCATTTGCTTCCCTGAAAGCGATCTCGTCAGCGCAAGGAATCTGTGCACTTGAAGATTTTTCCGAATCACTTAGTTTGTTGTCAGTATCGAATGCTGCTGCAACGATAAACCCGGTATTGGATATGTTGTCAAAAATGGGACTGAAAATTGATCCTGGTGTCGATTTGAACGATATGGCCAAACACCCTGAGAAGTACGAGAATCGTACGGATAATAGTGATTCCAAGGTTGAAGGGATGGATAAATTCCTGGGTAACCTCGACAAACTGCAAAATCAGGCACAGGGTGCTGAACTTGACCTTGCAAAAGGAAATACAGCATCTACTTTTGCATTGGCCGGTCAAATTGACCCCTTCTTCATCATTATGCAGATTGACCCGAATAAATACGCTGACCCCATGAATGTCATCATTCAGAAACTGAATTTTGGGGTTTACAACCGTAAAACGAATCTCTACAGGGGGCTCCTTTATTCAGTGAACAAGCGAACTCACCGCGCTGTAACTGAAATAATTGAGCTGGCTAAAAAAAAGAATCATGCGATTAGTGAAATGATGGACGCAGAAATGGACATTTTCAATAAGCAAATGTCAAGTGCTATGGATGAAGCACTAAAAAATGAAAAGGTATTCCCAAAAGTTGAATGGGATATCAAACGTCATCATATCCACGAGAAGTATTTTGTTCAATTCAATAACGTTTCTGAGGTAGCGTTTAATTCAGCAACAAATATGGCTTGCGTTTCATATAATCAAAAAATTAAACCGAATGTGGAAGCGTATTATTATGATGTGCTACGCCATATTGCACTCATTTCAGATCCGGATGTCAGGCTTAAAAAGGAAAAGGAACTTAAATCATCCATGAATTCGGCAATCGTTTGGGGTTTATACAATTGTTTGGCAGCATATAGTGCATTCACCTATAACGATGACTGGGATTGCAATTGCAATATGGATGCGCTTCTTGAGCAAAGAGATGCTGAACAAGCGGCTCACGATGGTGAGGAAAATGCCAGGATTCGCCGCAATAGGTCAGAAAAAGCGCGGTTCGATTCTGGAGAAATTCCTGAGTCATCTCCATTGTTCAAGAAATTGGATTCTTACGGGACAGATTTCAACTATGTGTTCATTAAAGGAAGAATTTCATGTGCCCGTACGACTGTAAATTTGAATGTAACTTTACCTATGGAAGGAACTCCTGAACTATCCGGGTCAATGACAAGAAGTGAGTTTACCGGGGCAGCAACCTATACAGGTGGCTTAAAAGTTGGTGTTGAAACAGAAGAGGCTGGTGCAAAGGTAGGCGCGTTTGTTAATCTGAGTGGCTCTGTTTCTGTGGATGGCAAAGGCGTAGTGAAGGACTATGAGGTTACTGCAGGAACAGGCCTTTCCGTTGAAGCAAATGGGACAAAGGTTACGGTAAATGGTTCACTTACTTTTGGGCCGGATGGATTGAAAGATTCCGATTTCTCGGCGGGCATCAGTCGGGATTTTTCAAATACCGCAGGAAAGGCTAACCTCCTTGGAGGGTCTGCCAATTCAGCCTTTGAGGCATCTACAAAACGGGGATGTACAATGTCGGGCAAAGTTGAACAAAGCCTTGAACCCTATAATTCATCCTTTAGTGAAGTAAAAGAGGCAGAATTGGGAAAAGATTTGGCGAAAATGTTGCCAACTGACGAGTTGTTCAAAAAACAAACATGGGGCGGAACTTATACTCTTAAGTAAGAATTCACCAAAAATGATTTCAGAATTGAATTGCAATAAAAAAAGAGGGACTTTTAGTATCCCTCTTTTTTATTGCAATTTGTTATTTCTCAAAGCTTAATTCCCAAAGTAAATATCAGCGAGTTGCTTTTCAGGTCGTATTTGACCGGATCATTTGCATTGCTTACCTGGTACATATAACTGAAATTTGTCTGGCTTCCATGTGAAAAGGCAACATCCAGATAAACATTATCTATACGGTATCCGACACCAAGATTCATCGTTTTAAAACTATAATCCTTATTGGCCTGGTCCTGGCTGAAAGCGACTGATTTATAGGGATTTCCAAACAACTCGTAACCTGCCCTCAGGCTTACGGCTTCTGTTGGCTTGTATTCCCCACCAAACCTAAGGTTGCTTACTGATTGGTAAATCGCTTTAATATCCGTGTTTTCAACAGAAAAATTGTAGCCATCGTTGCCATTCCGAATTTTCATTTTTGAATAGTCAACATACTCATAATCACATGATATCATCCCGACTTTACCAAACTGGTACGCCAAACTTGCTATCGCCCTTGTTGGGGTTTCCATTTTATACTGATAACTGCCAAGTGGTGTTTCCGCACGGTGTGGGCCATTTGCCTCTGTACTCACGAATTGAAGGTTTGACGACATAATTGAACTATACTCTTCGTCCAAAGCGAAGTATGTTGGTGTATGGATCGCTGCACCAATCCTAAGTGAGGGTATAGGCCGGTAGATCATCCCTAGTTTTAGATTAATTCCTTTTCCGGAAGTCCTTGCACTACTGGAATAATCGAAACTACCAAATTCCCCATCTTCTGAATAAGTCTTTGATTCATTGTAGTATAGTATTTGCCAACCAACCGTTGCCCCCAAATAAAGCTGATGGTTAAAATTAGCCCCAAATGTACCTACAACTTCATTGTTGTAACCTTCTTTATTTACTGTCATGTTCTCGTTGACCAACTCATTCATTAAAAGGATCGAATTGTAGGAATTTACAGTTGGATCGTTTACATCCATAAGGTAGGTTTCCCATGCCAATTTGCTTTCCCATGGAATACCACTGTTGTATGGATTGTTTTCGTCATAGAATTTGGTTTTGTTGATCCCATAGCTGTTTTCGGCAAAGGCATCCATTCTTGAATGTGGCGAACCGTTTTTGCTTACAGCATAATTCTGGTTAAAATTATTAAGTTTGTTGAAGCCAAACCCCCAATTTAATGATACGAGGCCGGAACCACCATTCTGAACCGGATTTGCCATTACAAATCCCAAATTTCTAAAGCTAAAATTATTGCTTTGATCATTGGCTATCTGGCCCTGATACGTAGCATCCGTACTGTTCATGCCCAGTATATTCAATGTTGAGGAGAACTCCGATTTAAGATAAATCCCGATACCTGCCGGATTAATGCTCAGGGAAGAGAAATCACCGCCAATAGCCCCGAATGCATTTCCCATCGATTTAGAACGGGCTGTTGATCCATAGTTTTGTTGGGAAAAGATTAAAGCCTGATCAACGTACTGACCGAAGGAGAAAGCCATTATTCCAGCTGATGCAAATAGGGTAAGTATTAACTTTTTCATAATCAATTTATTTTTTGATTTTTTTTACTGTTTGTTATGTGGAAATCGGTTCTTTTTACCTGCGTCCTGATCCACCTCCGCTTGTGGTACTGCCACCACCGCTACTACTACCACCACCTCCACCACTGCTGCTTCCGCCACCGGAGTACGAAGATCCGCTGCTACTGCTTCCACCAGAATAACTGCTTGAATTGCTTCTGGTTGGCGAAGAATATGAACTGCTTGGTGCAGGTGCTGTATAAGTTGAACTACTACTGCTTGATCCCCTCTGATAGGAACTTCCAACAGACGAAGACCTTCCTGAGGAGTAACTACTGCCTGTCGAAGATCCGCTGGTTGTACCTGAACCGCCGCTGTAAGTGCTGCTTGAAGGCCTCGAATAACGGTTGCTGCTTCCTGAATATCCAGAAGTACCAGCAGATGAAGAACCCGAATATTGTCTGGTTGTTCCGCTGTTGTATGACGCTGATGTATTTGTTCTTGGCCGTGAATAGGTTGGGGTGTAAGTATTGCCGGAAGAATTTGATTGTCTGACTGTTGGGTCAGTTGTTGTTCCCGACTGGTAATTTGTGGATGAAGAACCCCTGCGCAAATTGGTCAGGGTTTCGGTATTCCGTGTCGAACCGGTCTGATTTGAAATACCTCCTGCAACATTTGGATTTACTGTATAACGAGTTCCGGCCTGACGTGTTGATCCTGTTGTTGTTGTACCGCCTTGTTGACGACCGGTGGTTATTGTTCCGCCATTGTTTAAAGAATTGGATGACCTTCCATTCACTGTTGAACCCACCTGTCCTGATGAAGCTCCGCCAAATGCTGTACCTCTGCCTCCACCATACTTGACCGAATATATGCCACGACCACCTGTATAATTCTGTCTTCCATAATAACGGTCACGCTGATTTCCGATGCCTCCACCGTAGCCACCGGCCCAATAACCGCCACCGTAAAATCCCATTCCCCAGTAACCTCCGGTGTAATAGCCCCCACCGTAATAGCCTCCGTAAGGATAATAACCTCCGCCATAAAATCCACCATAACCATAATAGTTCCAGGGACTATTCCATCCACCATAATAAAATGGGGAGTACATGCTGGAATAAAAGCCTCCACCCCAGCCACCAAAGCCGAGATTCCAGTTAAATCCGAAACCTGGTGAATAATAATTGTCCCAGTAAGGGTCATAAGCGTAAGGATTGTAAAACGACCTGATCCGCGTCGTATAGCTGATTTCCTCAGGATCATTGTAATTGTCAATCAGGTACAATGCCTCTTCATCCGATTCGTAGGTGGTGTCCGTGTTGGCATCATTGTAAACATAGTTGTCGCTCGTCGGATTACCGCTTTTTTGTACATTCTGGTAGTTGTCAACTATTTTAGCTGCCTCCTCTTTTCGTGAATCAGCGTCAAGTGTCGATCGCTTGATCTGCCTGACATTTGAGGGGGACGAACTCACTACAACAGGAGGATTGTCTCCCGGAGTGAAATAGACGTCGTCGGTGTAACTACTAGACGTCACCTTAGATCCTGTTGTACAGGCACTTGCCAAAAGTACTAAGGCTGAGAGCAGTTTGACATTTGTTTTCATGATTTGTTCTTGTTTATATTTAATAATTCCTGAACTTTTCGTTATTTTGTAACCTGAAATTTTGAATTTCAAAGCAAATATTATACCAAAACTTCAATAATGGCAAAGGTTCTTACATCAAAAGAGGAAAATTATTCTCAGTGGTACAACGATTTGGTTTCAAAAGCTGATCTGGCTGAAAACTCCGCAGTGCGTGGTTGCATGGTGATCAAACCCTACGGCTATGCCATCTGGGAAAAAATGCAGGCACAGCTCGATAAAATGTTTAAGGAAACCGGGCATGTAAACGCCTATTTCCCATTGTTCATTCCAAAATCGTTTTTCTCTAAAGAGGCTTCGCATGTTGACGGTTTTGCAAAAGAATGCGCAGTTGTAACCCATTACAGGCTTAAAGCCGATCCAAATGGAAAAGGTGTAATTGTTGACCCTGATGCCAAACTTGAAGAGGAACTGATCATCCGCCCGACTTCCGAAACAATTATCTGGAGTACGTATAAAAACTGGATACAATCGTACCGCGATTTACCTATCCTTATCAACCAATGGGCCAATGTGGTACGGTGGGAGATGCGTACGCGGATGTTCCTGAGAACTGCCGAATTTCTTTGGCAGGAAGGTCATACCGCCCACGAAACAAGCCAGGAAGCACTTGAAGAGACGACACGGATGATCAATGTTTATGCAAGTTTTGTCGAAAATTATATGGCGATCCCTGTAATTAAAGGGTCAAAATCGGCCAATGAAAGGTTTGCAGGAGCGTTGGAGACCTTTACGATAGAAGCTTTGATGCAGGATGGAAAAGCCTTACAATCAGGTACATCCCATTTCCTTGGACAAAATTTTGCCAAGGCTTTTGATGTGCAATTCGCTAATCGTGATGGGAAACTTGATTACGTTTGGGCGACTTCATGGGGGGTGTCCACCCGCCTGATTGGTGCATTGATCATGGCACATTCCGACAACAACGGATTGGTGCTTCCTCCCAAATTGGCTCCCTATGAGGTTGTTATCGTTCCGATCTACAAAAGCATGGAACAGTTGGCCGAAATCTCCATCAAAGTGGAGGAGGTTATGGTGAAACTGAGGGCACGTGGCATTACTGTAAAATACGACAATCGCGATTCACAACGTCCGGGATGGAAATTTGCGGAATATGAACTCAAGGGGGTCCCTGTCCGTCTGGCAATTGGCCCACGTGACCTTGAAAATGGCTCGGTCGAAGTGGCCCGGCGCGATACGCTCACCAAATCGGTCGAGAAACTGGAAAATATTGATCAGTTTGTTGAAGACCTTCTCAAGGAGATTCAACAGACCATTTATGATAAAGCACTGAAATTCAGGATTGAAAATACAACCAAAGTCGATTCATACGACGAATTCAAAGAATTGCTGAATACGAAAGGGGGATTTTTCCTTTGTCATTGGGATGGCACGACCGAAACTGAGTTGAAGGTCAAGGAAGAGACAAAGGCCACAATCCGCTGTATTCCATTCGACAGTGTTGAGGAGGATGGCAAATGTATGGTGACAGGTAAACCTTCAAAACGCAGGGTGATTTTTGCATTGTCGTATTAGGTTTTTTCTGCGTCGATCTGCGTAATTTGCGGGAGATTTTTTTTCTCCCGCAGATCGCGCAGATTTCCGCAGAGAATTAATGAATACGTAGGTTCTCCATAGGAGATTTATATCAATAGAAAATGAAATGGGATTGATTAATTCCCCGTAGGGGATTAACATCTTCTTGATTTACAGTTTGTAAAATAAAATACCCATGGAAAAACAGGTTGTTGAACGGTTTCTCAGGTATGTGAAATACGATACCGCATCAAGCGTAACGAGTGGCAGCACCCCAAGTTCCAAGGGTCAGATGGAATTTGCAAAGGTTCTTGCGGATGAACTAATTGCAATTGGACTTGAGGAAGTTGAGGTAGATGGATTTGGTTATGTTTATGCCACGCTTCCGGCAAATGGAATTGAAAATGCACAAGTTGTTGGGTTTATTTCGCACATGGATACGAGCCCAGAATACTCAGGTGCAAATGTGTCCCCACGGATTGTGGGGAATTATGATGGTGGCGACATTTCCTTGAACAATGAAAAAAATATAGTTCTTTCTCCTGATACATTTCCTGAGTTGAAAAAATATGTTGGTCAGGACTTGATCGTTACCGACGGCACCACACTCCTGGGGGCTGACGACAAAGCAGGTTTGGCTGAAATTATCACTGCAATGGAATACCTTGTTAATCAAAACGATGTAAAACATGGAAAAGTCAGGATCGGTTTTACACCCGATGAAGAGATAGGGGAAGGTGCCGACCATTTTGATGTTGCCAAATTTGGTGCCGACTTTGCTTATACCATCGATGGCGGCGAAATTGGCGAGCTTGAATATGAAAATTTCAATGCCATAGGTGCTAAAATTGCCATCCAGGGTTCGAGTGTCCATCCAGGCTATGCTAAAGGCAAGATGAAAAATGCAGTTTTGATCGCTAACCAATATATCTCCAGTTTACCTGCGGATGATGTTCCTGAAAATAGTGAAGGGTACGAAGGGTTTTACCATGTTACCCGTATCAATGGATCGGTGGAACACACTGAAATTGAGATGATCCTCCGTGATTTTACCATGGAAGGTGTCATAAGTCGCAGAAAAAATTTATTAGAAATTGCAGATAAGGTCAACGAAATCCATGGTGAAGGGACAATAAAGGTTACACTGACCGATCAGTATTTCAATATGCGCGAAAAGATCGAACCCGTAAAATACATTGTCGATCTGGCCGAAGAAGCGATGATCGAGTCGGGTATTGAGCCAAAGATTGTACCGATTCGCGGAGGAACCGATGGGGCTAGGCTCTCCTATATGGGACTTCCTTGTCCGAATATTTTCGCCGGTGGCCACAATTTTCACGGAAAATATGAATATGTCCCAACCCGCTCAATGGCAAAGGCTTGCGAAGTGATTGTGAAAATTGTTGAAAAAGTTGGAAACTTATAAATCTTCAGCCATGAACAGGCAAGTCTTAATTGATTCTATAAATGATAAAATCAGGCAATTACCTGATGAAAAAATCAAAGAGATTAATGAACTAATTGATCGACTTACTTTTATGGAGAAAGTGGAAGAAGGATTACGAGATTCTGAAGATGAGAGGGTTTCTTCAAATGAAGAAGTTAAAACTCTAATTGACCAATGGTTAAAATAGTATAATCAGTTCTCTTTGAAAATCAATGATTTATTATAGCTTTAAAGCTGTAGCGATTCATTGAAAATAAGTTACTTCAATCTTCTTACCCTTTTCCTGGACATGTTCTAATCTATTTTTAATTGCTTTAACGCCGTTTTGTATTTTGATTTTTTCGCTGCTTCTGCATTTTCATCCTCAATCTTTTGATCCTGTTTGACTTGTGCTTATGAAAATAGGGCATTACAACAAGATAAAAGCAAACAATAATGAGTGCTATCAGAATGGGTATTGTCTTTATAGTCATAATAGAAGTGTATAAAATGTAATTGATCAATGAATTGCCACTGGCTTTAGCCAGTGGCAATTCATTGATCAATTTTTGGTCAGCACAAATTTCTGTTTAAACGAAGCCCTTTCCAACAAGCCGCTGCGGTCAGAATAGCCACCACCCTGGCCGCCTTGCCTCATTCCGCCACCAGAACGACCACCGCCCATTCCACCACCTGAACGGCCGCCACCCATGCCACCCCCCATTCTACCACCTTCACCGCCGCCCATTTCCGACATACCGCCACCTTGTCTGCCGCCACCTCTGCCCGACTGGCCTCCACCACCATTTGGCCTTTCCATCGCATTGACGATGACGCTCATTGTAATCAGTTCGTTCAATTGGACCGAATTTTCGGCCATGAGTTCCTTTACGGGGATGGCGATTTCGCAAATCAGGTCTTGAAGGCTATCGGCACCAACGGCAATGTCGATCCCACTGCGGTTATGAAGTTTGACCTCTGCAGGACTTGATAGAAACCCTTTGGTTGTCACACTCTGCAATTGCAGTTGATAACCTTTGATAAATGGATTGCCTGGAACTTTTTTCTCAAATTCGCTGCCCGGTCTTTTCACGCCGATTCCTTCCATTTTCAATGCAGGAAATGTCAAAGTCGCATTGAATTTGCGATTTTTCTCTTTTGATGACAGTTCCACCGACCAACCTGCATTCATCAACTTTCTCATCTTGAATTCGTTGTTGCAACTAAATGCAAGATACAGATTTTGGTTGTCGTTGCTGATGGCAAACAGCAATCCGGTCTTGTCGTCATAGAAATTGAGTGGTTTCGCCCATTCACGGTCGTTGCCGTCGATTACTATCTCTTTTGAATTCCACCTTGCTTTGGACACATCGCTTTGTGCCAAACCATTGAACGATAGTGCTATAAAGGCTATCAAGCCAAAACTGAATTTTAACATATTACCTCTTTTTTAGTACATTGATCTTGAAAAACTCTGTATTAGATGGCAAATAACGCAAAACGGTTAATGCCTTCTTAGCTTAGGTGCTGCAATTTATAGATTATTAACATGGCAAACGGATTTGCGGGTGTTCAGAGTCTCAATCTGTTTAAGTTGAATCATTCGACATGATGATTATCTTTGAGCTGTTACCAAGACATAATTTGATTTCTCAATAAGATGCTTTTTCGTATTTTTGTAAAGTTATCCTAAAAGGTACTTTAAAACCCAAATTTTATGGCTCACCACACCCTAAAAACAGCTTACTCCGAATTGGCTGACCGGATTAACCGGTTTCCGCAGGGAGCCCCGCCATCGGAACTTCTCTTTAAGATCCTCAAAGTATTGTTCACAGAAAAGGAGGCAGGACTGGTCGCTTTGTTGCCAATTAAGCCATTCACAGCCGATAAAGCATCCAAAATCTGGAAAACGGATCTTACCACGACAAGAAATATCCTCGATGGTTTGGCAGGCAAAGCTTTGTTGGTCGATATGGAACAGAATGGCCAACAGGAATATGCACTGCCTCCACCCATGGCAGGTTTTTTCGAGTTTTCGTTGATGAGGGTCAGGGACGACATTGACCAGAAAGCCTTAAGCGAACTTTTTTACCAATACCTCAATGTGGAGGAGGATTTTATCCGTGCCTTGTTTACCGATGGGGAGACCCGCCTTGGAAGGACTTTTGTGAACGAACCTGCCTTATCGGTTGAGAACAGTTTGCATGTGCTTGATTATGAGAGGGTATCCGAAGTGATCAAAACCGCGACACATATTGGGGTGGGAATGTGCTATTGCCGCCACAAGATGATGCATCTTGGAAGGAATTGCAATGCTCCAATGGACATCTGCATGACTTTCAATACCACTGCAGCCTCGCTCACCAAACATGGCCATGCCCGTGAAATTGAGGCCAGCGAATGTCTCGACCTTTTGCAACAGGCTTACGAACACAATCTTGTGCAGTTTGGCGAGAACGTTCGCGAGGAAGTGAATTTTATATGCAATTGTTGTGGTTGTTGCTGTGAGGCAATGATTGCCGCCCGCCGGTTTTCAATCTTAAACCCTGTACATACCACGAACTTTATACCAGTTGTAAATGAAACCTTGTGCAATGGTTGCGGTAAATGCGTGAACGTATGTCCTGTGGAGGCAATGGCATTGGTCTCGGCCAACGATCCTCACCTTCCTATTCGGAAGAAAGTGGTCCTCAACATAGAGCGTTGCCTAGGTTGCGGCGTTTGCGCAAGAACATGTTCCTTTAAAAGTATTGTTTTGAAATCACGTCCCAAACGGGTGTTGACACCATTGAACGGTGTTCACAAAGCAGTCGAGATGGCTATCGAACGTGGTGTTTTCCAAAACCTGATCTTCGATAACCGTGTTTTATTCAGTCATAGGGCTTTGGCTGCCGTACTTGGGGTGCTGCTCAGGTTACCGCCAATCAAACAGGTTATGGCAAGCGAACAGATCAAATCAAGGTACTTTGAGTACCTGATCAAAAAGATGAATTAATCAATAACAGGAAATATAATGTCCTGTTATTTAATTAGTTGATATAAGTAAATCATTCAATCCTTCACGCACCTGACAGAGAAGCCGAACTGCCTATGGAGGCTACTGAGATTCGCCGTGGAGTAGGTATAATATAAACTGCTGTACCAGGCATTGGTCGCATCGGAATTAGTCTTGGTCCACCAGAGGCCATTGGTTCCCATAGAGCTGAACGCACCATCGGTGTGGTAGCGGAGGCCACCCGGAAGTGCTGTAAAGCCACTTTTGTTGGTGGCACCTGTATTTGGGGTTATCCAATGTGTCACGCCTGTTTCTTTTAATTGGCTTCCAGGATCAGTTCCAAGATAAGTAGTTAAGGTTGTCCACTCGGCAGAGGTTGACACATGCCAGCCTGTTGGTGCAATGTTGCGGCTGTCGGCAACAGCATACCAATTGTACAAAGCCCCAAAGGTTCCTTTGTATGTAGCCGCATCGTTTTTGAACCAGCAATATGCTCCGGTTGACAGAGCTGACCAACCTGTGTTTTCGGTTACATTGGCTATCGGGTCACCATTGCGGTATTTGGTAGTTTTGAGGTTTTCCGCCATCCATGTTTGAGTTCCAATGGTAATAGTTTTGTAAACGTTGCCTTCAATATCAGTAACTGACCCATAAGTTAGGGTCGGATAAAAAATAATTGCAACTGTTGAATCTGTTTGTATCGCTTCTTTTTGGCAGTTAATTAAAGATATTAACAATAATCCTAAAAGGAATAATTTGAAAAATGGAGATCTGGCCTTCATCGACTTGATTTATTAAGAAAATATATTTTAGACAATTTCACTGAATTATTTTATATTTCAATATTTTTCGGGGCAAATGTAACTGAATGGGATCAGATTTATTGTATTTGATGCAATGATTATTCTGCTTTACAACAGTTTTTATTTTGCGATGACTCTAAAGAGGGGAATTTGTTCTCCTAATTGGTTAAATACTTATTTGATTATCAATTATTTGCCTTGAACATATTTTCATATGATATTACGGTATAATAAATTGCTACCACCCCATGCTCAAGCCAATGGATCACCTCCGCTACAGGCAATCTCAAAATTTACTTGAAATAGAGCTTGGAAAGATATGGCTATTTTATATTGTTTAGATATTCAAATAGATAAGATAAATCCCACCTGGCCCGCTTTTGGGAAAAGGGGAGTCCCCCAAGTAAAATTAAAGGCCTAATAATTAAATGTTTAAAAACTCAGTTCTGTAAACAAATTAATTTTTGAAGTTTTCCCCCTTGGGAAAAGGAGGACCAAGGGGGATTATTTGTTTGTAAAATACAATACGCTATAAATTAGATAGTTATACTTTAATTCCCCTGCACCTCTTTTAGGAAAGTGGAAGTCCTTAAAAGATCGATTGTTTTCCGATTTTTTTATATATCTTTAAATCAAATTCTTTTCCTATGCTTCAAAGGTTTACAAACTATATAAAAGAGAACCATCTGTTTACCCGGTCCGAGACAATCCTGGTCGGAGTAAGTGGCGGGATCGACTCGGTGGTTTTGCTCGACCTGCTCGATCAGGCCGGGTTTTCATTTGCAATCGCCCATTGTAACTTTAGGTTGCGTGGTGCAGAATCGGATGGAGACGAAAAGCTTGTGATCAGCCTTGCCCGGAAATATGATGCCAAGCTATATAAAACGACCTTTGATACAGCGGAATACGCGCAGGAACATAAGATTTCAATAGAGATGGCTGCCCGCGATCTTCGTTATCGTTGGTTTGAAACTATCCGTACAACCCACCATTTCGATTTTATTGCCGTAGCACACCATCGTGACGACCAGTTGGAAACCTTTTTTCTCAACCTTGCCCGTGGTTCCGGACTTACCGGATTGACCGGTATGCGACCTATCAATGGAAAGATCGTGAGGCCATTGCTTTTTGCTTCCCGTCAGGAAATAGAGAAATACAGCCATGATAACCTCCTTGAATTTCGGGAGGATTCCTCAAATTTGAATACCGAATACCAACGCAACAAGATCAGGCACGACCTGTTGCCAATGATGGAGTTGCTCAATCCTTCGTTCCGAGATGGGTTGATCCGTACAATGGGTTACCTTGGAGACGTGGAGAATATTTACAATCAGTCGGTCATGCAGACCTGGGAAAGAGTTTCGTTCAGAAAAGGAGACGATTACTTGATTTCAATAGCAGAGCTTAAGTTGTTAAACCCTTTAGTGACCTATCTTTTCGAATTTTTAAAGCCATTTGGGTTTAAGAATAGGATTGTCAAAGATATCGTATCGTCGCTCGACGGTATTTCGGGTAAGCAATTTAGTTCGCATACGCATCGGCTCGTCAGGGACCGTGATACATTGATCCTTTCGCCCAGAAAAAATGAAAGCCACAAACCTTATTATCTTGAGGAAGGATCAAAAGAGTTATTGTTGCCTATCCACTTAAAAATATCGGTGACCGAAAAAAGGGACAAATTTAAAATACCTGATTTAATGAATGTTGCATGTATTGATCATGATATCGTGCAGTTTCCGTTAATGATCAGGAAATGGCAGTGTGGCGATTATTTCAGGCCACTTGGAATGATCGGGTTGAAGAAGATCAGCGATTTTTTCATCGATTCGAAGTTGAGCCTTCCCGAAAAGGAGAATACCTGGATCCTTGCAAACGGTGAACAGGTGGTCTGGATTATTGGCCGCAGGTTGGATGACCGATACAAAATTACAGCATCAACAAGAAATATATTGAAATTGGAAATTGTGAAATAGTTGTTTAGTTAAAAATAAATTGCCCCGGCCTGAAGGCTGGGGCAATTTATTTTTAAACAATTCATTTTATGCTATTTAACCCCCATAAAGAATCGGTTCCATCGGATTTTTGACAGGAAGCTTTTGTTTTTATCGAGCGAAAGCCATACCAGTGAGGCTTTGCCAACAACATGATCCTCTGGGACAAATCCCCAATACCTGGAGTCGGCCGAGTTGTAACGGTTGTCGCCCATCATCCAGTAATAATCCATCTTAAAGGTATAAGTGGTCGCAACGGCACCATTGATATAGATCGTATTGTCCTTTACTTTTAAATCGTTTTCTTCATACACATCAATAATCCTTTTGTACAATGGAAGATTGTCAACTGTCAGGTTGATTGTTTTCCCTTTTTGAGGGATCCAGATCGGCCCAAAATTATCGAGGTTCCATGCAAACTTCGGATCATTTGGGAACATCGATGGATCGCTGTTTTCCGGTTTCCAGGTCACACGTTCTTTCGATGTGATAAATTTCATTGCATCCATCATTTTAACCTGTTCGGTTGTCAACGACATGATGTACCTTGAATCTGAACCCTCTATCTCGGAACGTTGAATATCCAATTTTTCCAATGCATTGGAATTTATAGAGTTACCAGTTATTGTGACCATGTATTTGTACTGCATTCCAGGGATTTCCTTCTGCGCCTTTCCGTTTACATAAACCTGTCCCTGTACAATTTTCATCGAATCTCCTGGAATGGCAATGCACCTTTTGATGTAATTTTCACGTTTATCAACAGGGCGATAGATAATATCCCCGAAAACCCTATTTTCGCTGTGAACCTTATCGCGGCCATAGGAACGGACCAGTTCATAATAACTTCGATCCTGCATGTTCAGAGCCACTGTATCGCCTTCAGGGAAATTGAAAACTACCACATCATCATTCTTGACCTTCCCAAAACCTGCAATCCTGCGGTAAGGGTCATGAATAAGCGTGGAGAAAGATTTTATGGTTGTCGAAAACGGCATTGTGTGATGGACAAACGGGAACGAAATTGGTGTGTTCGGCATTTTTGGCCCATAGGCTGTTTTGCTTACGAACAGGTAATCGCCAACCATCATCGATTTTTCCATTGACGAAGTCGGAATGGTGTAAGCTTCAATAAAAAACATGCGGATAAAAGTAGCGGCAATAACAGCAAATATGATGGCATCGACCCATTCTACCACCTTGGTTTGCCTGCCATCCGGTGGGTTTTTCTTTTTCCAGAATGACCAATGGACCTTTTCAGTAACATAAATGTCAAAAATAATGGCAAGACCAATCAACCACCAGTAATTGTTCAACCATATAACCCAAAGAAGGTAAAATCCACCAACAAGTCCAAATTTAAACCACTTGCTTTCCAGTATCTTGTTCATTTTGATTGTATTAAAATATTTATTATAATTTTAAAAGGTCTGCCATTGATAAAACACCTTTGCGCCCAACACAAAATTCTGCCGCAATTACAGCTCCTAAAGCCAATCCTTTACGGTTATAGGCACTATGGGTCATCTCAATGTAATCAATTTCTGAATTGTATTTTATGGTATGGATTCCTGGAACCAAACCTTCCCTTATTGGCTTAATATATAGCTCATTATCGGATATGGTTTCCTGAATTGTCCAGTTTGTCTTGCTTTTGTTGATGGCCAGGATATCTTCAGCTAGGGTGATAGCGGTTCCACTGGGGGCATCCAGCTTTTGGGTATGATGTACCTCTGTCATGGCAACATCGTATTGGGGAAAATCTTTCATGATCTTAGCAAGGTACTTGTTCAGTTCAAAGAAAATATTCATCCCCAGGCTAAAATTTGAGGCATAAAAGAAACATCCGTTTTGAGCTGAGCAAGCTTGTTCAACTTCTGCTTTTTGTCCAAGCCAACCAGTGCTTCCACTTACAACCGGAACTCCGGCAGCAAAACACTTCAAATAATGACCAACTGCAGTAGCAGGGGATGTAAATTCGATGGCAACATCTGCATTGGTTAGATTTTCTTTAGTCAGGTCTTCCGGATTGTTAATGTCAATGGTCAAAACGATTGTATGTCCGCGTTCAATTGCAATCTGTTCAATCTCTTTTCCCATCTTTCCGTAACCAATCAACGCAATCTTCATATTTCTGTTTTTTGTTCTTAGTATCTGTTTTTAAAAAAGAATTACAAAGATAAGATTAATGATTGAATTGAGTCGGATTAATTGTTGACCACAAACTGCTGGATACGACACACATTCCCAACACTTCCGGAGTTTTTATTTTTTGAAATCCTTAAAATTAACCGATGTTTGCCATCCTTTAGTTCATCTTCAAGCATGATCAGCCAGGGTAGGTGGAGTTGGTTGCTCCATTGTGTGAACTGATCGGAGGTTTTTAAGGGTCCACCATCGACACTGTATTCCAATATTCCGGCATCGGGTCCCGAGGTGATCAGAAGACCGATAGCTTTACCAGAAAAATTGAGATTCAGGGTTGAACCTGGCTGGGATGCTTCAAGTACCGGAATATCGACAAACCCCGGCCTAGTTGAAGCCTTATCGGATGGTTTCCAGTTTTTGATCATGTTCCATCCACTTTTAGACTTTGCTGTTTCAATGGGTAAAAAATGTCCCCTGATATAGGAAAAAGGATCTAATGTTATATTAGGTAATGATTTGATTTTTAATTCACTATTTGATTGATCCTTCCATGATGTTTCGAAGAATTGTTTGATTGTCCTGAAATAGACCGTATGGCCGAAAGGGGAGGGGTGGAGGTTCTTAAAATCATCGCGCCAGGTGAATTCACCATTTAGTATCCTGTCGTTCACCTCCTTAGCAAGGTTGATGGAAGGTATGTTGTAATAATCGGCAACTTTCTCGTGCGACTGGATCACTTCCGGTATTTTCCCATTGTTGTAATCGGACATTTTATCCTGATCGACAAAATGCAACAGAACGACATCCATCAAAGGATTTGATTTAAGTGCCTGATAGACTATACCTTCCATTCCCCTAACCTGTTGGGTCGCATTGAACCCGTTTGTGGCATCGTTTACTGCTGCCTCTTCGAACAACAAGTCAACTGTACCTTTAGAAAGCACGTCGCGTGAAAAACGCATGGCTCCAGGTGTCGATCCTGTCGAAGAGATACCCGCATTGATAAAATCGAACTCGGTTGAAGGGAAACGCTGTTTCAGGTAATCGCAAACCATATCCCGCCAGGCACCACCAAAAGTGATTGATCCCCCAAGAAAGGCGACCCTTCCTTTTTTGCTTTTTTCAAATTTGATACGGCAATTGTCAATGTTGCCACGAAAATTGATTGCCATCTTCGATTCCACTGGCAATTCTGGGGCCATCAACTCAGGTGCTGTATGGGATAAAATAAACCGGACAATCGGTGCGGGATCTTTCAGGCTATGAGGATGATGGCCAATTCCCTCTTTCACAATGATTTTGATGTCCCCACCTGCTTTTTTATAAGCTTTTTCCAAAACATAGGTATTCTCCTCAATCGGCACAACCTCATCGGCTGCACCACAAACATGCAAGGCGGGAACCCCTGCTTCCGCAAGTTTCACTGCATTGAAGATCGGCATACCTTTAAAATCATTGATGCTCTCTTCTGTCAGTTGATAGGCTGATAGGTGCAATTTCCAGTCTGCGGGTGAACCTGGCCCTTTTCCTTTGCCACCCGGCCAACTCCTCATATCGCAAACAGGCGCATCGGCATAAATGCAGGCAACTTTCCCGACATTTTCGGACCCCCAATTGTAAATATAAAGCCCACCCCTGCTGAAACCTTCGAGTACTGTCTTAGGGTTAAGGGCGTACTCTTTAAGCAGATAGTCGTAAAAATGATCCCACAATTTTACAGCTTCGGGATTTCCGCACAAATCGGGTGCATCAACATAGACCACATGAAACCCTTTTTCGAGCAATGCAATTTCGGTTTGAGGTTCATGTCCCCAGAAACGGGCCCTCCAGATCCAATGTTTGCCAGGTTCAGCTTTTTTGGGAAACACTATTTTGGCATCATGTCCTTCGAATTTGAAATCAAGCTCCTTAAACCCATGATAATCTGCTTCCTGGGCACTAAGAAGAAATGGGGAAATAACAATTGAAATAAATTGAAATAATTTTCTAAATAATTGGTTATTAATTATATACATTTTGTATTGATTTTAAGGTTATTCTTTATTTCCATCTATTTCTTTTTTGGACATTTCCACATATTTCCACATATTTCCATCTATTTCCATATATTTCCATATATTTCAATGTATTTCAAAATATTTCTATGTATTTCAATTTCTTCCTACTTAAACAACTTGTCCAA